>Ga0172364_10003348_pt1 | contig 12803 bp, 8 predicted proteins | sample LakKivSesite10cm_FD_114545 | JGI IMG/M metagenome (GOLD analysis project Ga0172364, IMG submission 114545) | Sediment microbial communities from Lake Kivu, Rwanda - Sediment site 10cm | ecosystem: Environmental > Aquatic > Freshwater > Lake > Sediment | place: Rwanda: Western Province, Lake Kivu... | reverse complement strand
TAAATGAAATGCTCGCTTCCCTTAGCGGAGGCGTCGCCGTATTTGTGGACGGGACAAGCGATGTTCCGTACAGGCTCCACTTCTTTGAAGCGAAAATCAAAGGCCAGAAGACCAACGGTGAAGCAATAGACCTCCACGGAGAGCTCGTTGCCGTGCGGGAAGAGATTGCCGAAAACACCTCAGAACGATTCAGCGTAGTTCCAGCCGATTGTTTACTTGATTTGCCTGCACATCCAGCCTCGCCCTCAGAGCTAGAGCCGGTCGACGCTACGCAAGCTTCCGACTTTCTTAAAAGCACCTACCAGATGGAGGTCCGCGCGAAGTGCCAGGAAGAGCGGCGGCACTTTGTTGATGTCTGCCGGGAGTATCTTGAACGGTCTTTCGATGCCCGGACCCGCGCGGCTCAAGACCGCGTGATGGCGCTCCGGGCGCGAGAAGCAGGTTCGCCGGAGGTTGCACTTGCGCGCCAACGCGCCGAAAATGACCTCGCTGACCTCGAGAGGACCCGTCGGGAGCGCATAGCCGGACTGGATCGGCTGATGCTTGCCAAGCATGGCCCTGTCCGGCACCTGGGAACGGTAATTGTGCTTCCTTCAGCCGCCCCGGCTGAGACACATATATCGTATGCCGCAGAGGACATAGATCCTGCGGTCAAGCGACGGGTAGAAAAGGCGGCAGAGGATATTGTGGTGGCCTTCGAGGAAGCACGGGGGTGGACCTGTCAGCGTGTGGGACACCTCAAGCTCGGATTTGATATCCGTAGTCTTGGTCAATCCGATCCCCAGACCGGCTATCGTGATCCTGTAGTAGGCATCCGGCGCATCGAGGTCAAGGGCCGCGCTCGGGGCCAGCCGATACGCCTCACGACCAACGAGTGGTACAAGGCTACTCATCTCGGCGATTCTTATTGGCTTTATGTGGTCTGGGATCCGCTAAAGAACCAGCACGCTGAGCCTATTCGGATTCAGAATCCGGTCAAACACCTTGACCACATCAAGCGGGAGATCGTCGCGGCGCGATACTACGACATCCCGGCTGAGGCAATTTCATCTTGTTATAGAGAATAAAGATGGCGGCATTTGATAACTTTCAGCAAACAATCGAGCGGGCGAAAAAGTTGATTGAGATTCATAAAAACCTTTCGCCGCACGGAAAGCCTAAGGCAGAGCACGCAGATATTTTGCGTTCGGCAGTTGTCATCTCAGTATCAGCCATGGATGGATACTTTCACGAGAAGATACCAGAGAACGTTGCGCGGTTGGTACGCGCAAAAAAGGGTCGTCAGTTGCCCGGGAAACTTGTTCAGACGATAAAGGAACAAGCCACTCACGATAAGTTGATTGAAATTCTCTTTGAGGAACGTCCCACTGCCCATATTACCAGCATGATCAGGAAATCCATGAAAGATCGAACTTATCAAGATCCCAGCAAAATCGATGAGATTATTAAGATACTTGGATTAGATGATGTATGGTTCAAATTATCTCAAAAGCTAAAAACCAGCAAGGACAAGAGCAAGTCGTTGGTTCAAGGGTATGTGAATCGACGTCATCAGATAGTCCATCGTGGTGACTATGGACAGTCAATGAAAACGAAGAATAAGCTAAAAAATATTTCAAGGCGCTATACAGTACGATGTGTCAATGACATCTCACGTTTTATTAAAGCTATTGACCAACTTGTTGAAGCTGCGCTGGAGAAGAATTAGCATGAGAGGACGGAATGAGCACCGATTGATTGAAGACCATATCCATGCTACGTCTTGGGTGCTGAAGATCAGTGGGAAAAGTTTGTTTACAGGGAGGGAGCATTGGCATTGCATATAATCTTGACGGAGAGGACTCTCTTGACTTCCGGGGGAGCGTTCTTTAGAACATTTATGCCTGCACCGCGATTTGTTCCCGAGAGCCTGCCTGATAGCACAGAACAAACACCAGGGCGTGAGAAGATCGATTTTGTTGCCGCCCAGGCCATAAGACATCTCAGCACTTAACATTGCAAAAAGGAGGCTGACGAAATGACTTATAAGGAACGTAGAACAAAGCTTGATAGTCTTTCTGCGGATGAGCGGGCTGATCTGCTAAAGCGGCTTCACACGCAGCAAAATTCTCTATGCTATGTTTGTAAAAAAGTAATCAATCTTCAAGTCCACAAAACTGACATTGACCATATTATCGCCCTAGACAGGAATGGTCCTGACGATGAGTCAAATTGGGCGCTAACCCATGATACCTGCAATAGATCAAAAGGCACGAGAGACCTTCAATTGCAGCGAATCTTGTTTGGATTTCGCGAGCACGTCGAAAAGTACACTTCCGGGACCGCCCATGGAAGTGACCGCAATTTCACTCTAAGCGAAGCATTGAAGGAACTTTTGCCAAAACGGCAGGAAGTCGGTGTGATAATCAGAGATAACGCAATTGAAGTCGCCTGGATAGAAAATGGCCAGCCGTGTTCAGAGAGATACCAGCTTTTAACTGATGAGGGAAACCCACCCGCAAAATCGTTCCTTGGGATGATTCCCTTTGAATGCCTTAACCATGATCCAGACATCAATCCTCGTTCAATAGTAGACCTGGAGCCGATGATCGAAGAGTTCTATAACGGCTATCCACAGCTTTTGCCCTGCCTTGCGACGATGACGATAGAGAAAGGTGCCGGAAAGACCGCTATCCTTGTTTTTGATGGTCAACATAAGGCTGCAGCACAAGCTTACGCCAGGCGCAAGCGATTATTTGTGCGAGTTTTCGTGAATTATGACAAGGGGCGACTTAAAGAAACCAACTATCGGGCCCATACGAAACTTGCTCAAGTCCATTTCCCCCAACTGATCAACGATAAGGTCGGCGCAGACTTGTTCAAGTTAGAATTCGATCGATTCACAGAAGCTGCCGACCGTACAAAGGTCTCAGAGGATGCTTTTTTTAGTAAACACGTTCCAAGACCCCAAAAGAGCGAATATCGCAGGTTTTTCGGGAATTGGCTGCGCTATGAAATATTGACTGGAAAAGCTGGCTTAGATCAGAACATGATTCTGAATTTTACCGAAACCGTAATGCCTCGATCTGTTCGCTATCCTCTATCGTACGACACTCTGCAAAAAACGATGCTGGATATGATGCTCTACTTAAATCCAGCTCGAGAACCTCTCGAGCAGACAGAGCGTTTCCGGCAACTAGAAAAAGAAAATCTCATTCGTTTGCTCAATATTTTTGTCGAGGAAGTGCTCGCAAGTGGCCGTTTCGATCTAAATGTTGGCATCTATCGTATGGAGGAAAAACTTGCTAACGATCCCCAATCTGTACCCGACTCGCATCTGCGAGCGTATCGTATTTGCCGCAAAGCCGCTTTGGTAATCTGGTGTAAGGAGTTGAAACGCGCAATTCAGCTCCTTCTTAATACCAAGACACGCTACGAGACATCTTCTTGGAGCGAGAGGCGCCCTTTGTGGGCGCCGGTGTTGGATGAAGATTGGAATCAGATTCGCAGGATGATTCGAGCGATTCGTGACCATAAGATCTGGGGAGAAAGGACTAATCCTGACGTCGTGGCAGCGATTTCTTCCACAAAACAGAAGGACTGGAACGATATCCTAATTAAAGGGACGCTGCCTGGGCGTCGCGAGCAGCTGCTTCCCCCACTTGATCAGAACTTCATGTTCCGTAGCATTGCAGAATGATAAGCAGCAACAATTTGTATAGCAATAATAAATGGCTAATCGAAAACCACTCGTCTGTTGATGCCATCAGCGCCGAGTCTTCGCAGAAGAAAACCGTGTGCAAGAGGCGCATCTCGATACTGCACCTTTGGTGGGGAAGGAGACTGCTTAATTCATATCGCGCAGGAGTTTATAGGACGCTCGTCCCCATCTTGCGCGGTGCTCAAAGAAACGGTTCTGATTGCGAGAACCTGGACACCGATCAGGATAAATGCCAGATCATGATTGCACGGTACTATGACATTCTAGAAAAGACGATTGAGCTTGCCGTACATGGAGAGAACAGGATATGAATTTTTTCGACGCATATGAACTCAGGGCACGAATTATCCCCTCACTAATCGTCATCTCGCCTTATCTTTTGCTGATAGGTGGATTTGCACCTATGATTTTTTCCAACCTAATCACATCATCCGCAGGTATGGTCATTTTTCTTGCGCTACTCTACCTATTTTCCTTTGTTATTCGTCAGGCAGGACGTCAAATAGAGAAGGACCTTTGGACTTCATGGGGAGGCCCCCCTTCTGCAATCGTCCTTCTCGACTCCGATATAACCTTTACAAACCAAATAAAAACCGAAATCTGTGAGGCGCTTGTATCTACTCTTGACATTAAAGATGCCCGACATCCCTTGTGGGTTCGAGGAACTCCTGAGGTACAACAAGCCTTTGGAATAGTCAGACAATTTATCCGCAAGAACGACCCCGATGGGCTGTGGAACAGGCATAATGCTGAATATGGATTTTTGAGAAACCTTATGGGAAGTTGGTGGATCTGGTTCGCTAATTCCTTAATTGCAGTAATAACCTGCGGTGTATTATGGTATTTGAAAGGAGAAGCACTTTTTGCGGCCCTGACTATAGCTGGGATTGTCGGAGGGATTATTGCAATAATAGCCCGCACAGCCATATTACCCAAAGCAGCCCGCATTGCAGCATTCCGCTACGCTGAATCCGCTTGGCTGTCTTTTCTAGCTACTGCGAAGAAACGCAGTGTTGTTAATCATGAGTAGACAATGAGTATTAATGTCTGGATATTCGATGTTGGTCGGGGTTTGTCTATTGCTATTCGATCACCAAACGGATATTTGTGCCTTATAGACTGTGGGTGCTCAGATGACTTCTCACCTATCATGTGGCTGGCACATCAAAGCTGGACACAACATAAGGGTTTCAAGTTGGCCGAATTAATCATTACCCATCCCCATATTGACCATCTGGCCGACATTGAGAATGTAACCCGCTACCTTCAGCCATTCATGATTCTGCGACGAAAGGATTTAGATTGGAGAAAGGTAACGAGCGGCGGGAGCGGCCAGACTACGATTCTGACTCATTATGAGAATACCTATATGCCACCTAAATATGCTTGGGATATGCCAGTTAGTGAAAAGCCAGATTGGGGTGAGGATTTTCTGATAAGTTCATATTATCTCAGTGAGCATAGGGTTGCTGAGCTAAGTACTACGGATAGCTCGTATGTTAATAACTCCTCCTATATTACGATCCTTAAATATATGAACTACTGCTTTACATTTTCTGGCGATACTGAGACAAAGGCTATGTCGGGACTTATTAGGGAAAACCAATGGTTGCGCTCTACTATAAGCTCGGGTGTTGATTTTTTTTTAACTCCTCATCACGGCCATTCTACAGGTTTCTCTTCTGAATGGTTCGAAATTGCCGGTCCCACAAAAATTATGAATATTGCCTCCGAACGAAGGAAAGCGGCACCTGAGAACGAGTCTCAAACAGGAGTAGATTCACGATATTCTCAAGTTGCATATTGCATAGGATTAAATCGTGAGGGAAGAAGACTCGTTTCAACAAAAGCCGATGGCCATATTCACCTATGGGTTTCCGACGATGGAAAATGGGGATGGGAGTCCCGCAAATGATAAATGACCGCCGACTAATTGAAGACTATCTGCCCATTGAGGCCATAAGCGCAGAGGCGTCGCGAGAGAAATCTGTGCGAAAGGGACATATTTCGACACTGCACCTTTGGTGGGCGCGGCGACCGCTTGTGGCCTGCCGGGCGGCGGTTTATGGAGCGCTTGTCCCTGCTACGCGTTTCGTCCCGGAGAACGGGCCGGAAAACAAAAAGCGAAGCCTCGGACGTGCCAATGCCGCCAGGTTCGTGGAACGCCTATGTAAATATCCGGGTGACCCACGCGTCATCGCCGAAGCCCAGAAGCACATCTTAGAAGGCCACGCGGAGCGCTTAACCTGGGAACTTAAGGCCCCGAAGGCAGGCGGCGCAAAGCTGGCCTGGGTTGAAGAGTTTAAATTCAGTGGAGAGCGGGTGACAGTAGAAGATATTGAACTAGGTCGAGCGCCTCGGCCGCGCGTGCTCGACATGTTTGCGGGGGGCGGAGGGATTCCGCTGGAGGCACTACGTCTGGGGTGCGAAGCTTATGCCCTTGATCTGAATCCTGTTGCGCACATAATCGAGCTTTGCACGCTTATCTATCCACAGAAATATGGCAAGCCCGACCCCAACGCGCGGGGCATAACTGGCCCGAAGGACAAGAAGGGCAAGATCACCTGGGGCGGGCTAGAAAACGAAGTACGCTATTGGGGTGAATGGGTCTTGAGGAAGGTGAAAGCTGAAATTGGCGATCTCTACCCACTTATTCCTGACCCGGAAATTAACAGGAGGCATGCAAAGCTTATTGACATCGAAAATGATGAGGAATCTCTTGGATACCTTATTCCGTTAGCATATATATGGACACGAACGGTTCGATGCAAAAACCCCGCATGCAGTGCAACGGTTCCGCTACTACGTCAAACATGGTTGCGCAAAAAGAAGAGCCCACCTTATATTGCGCTTAAGCCTCATACAAACAAAGAGGATAGACGAGTTAAGTTCAAACTCTCTTTAGCAAACTCTGAAAATGGGTTCGATTTTGATCCAGCGGGTTTCTCATCGCGTGGTAATGCAAGCTGCCTTCTATGTGGGACAGTAGCCGACCTTGCATACATTAAGCAGGAAGGATGGGAGAATCGTATTGGGCGCCAGTTAATCGCAATTGTGGGAGTTCGTTCAAGTCAGCATGGGAAAGTCTATTTGGCTGCAGATGAACACACAACAATTAATATAAATGAATCAACTGTCAAAAAGCGTCTTGTTGAATACTGCCGCAAGACGGGTCTGACTACACCGGAAGAACCCATAGCGAATCTTCCTGCAAACAGTCCACTCAATACACTTGGAATAACAGTACGCCCGTATGGCATCCGGTCATTTGCTGATCTCTATACCTCTCGTCAATTGCTTACGCTTTTAACGTTTTGTAATGCCATTGTTCAGGCACACGCTGAAATGCTGAAGGAAACATTGCACCCCGACCATGCGCTCGCGTTGACCACATCACTCGCTTTAGTGCTTGATAAAATGGCCGACTACTCAAACATGGTGAGCCGGTGGGGAAATGATGATGAAGGTGTGGCCAACGCATTCTCCCGGCAAGTACTAACTATGGTTTGGGATTTTGCGGAAGCTGCGCCGTGGAGCGGTATGACCGGCAGCTGGCAATGGGGTATTGGTTTTGTTGCTGACTACTACGCAAAGGAAAGCAACTCTGGTTTGCCAGCTCGCTGTATTCGAGGATCTGCGACCTCCATCGATTTTGCAGATGCCAGTTTCGATGCGATTATTACTGATCCCCCTTACTACGATAATGTCCCATATTCTGACATCTCGGATTTATTTTATGTCTGGCTAAAAAGGACCATTGGCTCGCTATATCCAGGTCATCTCGCAGGCAAACTTACTCCCAAAAAACAGGAGGCAATTGCGGATGCTGATCGACATGAAGGAGACTGGAATAAAGCGCGTTTGGCTTATGAAGCTATGATGCAAATGGCATTTAAAAGTGCCCATCGTTCACTAAAGCCGAATGGTGCGCTTACCGTAGTCTATGCGCATAAGACAACTCTTGGTTGGGCCACACTTGTTGATGCGCTCAGAAGGTCTGGCTTTATCGTAACGGAGGCATGGCCACTTGATACGGAAAGCAAGGGAAGGTTACGAAGTCATGACTCATCCGCTCTAGCCTCCAGTATATTTCTTGTCGCTCGGAAACGGGAAGGGCAAGATAATGGCCAGTATGAGACAGAGGTCCGGCCGGAATTGGAACAGATCATTCGCGAGCGTGTCTCTACACTATGGGAAATTGGAATCTCTGGTGCGGATCTGGTGATCGCCTGTGTCGGTGCGGGGCTTCGGGCTTTTACGCGATTTGCCAATGTCGAGTATGCCAATGGCGAGCCCGTGCCCTCCGAGCGTTTCCTCTCCGAGGTTGAGAGCGTCGTTCTTGACCAGATTTTTGCCCGTCTCTCGAAAGAAGTGGGAGGAAACGGTGGGAGGTACAGCCTCGCCGGAGTCGATCCTGCCACGCAATTCTACATCCTCTGGCGCTTTACCTACCGGATGGCGGAACTCGATGCAGGCGAGGCCATTGTGTTTGCCAACGGCACGCACGTGGAGCTGGATGGACCAGGTTCACTTACCTACGGTGCGAGGGCGTTAGTAGAGAAAAAGAAAGGCAAATACCGAATGCGTGACTTCCGCGAGCGCGGTGAGGAAGAGAAGCTCGGCCTTCCTGCCGATAATGGATCGCCCGCCCCTCTCATTGACGCCCTGCACAGGACGCTCTGGCTCCTACGTAACCGCCCTCTTGACCTCCCGGATTTCCTTCGCAAATCAGGTGTCAACCGCGAGCAGATGCGCCTCGTAGCCCAGGCTCTGGCTGGTCCGGCGCTCAAGGGCGGCGAACTGGGCGAAATCTCCCCCACGAGTGAGCTTTCTGCCTTATCGGAGCTCACCGCCAACTGGCGGAGTGTCGTAGAGTATGTAACACTCATGCCGCTTGAACGCGAAGCCCGCAGGACCGGTCAAAAGGCCCTGGACTTTGAGAAGGAGAAAAAGAAATGAGCGATGCCAACATCAAACCCTGGCTAGAATTAATCTCTCTTCATCCCGACGTCCTGTCGGAGAATTTTAGCGAAGATATTTTCGCCCTTGATCTTGGACCCCTTGCGGACGGCAACCCGAATGTTCCTGCTGTGTACAGAGACCCTGAGCAGTTCTACCGTGCGTCCTATCTGACAAACGGCTTGCGTTCGCTCCTTAAGGATGTACTTTTGCGTTTGGGCGGAGGAGCAGGAAATAGGGTGTTGAAGCTCGTTACGCCCTTCGGCGGTGGCAAGTCGCACACACTCGCCGCCCTCTTTCACGCTGTGCGGAACAGGAAGGCCCTCGATGTCATCCCTGAAGGTAAAGAGCTATCCCGGCCTGGAGTTGCGCGGACAGCGGTCTTTGATGGACAGTTCTTTGATGCGACGAAAGGAAAGAAGATTCCGGAAGAGAATTTCAGCGCGCGAACAATGTGGGGTTGGATTGCCTGGTCTTTGGCCGGCCGGAAAGGCTATGAGTTGCTCAAGGCGCAGGACGAAGCACGGGTGGCGCCGGGAGGGGATGAGATTCTGGAAATCCTTAAAGAAGGCCCGAATCTGATCCTTCTTGACGAGGTTCTCGGCTACCTCATCAGCGCCGGTGGTTTAAAAATCCACCAGACGACTTTGCGCGACGAAACGATGACTTTCCTGCTGCGTTTGACGGTAGCCGTTGGGAATACCACAAACACGGCGCTTGTTTTTTCACTTCAGTCTAGCAAGCGCGAGAGCCTCGAATATGTGAGTTTGCTTCAGACAATAGATCATCTTGCGGCGCGCAAGGATCAGCGCCGGGAACCGGTCGAGGGCAACGAGATTCTCGCCGTCATCCAGCGGCGTCTCTTGGCTAAGATCCCTGATGAGGCGAAAGCCACTCCGGCGGCTACGGCCTACCAGGAAATGGTGACCCAGATGCGGCGAGCTTACGCCAGAAGCACCGCCGAGCAGAAGCAGGCGGAAGAGGAAGGCATTGCTCTCCGGGATCGCGTGAGGGCTTCATATCCTTTCCATCCGGCGCTAATTGATCTCATGAGGGAGAGATGGGCGGCGATTCCCGAGTTCCAGCGCACGCGAGGGGCGCTCCGTTTCCTCGCTGCCTGTCTTAGAGCCTGTTATCGGGAAGGGAAAAGCAGGGCAGTTTTGGGCCCTGGCGACGTTCCTATTCATGACGGCGAGGTGCGGTTGGCTTTCTTCAAAGAGGTTGGACAGCAGTCTGACTTCCAGGCTGTGCTCGAGCATGACTTTATCGGCGCCAATGCGCGGGCGCGGCGAATCGATGAAAGACGCGCGAAAGAGAATCCGTCGGAGGCGGCTAAGAGGCCAGCGGCTCGACTGGCCACAGCCATCCTAATGTATTCCTTCGGAGGGTTACGGCGTGAAGTGGGGAAGGAAGGAGAGCTTTTGCCTCCAGGAATTAGCGAGGCGGAGCTACTCTCAGTTTGTGTCGGGCCGGATTTAGATAGCACGACTGCGCTTGCTTGTCTTAAGGAGCTTAAGGAGCAGTGCCTCTACCTCCACTTTGACGGCGTGCGCTACTGCTTCAAGAAGGATCCGAATGTAACTTTGTTGATCGAGCAGGAGGCGGATGCGGTTGCGCGAGATGAGGGCCGGGTGCGCTCGCGGATTAAAGAAATGCTTGAGGGGCGGCTCGCTGGGCATAGGGCTGCGATCATCTGGCCTGAGAAGCCCGCAGATATCCCGGACAAAGACCCTTGTTTTTTGGTGGCCTACTTTCCGCTTGAATTTGGGGGGAAGCCCAGAGCGGAGCAGGAGGCGCTTGCTAGGGAGCTTCTTGAGAAGTACGGCGACAGGCCTCGAAAATACCGAAACGGATTGGGGCTTGCTGTTCCGGCGGCAGATCAGATCGAGATTCTGCGCCGTTCGGTACGTTATTTGTTGGCGATTGAGCAAGTTAAAGCCAAGGCAAAGCAACTTAACCTTACGGACGAGCAGAAGAGCCAGCTCCGGGAGCGAGAGGCCACTGAGAAAGCTGCTGCCGAGGCTGCCTTGCTTAGGCTTTATCTGGAAGTATGGTTTCCTAGAGTCAAGGGGACTAGAATCGGCATTGAGGTTATGTCGGTGGGAGGAAGGCCGCTGCAGACTACGCTTAATGAGAAGAAGGAAGCCGCTATCCACGAACGCGTGATCGAACTCATCACCGTAGTTCAAAGGTGTGTGCATGGCACATTGACGCCGGGGAAGGTCATCGAGCTATTCAAGCTCGGCGAAGGAATGCCACCTAGTCTGGGGATCAAGACAGCGGCTGTAGTGGAAGGATTTTATTCATTTCTCGGTTTCACCCGGCTGGTAAATGACGAGGTCGTAAGCAAAGCTATTGTTAAAGGAGTTCAGGAGGGGGCCTTCGGTTATGTTGCGGGAGGGGCACCATCTTTAGGGCCTGATGGGAAATATCAGGTGCCGTTACTAAAGGTTCGGTACAACATCGGTGTGTCTGAGGACGAGATTGACCTTGAAACGGGCTTTCTCATGATGCCCCAGTCAATCCCCGTATCTGTTAAGCCGCCTGGTGGCGAGCTGCCCGCACCTGGAACTGGAGAAACGCCAGGCACTGGCAAAGTTGCAGAAGGTCTTCCAACCTCGCCAAAGCCCGCTTCTGAACAGAAAGTAGTCGAGCTTGCATTCTCAGCCGATAGGAACCAGCTTTTTAGCGCTTGGAACGCCGCCGCCAACCTTGCAGATATGGCAGGCAAAGTGACCGTGACCCTTCATGCTGAGTCTGAACAAGGGTTTGATAAGAGCAAGTTGCAAAACGGCGTGCTTGAGCCTTTGAAGGAGGCCGACCTTATTCCATAAAGCATGAACGAAAAAATCTTTACATTTAGTTAACTGATATGCGCAACTCTAATTCTGGGGCGATGGCAAATTCATTCGACCTAAAACGCTGTAAAACGTGTGCAGATGATGTCTTCAAGCAGAAGTTTGGGAAAATCCCGTGTTTTGACAAACTCGAAGCTATTTTCGAAGGCATTAAGGGCACCGATAAGCGATTGTCTTACAAAATGATACAGGATCTTATTAAGAAGGAGTATTGGAACTTCGAGGATTTCTGGATGGTGCCTGATTATTCGAGCTTTATGAAACACGAAAAGAAGACAGAAAGGCTTTTCAAGGAGCTTCCTGAGAACGAAAGACATGTCATCTCGATTCTTTACGAGATTTTCAAGAATATCGAGGTCGTATCAATCATCCTTCGTTTTATCGACCCTCAAAATTACGGAATTATCAGCCCACCTGTGAGGTGTGCACTTGGATTAAGCGCCAAGGATAACCACATTGATGAATATTTAGATTATCTTTCAGATTTGAGGATGTACACAAAGGAATATTCGTTCGAGAGGGCAGCTGACGCGGATATCTCACTTTGGGCTCTGGTCGAAAAATGCCTGAGAGCAGAGAGCACGATATGTCAAAATTTCAAGAAATACCAGGAGAAACTGATCGAAATAGGAGAAGAATACATTAGAAAGAGCCAGCTATTCAAAAAGATTGAAGAAGATCTTTTAAATGTAGCAGCAGAAGAAGAAGCACGCACACTATTGGACTTAGAGAGAATGGGAAAAGAGCTCCGAAATCTGAGGAAAGAAAGAAAAAGTGTTCCAGCAAACCTTATCAGACTGGACAAGTCCCCACATGAGCCAGGGGAGAAAATCATCCACGATCGGCGGGAACCAGAGGTAGATGCAGGCCAAAAACATTTTATGCACAAACTTGCTGAAGACATATATGTCAGTCAGATCATTTGGAGTGAAAATATAAGGACAAAGCATCCAACGAGAATATCAGCCATACAGGATGGAGGAGAGCTGACGATTTTGTATGTGAACAAGGATAATTACGCTGCTAAAATCAGGGTCCGTCCAGTACGTTGCCCGGACCGGACACATGCCCGCTTCTTTGCAAACCTTGTCGCAGAATCCATGAATCTGCCACTGATGGAAGATAAGGATACAAAAGTATAAATGAAAAGCAAAATATGAACAAAATTTTGACATGGAATGATCGGCAATTTATTTTCTTGCCGGTATCGCTGCATTTCAAGCCCAGCATATCGATCAATTTGTTCCGCGAGAAGAACAACAAAACCGTTGCTGAGACAATTATTC
>Ga0172364_10003345_pt1 | contig 12816 bp, 8 predicted proteins | sample LakKivSesite10cm_FD_114545 | JGI IMG/M metagenome (GOLD analysis project Ga0172364, IMG submission 114545) | Sediment microbial communities from Lake Kivu, Rwanda - Sediment site 10cm | ecosystem: Environmental > Aquatic > Freshwater > Lake > Sediment | place: Rwanda: Western Province, Lake Kivu... | reverse complement strand
TTGATGGTCGTGGCCGGCCAGCCCAAGACCACCAGCGAATACATCCAGGCGTCGAGCCGCGTAGGGCGTGACGTGAATCGCCCAGGTCTCGTCGTTACCGTGATGAACGTCCATCGGCCGCGCGATCGCTCTCACTACGAACGCTTCCGTACCTACCACGAGAGCTTCTACCGCTTCGTCGAGGCCACCAGCGTAACGCCCTTCTCGGGTCCAGCCATCGAGCGTGGTCTTTGCGGAACCCTCGTGGCGCTGACGCGACTGGGGACGCCGGCCTTGACACCAGCCTCGGCCGTGAAGCTACTTGAGGCCCTGCGGGCGGAGGCTGGCGAAACAGCCGCGAATGCCATCGCGGAAAAGGCGCGGCGGCAACCTTCGCTCGGTGACGCGGACGACGTTGAACGGCTAGGCGACGCAGTTCTCGGACGCTGCAACCATCTGCTGGACACCTGGCAGAGGATCGCTCGGCGGGCGACCGAGGCCGCGGGTGACCGGGTCTATTCGCGCTATGACCGCGATTGTCGGAATCGCAAGGCTCTGCTTCACACGGTCTTGGAGGAGGAGCCAACGGAGCTTTCCGAAGGCGAAGAGGATTTCTCGGCGCCCACGTCGATGCGCGATGTCGAGGCGTCCGTCCACCTTTGGATCGAACGCCAACGCCTGGGTACCAAGGGGGCTGGCCGTGGCTAGACCTCGCGGCGGCACGCGTGAGCTTCGCGTCGAGCCGAACGGCCGCGTTCGGCAGAGCCAGGCGGTTTCGACCTTCGGGCCGGGCGCCATGCTCGATCTCGTGCATGACGCGGTGGTGGTCGGCGGCCTAGACTTCTGGCGCTACGACGACCAACCTGGGCGAGCCATCTCGGAGCCGCGCCTGCGCGACGCCATCGCCGCCAAGCTGGAGTCAGCAGGGCGGCGTCTGCGACAGGAGGATCCGTTCCGCCTGCCGCCCGTCGGTGATGACCGCGAGCCGCGCCGGAGCTGCGGCATCGAGGTGCTGGAGTTCCCCAAGTGGTTCATCTGCCAGAACCCCGTCTGCCGGGCGCTCATGCACAACAGCGAGTTGGTACCCAAGGGAGGCAAGTACATCCATTCGTGTGACAACCGCGAAAGCCACCCCTGCGTGCCAGTTCGCTTCGTGATGGCGTGCAAGAACGGTCACCTTGAGGAGTTCCCCTGGGTGAACTACGTCCACGGAGGGCAAGGGAAGCCCCGTTGCCCCGCGCCTTCGCTGCGTTTGCACGAGGGCGCGACCGGCGACTTCGCGGAGGTGGAGGTGCGCTGTGCGTGCGGTGTCAGTCGGCGAATGTCGAACGCCCTGGCTCCGCAGGTGAGTCTGATGTGCAGCGGCCAGCGCCCGTGGCTTGGTCGCGAGGGACAGGAGGAGTGCAGCGAGAACCTTCGCCTGCTCATCCGCACCGCCAGCAACAGCTACTTCCCGCAGGTAGTCAGCGCGCTGTCGATTCCCGAGCCTGGCCTCGGTTTGCGCGACGGGATTCGCGAGCAGTGGGGAACGCTGCAGATCGCCAACGCAGGGAATCTGGCCGTGCTGCGCGAGATCCCCAAGGTTCGTGCGGTGCTAGACGGCCACGGCGATGTCGAAGTCTTGAAGACCATCGACGACATTCGCCAAGGCAGGCAGCCGCCGCGCGATGCCTTGCGCACGGCAGAGTTCAGGCAGTTCGCGGGCTCCGTCCCCGAGCGCACCGGAGACCTACCGCCGCCCAAAGGGCACTACTTCTTCGCGCGTTCGCTGGTGCCGCGAGGGGGCCTGCCGACCGGAATCTCACGGCTGGTGCTCGCCCACCGGTTGCGTGAGGTCCGTGTCCAGGTTGGTTTGACCCGGCTGGAGTCAGCGACGCCAAACCTTCAAGGCGAGTATGACCTCGGCGTGGAAACCGCGCCGCTCGGCTTGCAGACGGACTGGCTGCCCGCGACCGAGGTGCGCGGCGAAGGCATCTTCATCCAACTCGACGAGGGGACGGTAGGCGAGTGGGAGAATCGGCCCGCTGTCGTGGCGAGGGCGCGCGAGCTTTTCGATGGATTCCAGCGATGGGCACGCGGCACCAAGCTGGAATTCCCTGGCGCGCGCTTCTACCTGCTTCACTCTCTCTCGCACCTGCTCATGACCGCACTCTCGGTCGAGTGCGGCTACAGCGCGAGCGCCCTCGCCGAACGGATCTACTGCGCGCCCGCCACGGATCCGACCCCCATGGCCGCGATCCTGATCAGCACGGGCAGCACAGGTACCGAGGGAACCCTCGGTGGCTTAGTCGAGCAGGGACGCCACCTGCGCGCCCACATGCAGCGCGCCTTCGAGATGGGAAAGCTTTGCTCGAACGATCCTGTCTGCGCCAGCCACAAGCCCTCGACCTTGAGCGAACGCCACCTCGAAGGTGCGGCTTGCCACGGCTGCCTCTTCGTCGCCGAGTGCTCGTGCGAGCGTTTCAACCAATTCCTCGACCGCGCCCTCGTCGTTCCCGCCCTTGGGCATGATGGCGTGGCCTACTTTTCGGAACGTCCATGACCAGCCGGAAGCCTGCAGACCTCACTGCTTTCTCTGAGGTGGAGTTGGAACGGATCGCCCGAGCCGTACGTCAGGAGATCACGCCGTCGCCGGTGACGTCCGCTGCCCTATCCGATTTGGCCCCGGGCAGCCGGGCCGAGGTGCTCGCTGGATTCGCCCCGGCAGCCGTGCTTGCCGTGGTCGAGGCCGTCCTTACCGAGAGGCGGCGTGTTGAGGAGACCAAGGTCGACTTGGTCTGGACCGGCCCTGACGTCGCAGCCAGCACCGCCCGCGACACTGCCGTCGTCGTCCGCGAGCTATTCGCCCGCGCCGAGCGCAGCGTCCTGGTGGCCGGGTTCTCCTTCGACCACGGCGCCGACATCTTTTCTCCCCTTCACAAGGTCATGAAAGACCGAGCCGTCGACGCTTCGATCTTCCTGGACCTTCCGCGCGCTCCTCGGAACGAGATAGATTTGACCACCCACATCCAGCGCGAAATCGACGCCTTCTTGGCGAGCAACTGGCCCTTCGGCGCCCCGATCCCGCGCCTCTACTACGACCCGCGCAAGGTCGAGCCCACCTCAACCGCCAGCCTACACGCGAAATGCATCGTCGTGGACGAGTGCCGCGCCCTCGTGACCTCCGCCAACTTCACCACCCGCGGCCAAGAGCGCAACGTCGAGGTGGGCGTGCTCGTGGAGAGCGAGAGGTTCGCCCGCGCTCTGGTGCACCAGTGGCGGAACGCGGCGGAGGCGGGCGTGTTCCGGCAGCCGTCGTAATACGCATTGCAGTGCCCCACCCAGCGTCGCAGCTTCCGCGCACGCTGGTGCGTGGGTCCTCCCCCACCCTGTTCCCATGGGCGTTGGCGAAATGCACAGTGCCAAACCACGGTGCATCCGGAGGGCAACCGGAAGCATCAAACCTGAAGACAAGGAGCCGCCATGGAACTGACGAAGAAACGATGCGTGCCGTGCGAAGGCGGGGTGCCGCCGCTCGATGAGGTTCGGGTGAAGGAGCTTCTGGCCGAAGTTCCCGATTGGCAGGTCGGTCTCGGCGGCTCGGAGCTGCACAAGCGCTTCAAGTTCGCCGGCTTTGCCGAGGCCATCGCTTTCGTGAATCGCATGGCCGAGCTGGCCGAGCGCGAGGGCCATCACCCGGACTTTCGTGTGCGCTACAACCTGCTCGAGGTGAGCCTCTCCACGCACGCCATCGGCGGGCTGTCCGAGAACGACTTCATCCTGGCGGCGAAGATCGACCAACTCGCCTAGTCTTCGCAAGCGCGGGCCTCCACCGCGCAGCTTGCCGCCTCGGTCATGGAAAATCCGTTTCGTGATAGGGTCCGCGTGATCGACTTCGCGCGGCAACATGTTTTTCTCCGGGACATCGAGATTCAGGCCCATCGGACACCTCGGCTCGGGAGGGATGGGCAGTGTCTATCTGGTCGATGACCTGCAACTCGGCACCCGGGTCGCGCTCAAGGTTCTCAATCTCTCGACGGGAGTGGATCTCTACCAGTTCAAGCGCGAGTTCCGCACCATGGCGGACATCAAGCACCCGAACCTGGTCAAGCTCTACGAGCTCATCTCCGAAGGACCACTGTGGTTCTTCACCATGGAATACGTCGAGGGCGTGCCCTTCGATCGCTACGTGTTGGCGCCGACACCGGCCTGTGACCACAACCCTGCGGCCGCCGCGTCCGCGCCTGGCATGCCCTCGCCGGTGCCCAACCGTGCACGCACCATGGACGCCGTCCGCCAGCTATGCGCCGGGGTTCATGCCATCCACGAGGCCGGCTCGATCCACCGTGATCTCAAACCCTCCAATGTGCTCGTGACCGAGGAGGGGCGCGTCGTCATCCTCGACTTCGGCTTGACCAAGCGGACGGGCAGCAAGTCCCTCTCGACGACGGGGATGTCCGGCACGCCCGCCTACATGGCACCGGAACAAGCCCTGGAGAAGCCGTGCTCGCCGGCCGCCGACTGGTATTCGGTCGGGACCATGATCTATGAGGTGCTTACCGGGCGTTGCCCCTTCGAAGGGGCGCTCTTCGAGGTTCTGCTCAAGAAGCAATCCGAAGATCCGCCGGCCCCGACGCAGATCAATCCTTGCGCCGATGATCTCTTGAGCGATCTGTGCATGCGGCTGCTCCAGCGTGATCCGGCAGGGCGCCCGACGGGCTCCGACATCCTCGGCCGCCTCGGCGTCGTCCCCGGAAGGCGCACCTCCACCATCTCCGGCCGCCACACGCCCATCGGTCTGCCTGCCCTGGGCGTCTTCGGGCGCGAGCAGGAGTTGCAGACCCTCTACCGTGCCTACGGGAAGGTGCGCAAGGGCAAGCCCACGGTGGTGATGGTGCAAGGGACTTCCGGGATCGGCAAGACCTGTCTGGTCGAGACCTTGCTTGGGGATCTGTCGGGCTCTGCCTCGGCCTCCTCGCGTCCGCTCGCCTTGCGCGGGCGCTGCCACGAGCGTGAAACCCTGCCTTTCAAGGCCTTCGACGGTGTGGTCGATTCGCTCAGCCATCACCTGGCCAATCTGCCGGCCGAGGAGGTGAGCTACGTCCTGCCCGACGGCATCTTGTACCTGGCCGAGATCTTCCCGGTCCTGCGTAGGCTCAGGCTGACCGAACAGCAGCGCTACTTCCTGCCGCCTTTGCGCGACGCCAAGGAACTGCGCAACCAGGCCTTCGTCGCCTTCTGCGAGCTTCTCTTGCGCTTGGCGCGCATACAGCGTGTGGTCATCTTCCTCGACGACATGCAATGGGCGGATCGCGATAGCTGTGCCTTGCTGCGCGCCTTGATGCAGGCCCAGGACAGGCCGGCCTTGCTCCTGGTGATAAGCTGCCGCCCCATCACCGACCGCAGTCCAGGCAGCGTCGGCGCCTTGCTCGAAGAGCTGGAAGGACAGCCCGGCGTCGAGCGTCTGGCGCTCGGCTCGCTGTCCCCCGAGGCGACGCGCAACCTGGTGGCTCACCTGCTCGAGGACAAGACGCTCGCCCCTGACACGAGAGAGCGCATCACTGCAACCGTGGTCGGCGAGGCCGGAGGCAATCCTTTCTTTGCCGTCGAGATCGTGCAGCACTGCCTCGGAGTGGTGTCGCCCGACGGCAGACTTGCGGCACCCGCAGACGAGCGCGCCTTCAGCCTGGACGGGATGATTCTCAAGCGGGTGAGCGGACTGCCGAGCGCAAGTCAGCGCCTGCTCGAAGTCATCGCCGTGGCCGGCGATCCCTTGCCCCAGCGCTCGCTTGCCGCCGCCACCGGCATCGCCTTCGGCTCCGAGGAATGGGAGCGCGGCATCTCGACGCTCGTCGATGAGCGACTCATCACCCGCCGGGGCAGGCAGGGCACGGACGTGGTCGAGGTCTACCACGACCGCATCGGCGAGACCGTGGCGGGGGCGCTCGACGAGGAGACGCTGCGCCGGGTACACCGCCAACTCGCGCGGGCGGTCGAGCAGTCGGATCGCGAGCGCACCGACATGCTCGCGCGCTACTGGCTCTCCGCCCAGGATCCCGAGCGCGCCAAGCGCTACGCCTGCGACGCCGCCTGCGAGGCGCAGAGCAAGTTGGCCTTCGACCGCGCCGCCGAGCTCTACGAGACCGCCCTCGCCCTCGAACCCGACGACGAAGCCAAGGCGAATCTCCTGCGCGCCTTGGGCGACTGCCGCGCCAGCGACGGTCACGCGAGCCTGGCGGCGACCGCATATCAGCGCGCCGCCGCCCTCTGCGACACCATTCATTCCACCCAGCTCTACCAGCTCGCGGCCGAGCAGCTCCTGCGCGGCGGTCAGATCGCCCAGGGACTCGATGTCTTGAAGGGCGTGCTCGACGAGGCCGGCTTGCGTCTGGCCCAGGGCCCGCGTCAAGCCTTCCTCTCGGTCATCGGGCGGCTGCTCTGGCTGCGCCTGCGTGGCTTGCGCTTCTCCGAGCGACCCGCTTCCAGCATCAGTCCCCAGAACCGCAGGCTTCTCGACGTCCTCTGGTCGGCCAACATCGGCCTCAGCGTCGTCGACACCTTGCGCGCCGACGACTGCCTGCTGCGCTTCTTGCTGCTCGCTCTCAAGGTGGGCGACATGCGCAGGGTCGCGCGCGGGCTTGCCATCTTGGCCGGACAGCTTGCCGCCCTCGGCATGTCACATTTCCGGAGGGCCTTGCGGCTCGTATCCGAAGCCGAGGTGCTCGCTCGCCGATGCTCGGATCCCGCCACCATCGGCATGGCGGGAATGGCCAAGGGCGTGATTCGCTATTTCATGGGCGAATGGGAAGAGGCGACGAACCATCTCACCGCGGTCGAGCAGCATTTCCTGAGCCATTGCCATGGCGTGAGTTGGGAGCTTTCAACCACGCGCTCGTTCGCCTGCTTCTCCCTGCGTCTGGGCGGCCGCCTGCGCGAGCTGTGCGAACGCTACGACCGCTACACCGCCGACGCCGATCGCACCGGGGATCGCTACTTGGCCGCCAATCTGCGCACCTATCAATCCATGGTGTGGCTGATTCGCGACGACGGTGCCCGCGCCAGCAAGGAGATAGAAGGGATCCTCGACGCCTGGCCGTGCGACACGTACCAGGTCCAGCACTTCTTTCACCTCTACGCCCGCTGCGAGCAGGCCCTCTACGCCGAACATCCTGAAGTCGCACTCGCGGCCATTGCCGCAGACGCACCCCGACTCCGGAGCTCGGCCCTCCTCAAGATCAGCGGCCTCCGCGTGGAGCACTCGTGGATCTGCGGGCGCGCCGCCGTGGCCATGGCCGAGGCTCTTCCCGAGAGCGAACGTTTCCCCTACCTGCGCCAGGCGCGCGCGAGCGTGAGGTTCTTGCGCAAGGGCGAGCATCAGACCGGGGTGGCCATGGGCGCCGCGGTGGAGGCCGCCGCCCTCTGGCTCTCGCCCGACGGGGAGCGCAAGGCCGGCGTGATCGCGCTCGAACGCGCGGTCGCGACGGCGGAGGCCGCCGGCTCGCTCCTCCTCGCCGAGGCCGGGCGACGCTGGCTGGGCGAGATCACGGGCGGCCATCGCGGCAAAGAGCTGCAAGCACGCTCCAACGGCTGGATGGCCGAACAGGGTGTGCAGAACCCCGCCCGCCTCGCCCACCTGGTCGTGCCCGGCTTCCGCGGACCGGCCGCGTAGCCGGACAAGAGGCTGGCAATCTTCGCCGCACGCATCCCTTTTCGCGGGCGTCAGTTGGCCTTGGCGTTGACCTTTCCCTGGTCGTCGCAGAGGTACTGGGCCGTCCAGGGGCTCTCGGTGTTCCGGACATTCTCCGGCCACGCGCAGGTCGCGGCGGAGCAGTCTTGCATGGTCGTGGTGCTGTAGTCTCTGAAACCTGCGGCCTGGGCCTGGGCCACCGTCTGGACGGCTGGATCCGGCTTCGGATCACTGCCCGGCTTCAACTTGCAGCCGGTCACTTCGATCAACGCCTGCGGGCATTCCACCCTCTTCGCCTTGACCCTGAAGTTCTCGTGGTAGAGCGTGCCGGCCTTGTTGGCCACGATGCACGAATTGCGGGTGACATCGGTGACGTACTGGGACTTGCCGACGATTTCGTTGCACGCCTTGGTGACCGCGTCCAGGCAGGCTTGCGCCGCCAGTGTCGCCTGTGTCTTCCCGCATGCCGCGATGCTTGAGGCGCGAATGCCGCCGCCGAAGTTCTCTCCCACCATGGGGAAGTTCTGATACATCTCGGGGCACCTTGGAACAGCGCCCAGGCCGCCTTTGCCCATGTAGATGTCGAAGGCGCCGTCGTTTCCACCCGAGTTGAACATCTGGATGATGAGCGGTCTCGGGGACTCGTACTTGAGGCCAGAATTCTCAGGCCTGTCGAAAACAAGCTGCCAGCACGTGCAGCAATCCGCATTATTGAGCGTAGCGACACCGTAGTAGAAGGAACCAACCGGCCAGCCGTAGCGTACGGCATCGTCCACCGCGGCCTGGTTCATCTCGGGGCTGAAAAGCATCATGCGCGGGCAGTAGAACGGGCCTCCCCCGTTTCGCGGTCCCAACTTGTAGGGCGCGAAGCCCCCTATTCCCAGCAAGGCGGGGTTCACGGTGTCGACCGCCGCGTCGGCGCCGCCTGTCCCGCCGCCGCCCGTCCCGCCGCCGCCGTCGACGGCCTGGAAGCCGCCGTCGATGCTGCCGCCGTCGACCGTCCCCAGGCTCCCGCCCGCGGCGTCAACAGCCGAAATGCTGCCACCCGTGCTTGGGGCGCTCCCGCCTGAACCGATGATCACGTTGCCGCCGCCAGCACCGCCCGAGCCCGTGATGGGAACATCGGGGGCTTGATCGGGGCGGGTGTCGGGAAGCGCGCTGTCCTTGCCGCCGTCCGCGCCGACTTGGGCGGTGTTTCTCTGGTTTTCCTTCAGGCAAGCGCTGGGCGCCAGAAGCAGGCCGAGAACCAGGGCACAACGTAGCCTCTTCGATGAAGTCCGTGCGGTGGGGGTCATGCACATGCCTTTCTTGTTGCCGTTTTCAAGCTGGAATTATGCCTGATTCCTCTCGTCGTTTCCCAATCATCTCGCGGGCACAGGTCTACTGCTTCCGAGGTTTTTCGCGTGGCGCGACAATTCCGGGTGGTAGCACTTCGTCTTGCCCGCGGTGTTCTGCTAGGAAGGAGCCCGCATGGCGGTGGACATCGAGAGCCTGTATCGAAGCCATGGACCCATGGTCCTGCGCCGATGCCGCCGACTTTTGCGGGAGGAAGCAAAGGCGGTGGATGCCATGCACGATGTTTTCGTCGAAATCCTGCGGCGCAAGGACAGCTTGCGCGCCGACTCGCCGGCGGGCTTGCTGCTCACCACAGCGACCCATGTCTGCCTCAACCGACTGCGTAGCGCGCACCGGGAGCCGGTGGATCAAGATGACGAATTGCTCATGCAGATCGCCGGGTTTGGCGGCGAGGGAGACGCCGAATCGCGCTCCCTGGCAAGGCGCATCCTCGATCGCATCTTCGCCGCCGAGCCCGAATCCACGCGCCTCATCTCGGTGCTTCATTACCTGGACCGGTTGACGCTTGAGGAGGTGGCGTCGGAGGTGGGCATGTCGGTTTCCGGGGTGCGCAAACGCCTGCGCGTGCTCAAAGAGCGGCTGCCGGCGTTGAAAGGAGAGGCGTGATGGCAACTCGGTACGACAAGATCCCAGACTGGCTGCTCGAACGCTTCGCCGCAGGCGACCTGTCCGAGCGTCAGGCAAAAGAAACCCGCGAACGGCTGGCGGCGCAGGGTGAAGAGCCACGCCTGGCCGCGCTCGCCGCCTCGAACGCGGAGATCCTGGCGGCCTTGCCGCCCGAGCGGGTCGTGCCCGAGATCGAGCGAAGAGCAGCCGCGCGCGCGCGCAAGGCCAGCCGGGCCGTGCCCCTTCTCGGCCTCTCCGCGGTCGCCACCTGCACCGCCGGGCTTCTGGCCATCCTCGCCCTGCGGGTTCACCACGGCACGGTGGCAATGCCGTCCCCGGCGCAAGAAAGCATCGGCATCAGGGGGCTTGCCCCCTCGCTGCGCGTGCATCGCAAGACCAAGGCCGGTTCCGAGCTGCTTGCCCCTCGCGCGCGCGTGCGCAAGGGCGACACCCTGCAACTCGGCTATGTGGCCGCGGGCCGGCGCTTCGGGGTCATCGCCTCGATCGATGCGCGCGGCACCGTCACCTTGCATCTCCCGGAGTCACCCGGACCTGCCGCCGGCCTGGAGCCCAACGGCGAGCGCGCCCTGGCTCACGCCTTCGAGCTCGACGATGCCCCGGGGTTCGAACGGTTCGTGTTCGTCACCGGCGACGCCCCCTTCCACACCGCAGACGTGGCCGCTGCCTTGACCTCAGGACCTCCGCTTTCCGACTCGCTTTCCGCCTTTGAGATCATCCTCAAGAAGGAGACGCCATGAAGCTCGCCACCCTCACGTCCTTGATATTGCTCGTCATGGCGGCACAGGCGCGCGGCGGGCAAGCCTCCGCCGACGCGACCGTGCTGCGCCGCTTCGCCTTGGTTTCTTCCTCGAACGACGGCGGCCCCAGCCGCGCCCGCCTGCGCTTCGCCAACTCCGACGCGGAATCGGTAGGGCGCGTCCTTGCCAGCCTGGGCGGCGTGCACGAGAGCGACCTCATGCTCGTACGTGACACCACCCGCGAGGGCTTGCTTTCGGCCTTCGCCTCGCTTCGCGAGCGGATTTCGGCCGAACAGCGACCGCGTGTGCGGCGCGAGATCTTCGTCTACTTCTCGGGGCATTCCGACGAGCAGGGCCTCTTGCTCGGGGCAGAGCGGGTGAGCTACCGCGAGCTGCGCCAGTGGATCGATTCGGTGGGTGCCGACGTGCGCATCGCCATCCTCGACTCCTGCGCCTCGGGCGCGCTCATTCGCCTGAAGGGCGGCGTGCACCGCGCGTCGTTCCTTAGCGACGTCTCCACCCAGGCGCGCGGCCACGCCTTTCTCACCGCCAGTTCGGCCGACGAGGCCGCGCAGGAATCCGACCGCGTCGGGGCCGCCTTCTTCACCCACTTCCTCCTCTCCGGCATGCGCGGCGCCGCGGACGCCAATCACGACCGCCGCGTGACCCTCAACGAGGCTTACAAGTTCGCCTACGACGAAACCCTGCAGCGCACCGAAACCTCGCGCGCCGGCGCACAACACCCGGCCTACGACATCCAGCTCGCCGGCACGGGTGACGTGGTGATGACCGATCTCGGCGCCTCGGGTGCTCGCCTGGTGCTCGCGCGCGGGCTGGCCGGCCGCATCTACGTGCGCGACGGGGCCGATCGCCTGGTGGCAGAGCTGCGCAAGGAGCCCACCTACCCCGTGGAGCTCGGGCTCGACGCCGGCCTCTATCACGTGGTGCTCGACCGCGACGGCAGCATCGCGAAGGGCGATTTCACCCTGCCGGCCGGCGGTCGCATCGAGATCGCCGCCACCGACCTCGCGCCCGTGGCGCCGATGCAGAGCCACCGACGCGGGGACGAGCCCCCGGCGCCTCCGGCCGAGGCCCCGCCCGGCGTGGCCCCAGGGGTGATCGCAGCCGCGACTCCGCCCCGCCGCTATCGCGATGTCCCCTTCGATTTCGTTCTGGCTCCCGGCTACCGCATGTCGGGCGACACCGGCGAACCGGTCCGGCACCATTTCGTCCTCGGTCTGCTCAGCCACTCGGATCTCTTGCACGGAGCCCAGGTGTCGGTCGCCGGCAACATAGCCCAAGACGGCGTTCGAGGCGCTCAGGTGGGCGGCGCCGTCAGCCTGAGCTACGGTCCGGTGAGCGGGGTGCAGGTGTCCGGCTACAACCTGGCCATGGGCGGACTGCGCGGAGCGCAGGTGGGATTGGCCGCCAATGTGGCCAAGGGGCGAGTCAAAGGTGTCCAAGTCGCCATGGCCAACCTTGCCCACGGCGAGTTCACGGGGGCCCAGATCGGGCTGGCCAACGTCGTGGGGCCTGCAGGCAAGGCCTCGGGCACCCAGATCGGAATCGCCAACATCACCACCGCGCGCATCGACGCCGCCGCCGACGCGACCGGATACGGCGGCGCCAGCGTCGGCTTGGTCAACGTCGCGCGCAAGCAGCGCGGGGTGCAGGTCGGGCTGGTCAACGTGGCCGACGAAATTGACGGCGTGCAGGTGGGGCTGGTGAGCGTGGCACGCAAGAACAGCGGGGTCTCGGTGGGCCTTCTGCCCATCGTCCTCGACGGCGAGAATCACGCCACCTTGAGCTGGGACAACACCAGCGTTCTTAGCCTCGGGTTCAAGCTCGGCACCCGGCGCGTCTACATGAGCGGATGCGTGGGCATCACGACCGACAGCGAACTCGACGGCTCTCGCATCTACTCCGCCTCGTTCGGGTTCGGCTTCCACGTCATCCCCCGCGACCGACGCCTCTTCCTCGACATCGGCGCCCGGGCCAGCAGCTTCGCTTCCCTGTCCTCACCCCGCCAAGACAAGCGCCTGGTGAGCAGTCTGCGGCTCGAGTTGGGATTTGCCATCAATCGGCGCCTGGCCGTCGTGGCCGGCCCCACCCTCGACGTACAAACTGCGCGCGACGAAGACGATCGTCGCCCGCGCTACGTCAGCTTCGCCGAGCAGGTCTGGACCAGCGGCCGAACCACCGTGCGCATGTACCCTGGATTCGTCGCGGGGTTGGAATTCTAGCCCGCATGATTCCTCAGCCGCGATGTGCGATGGGGCCCCGTCTATGAACGGCTTACCACGCACGCTCGCCGGAAGGACACTTAGTACCCGCTCGAAGATATCTGTGCGAATTTGGACGGCCGATCCATCCCGGCTGGCGTCGTTGCTCGTCGTCGCAATACGTCGAGTATTCCTCCTCCTCGCGCCTCGCCAGCCGGGCGCCTCGACC
>Ga0172364_10003336_pt1 | contig 12827 bp, 12 predicted proteins | sample LakKivSesite10cm_FD_114545 | JGI IMG/M metagenome (GOLD analysis project Ga0172364, IMG submission 114545) | Sediment microbial communities from Lake Kivu, Rwanda - Sediment site 10cm | ecosystem: Environmental > Aquatic > Freshwater > Lake > Sediment | place: Rwanda: Western Province, Lake... | reverse complement strand
GTAAAAGCGATGGAGGAACTATTTTTGAAATTTAAACCCTTACTAAAATCAAGGGCCAAAAGATATTCTAGATACGGCCTAGAATATGACGATGTCTTTCAGCAAGCTTCCCTACTCTTTATTATTGCGGTCTATGATTATAAGGAAAGACCCCCTACTACCTTTGCCGGCTATATGAAGAAAAGGATCGACTGGGGATTATGGGTCTACTACCGGGAATATCTAAAACAAAAGATAGAGATTTCTTATGGTTTAAAACCGAAAGAGCCTAAATTATAGGACAGATATCCCCTACCATACATTTGATGCGGGGCGGATAAATCCGCCCCCTACAACTCAGGAATTAATGTAGGGGTTTGATTCATCAAACCCGTAGAAAGGAATTAATCATTGAATACTTTAAAAGATATTTTAGAGAGAATAGATTTGGAGAAAGGTTACCAACTATTAACCGAAAGAGAAAAGAAAATTATTAATCTGTATTATCTGGAGGGATACAAAGATGAAGAAATGCAAAATTATATGGAATCAATCGTCAAAATGTAAATCGTCAACGTAAACGAGGATTATCAAAATTAAAAATATTTTAAATTTTTTTAAAATGACTGTAGCGAAATCACCTCTTTTTTGCATCTATATAAGTAGAAGAAGTTTTTAGCAAAGCTAAAAACTGTGATGAGTAATTAGTGATGTGTAATCTGCCGCTAAATATAAAAGTTATGAAATTTTTAAAAGACACCTATCACTCATTACTTATTACATATTACGCTAATTGACTATTAGCAATTAGTCAGGAAGGAGGTTATAAAAATGGCCGTAGTAGTAACAGTTCCTCGTAATTCATCTTTACAGTTTAGATTTGTAACTGGAACCAATCCGGATACCGGTGCACCTATCATCGAGAGTAAAACTTTTAACAAGATAAAGTCTACTGCAATCGAACAGGATGCCTATGATGTAGCCAATGCTTTAGTGGGACTGCAGAAGTATCCAGTTGATGAGATCAGACTCGAAAAAGAATCTCAACTAACCGAATAGAATTTGCTTGGTCATTACGAGGAGTGAAACGACAAAGTAATCCCCTGCCTTGCGATGATTTGAGATTGCTTCGCTAGCGCTCGCAATGACATACTATGGCAGATTTTTAATTACACATTACATATTACGCAATTAATTAATAAATTAATTGCTAAAAGGAGGTGAATAAAAGATGGCAACTGCTTTAGGAGAATTAACTACTTACAAGAGACTGTATATGCAGTTTAGCGATAGTGAAGGTAAATCAGTAAATCTAACCTTAAATAACCCCAAGACTTTAGAAGATGGAGATTATGCCGACTTTGCGGCCCAGGATGCAGCTATTGAGGGAGTTATGGATAGTATCATTACCAAGAATATCTTCCATAATAATGGTAATGACTTAGTAGCTAAGGTCAATGCCCGAATAGGTGATTATAAGTCTACTGATGTTATATATAGTTAATTGAAAGAAGTAGGGGCGTATTGCTGCTATACGCCCCTACCTGAAAACTGACAACCAAAAACCGAAAACTATTATTGGAAGGAGGAAATATTATGATAGAAACAATATTGAGTAAATACTTATTTAATGCCCTACTGCTATCTCTCGTCTCTATCGGCTACAGCTTCTTAAAAAACAAATTAGGAGAAGACATAGCCAGTACCATTAAAGAAGCCATCCTTAACGCTATGCTCTGGGCAGAAAATGTTACATCCCTACCTACTAAAGAAATTAACCGAATTAAGAGGAATAATAGAAAAACCAGTTTATATCACTTCTGGTTATCGCTGTCCAGAATATAACCATAAAGTTGGTGGGGTAGTAAACAGTTATCACCTTATCGGCTTAGCGGTAGATATTAAAGTAAAAGATATTAATTTAATTGGTCTTTTAGAAGTATGCGAGAATATAGATTTTGCCGGGATTGGCTTTTACGAGAAGAAGAACTTCTTGCATCTTGATGTTCGACCTACTAAACACACCCGCCGGAGAGGATGATAATTGGCCAATTGGTAAATTGGAGAATTGGAGAATTGATATATGGATATAAAAACATTACTAGATATAATTGCCAACCAGGGCTTCCCTATTGCCCTGTCGATACTACTCATCTTTCGCATTGATAAATTTATGCAGGAGATAGTAATTGCCCAGAAAGAGGGGTATCGACAGATCTTGGAGAATACCAAGGAAATACATAATACTATAACCACACTGAATCAGCAAAATCGGGAATACTATTCCCTGCGCTTCTCTGAGGTGCAGAAAGAACTCTCCGGAATGAAGGTAGAATTAGGTAAAATTGAATAGAGCTAAATATAAAAAGCCAGATTTATTTTAAGATTGCTTAAGAATTTTATTTCTCACAAGGACATTAAAGCAAATAAAAAAGGGACAGGATATTTTTATTAATTAAAAAATAGCCTGTCTCCTTATTTCCATCTGTTTTTTTAAATTGATTATTCTTATACTATTAAGTATGTTTAAAATTTTTTGCAAAAATAATATATTTATTAAAGAATTATTTAAGAAATTTAATTTAAAAATCGGGGAAAAACATTACTTTAATAAAAATCTCGCTTTGATTATACATCATCTCAAAAGCTTTTTTTACATCTTTAAAACCAAATTTATGAGTAATCAAAGGTTTTGCCCTCAGTTGTCCTATAGACATAAAGTGAAGAGCAGTCCTCCACTCATCAATTGATATACTCATATTAATAGAGTTCCATGAACCAATGATATTTAATTCCTTTCGAAGCAAATTATCGACCTGTTTTTCATTTAATTGAAGACTATTATGAGAAATCCCAATAAATACAATTTTACCTAATTTGTTTGCTATTAATAAACTTTCAGCCTGAGAACTCTTTGCTCCAGAACTTTCAATAACAATATCCACACCCTTGCCTTCAGTCTTATCAAGAACTTCCTTCACAATATCTCTTTTATTAGCATTGATAAGATCGTCTGCTCCTAAATTCTCAGCTATTTTTAATTTCTCATCAAATAAATCTATAACTAATACTTGTCTTGCCCCTAAGATTTTTGCCCATTGAAGAGCGAATAATCCAATAGCGCCTGCGCCAATTATTGCAACTTTATCACCGGGATTAAGGCGAGCTTTTCGAAATCCATGAAGGGCCACAGCCGCTGGATCAGTAGTTGCACCAGTTTCATAGTCAATATTATTAGTTAGCTTCAATATATTCTCGACTGGAAGTTTAATATACTCAGCAAAAGACCCATTCTCCCGAGAACCAATATAACTATAATCATTACATAGATTATACATTCCTGCTTTACAAAATTCACATTGATAACAGGGAAGTAATGGATAAGCCGTTACTCGGTCATTTTTCTTTATATCTTTTACCTTTTTTCCAACTTCTTCTACTTGTCCGGCAAACTCATGTCCTAAAATAATCGGGTAGATATGGGCTCCTGTTTCCATTGCTCGAGGTACATCTGATCCACAAGCTCCGGTAGCCTTTACATTTATTAAAACCTCATTTGCCTTAATTTGAGGAATTTCTATTTCCTCATATCTAATATCTCCCGGTCTATGTAACCTAACTGCTTTCATTTTATCTTCTCCTCTTAACCATTACATTAAAAAATTAAAGTAACTAATATAATCACTCTCTTAAGCATTTGTATTACATTTTACTTTTTCTCTAAAAGATTTAGTCTCTGTCAATCTCTTTTTCGAGAGAGATCACGCATAATCTCATTGGTCATCTTATAAAGCTCTTTGTATTTATTATAGAAGAAGGAGTATTTTTCATAATTAGCTTTATCTGGCTTTATCTCTTCTTTAATTTTTACCATCTTGGATGATGCTTCCTTAAGCGATCTGTATAGACCTGCCCCAACCGAAGCTGATATAGCACTTCCAAGTAATGAAGCATCGAGCATCTCTACTACGTAGAATGAGTTACCAAAAACATCAGAATGTATCTGTAACCAATAATGACTCTTACCCCCACCCCCACATACACATATTTTTTTAATTACTATCCCCATTTTTTGGAATGTTTCTAAAATGTTTCGAGTTCCAAAGGCAACCGATTCCAATATACTCTTGTAAATATGTATTTTGGTATGTTTCAGAGTGAAACCTAAGATTACACCTCTGGCTAATGGATCACGGTAAGGTGTCCTGTTTCCTTGGAAGAATTCCAATGCAATAAGTCCTTCTGAGCCTAATGGAATAACCTTCGATTCCTCGTCAAGGATGGAATATGGGCTTATTCCTCTTTTCTTTCCCCACTGTCTCTCTGCACTGCAAAAATTATTTACGAACCAATTTACTAACGATCCGGTTGATATTTGTCCCCCCTCAATTAGCCACATATCTTTAAATAAAGGTTCAGGGTAGGGACCCCATATACCAGGGGAAAAAAGAGGTTTCTCTGAGTGCGTAAAGTGGACAGAGGATGAGCCTATAATCAAGGTTATCTCTCCAGGTTCTGTTACATTTGTACCTAATATAGCTGCTCCCGCATCTGTAGCTCCCTGGACTACTGGAATACCTGGGTTTAACCCTAATTCATTAGCAGCTTGGCGAGTTAGAGGTCCAATACACGCTCCGACATCGAGCACCTTTGAGGGCCATTTCTCTAAAATATCTTCAAGTTCTATTTCATTAAAAAATTCTGGAAGCCACCCTCCCATAGGACTTACATAGTTCCATTTAGAAGTAATCGTATATTGGGAGGCCGTCCATAAACCAGTTAATTTATAAGATAACCAATCAGCGCTTTCAATTATCTTAAAAGCCTTATTATAAATACTTGGCTGATTTCGCTTAAGCCAAAGAGCTTTTGGTACCATCCATTCCTCTGAGTCTTTTCCACCTGAATACCTTAGAACTGGGTGCCCCCTTTTCTCTATGATCTTAGATTCCTCACTAGCTCTTACATCCATCCATAGAATTGCATTTCGGAGGGGTATTCCTTTCATATCAACTGGTAACACCGTTGAAGATGTACCATCTATACAAATACCTTTGATTTCTTTTATTTCAATTTTCTCTTGCTTTATACATTCTTGCACAGTGTACCTTATACCATCCCACCAATCTTCAGGTCTTTGTTCTGCCCAACCAGGTTTAGGGAAGTAAGTCTTATACAAATAGGCTGAGGTAGCTACTATTTCCCCATTTAGGTCAAAAATACCTGCTCTTAAACTTTCTGTTCCACAATCTATACCTATTATATATGGTGGATTAGTAGCTATATTTTTTCCTCCCATTGTCGCTATAAAACTCCTTTCTCCAACTCATCTTTAATGGTTTTTCAAGAACCAAAATTCATTTCCTTCTAAAAAGCCTTTGAAGAACAAGAAAGACAAGAAGAAGTAATGCAATCTCAATCGATCTTACATTCGATGAAACACCATAAAGGGCCATTAAGTTCCTGGCTAAAATTATAATTAACACTCCTGGAATTGTATACTCTACTCCACCAAATCCTCCATAAAGATTGGTACCACCTATTATAACTGCTGCGATTGCATCGAGCTCAAGACCAACACCAACTTTAGGATCTCCGGTATCAAGTCTACCTGCGAGTGTCCATCCAGCCATACCAGCAAGTACCCCACTAATAATGTAAACCATCATTTTTGTTTTTAAATAACTGATGCCCGAAAGTTTTGCAACGCGTGGATTCTCTCCAATCGCATATATGCTCTTACCCATCGCAGTCTTTCTCTCAAATACGGATATAAATATTAGAATTGCTACAAACATAAAAAAAACATAAGGAACATTACCAATACTACCTTTGGCAATATTATTAGTCATAGGTCCTAATCCGAAGGTTTTCATACCCCCTGTTATTGCATATGCGGCTCCTCTTATCCCAATCATCGTTCCTAAAGTCACTGCAAAATCTGGGATACCGATACCACTAGCAAAACCATTAAGTATTCCTACTATTCCTCCAGCCCCTAAGATCATCAGGAGAATTACTGGTTCAGGAGCAATAAAAGAACCCTGCCCGATATAACCATACCATGTTCCCCAATGTTGAAAATAACCAGTTAAGGAACACGTTAAAGCCAGCACTGAACCAACTGATAAATCTATCCCTCCTGTTATAATTACCAGAGTCATGCCCATTGATACCAAACCTAACTGGACAATGCGATGGAGCAATATGTATAAATTTTCTAAACTAAGAAAGCCTGGGATAATACACATCCAAATAAGAAGAGTACCTAAGATAAAATATGAAATAAAGAAAGGCGGGTTTTTTCTGAAACTTATTTTAAAATTTCTTGCAAGTTTACCTAAAAAACCTTTAAAACTAATACATAGTTCTTTTTTAAAAAATATTATACGCATGAGAGACTCCTAAAATTCTAATCCAGCAAGTTTTAGTAATTCTCTTTTGTTAGTCTTTGATGTTATTTCTTCATTTTTCACCACTTTTCCATTATGTAAAATAACTATCCAATCACTCATTGCCAAACCATCTTCTATCTCTGAAGGTATAACGATTGTGACCCTTCCCTTCCTAAACCTTCTAATTAGTTCTATAACCTTTCTATTTGTTTCGATATCCAAACCTCTCGTGGGATCAACCAACACTAGTATAAAACCTATTTCTAACCATTTACCTAACAGGACTTTTTGTTGATTTCCTCCACTCAGCTCATTAACTATTATCGAAGCCCTTGGGGGAAATATTCCAATTTCATCAATACGCTTATAGACCAATTTATCTATTTTTTTATAATCCAAAAAAATTTTCCCTTTAACTTTTTCAAAACAGGGAAGAATTATATTATCACTTATATTTTTATTTAGTAACAGTCCTTCATTTGCCCTTTCATCGACCATATATCCAACACCGTTATGAATACCATCGCTGGGCGAATTAAGCCGAATTACTTTCCCATCAATTTTAATTATCCCTCTAGTAGGCTTGAGATCACCAAACAATATCTTACCCAATATTTTTTTACCTGATCCCTCCAATCCATATATACAGTAAACCAAGTTTTCATAAAAATTTAAGTTTATATCCTCAAGTAAATTCCTGAAACAAATACTCTTAAGTTCAACTTTTAATCTCCCTTTCTCAGTTATGGCAATCTCTTTTTTTCTGACTTTGTCTTTCTTACTTTTCCCAGTGATGCTTACTTCAATATCATCTATCTTTATATTCTCTAACGAATCATCAACCACCTTCACACCATCCCTTAGGATTACTACTCTATCTGCAATTACTGGAATTTCCTCCAAACTATGGGTAACATAAATTATTCCTTTGCCCATCTCTTTTAATTTTCTGATCGACTTATAAAATACTTGTAGTTCTTTCATAGAGAGAATAGAAGATGGTTCATCAAATACGAACAGTTCTGCTTTTCTTGAAATAGCTGTCGCCACTGAAACTAACTGTTTTTCGACCGTGCTGAGCTGTGCGATATATGTGTCTGGATCTATATTGATATTTAAGGACTCGAGAATCCTACGAGCCTCCTCTTTCATTCGTTTATAATTCACCATTCCATTTTTTATTGGAAGACGACCAGCAAATATATTTTCTTGAACTGTAAGGTTGGGAAGCAAATATAATTCTTGATATAAAACTGAAATTCCTTGTTCAAATGCATTCTTAGTATTGAATACATTCACTTTCTTGCCTTTAAAATACATTTCACCTTTTGTTGGAGATATTGCGCCAGAAATTATTTTTATTAACGTAGATTTGCCTGCACCATTCTTACCAAGTAAAGTACATATTTCTTTACGATCAATATGGAAATCCACATTTTTTAAAGCGGGAGTAGCTGCATAATCTTTATAAATCCCTTTTAATTCACAAAGGTGATCTTGCATTTTGTTCTCCTTTGCAATTATTAACGTTGTAAAAAGAATTTAACGTGTAGTATATTTGTTTAGTACTAAAATGAATACAATGAGAAATCCTAATATCATGTTTTGAGTATAATATTCTATTCCAAGCATATTAAGCCATGTCATTAGTAAGGAGAAGACCATAACACCACCAAATGTGTTAATTACGCCACCGTGCCCTCCTTTAAACATTGTCCCTCCTAAGACGACCATACCAATTGCATAAAGCTCATAACCTTGAAAGGATCTTGCGTCTCCTACCCCAAGGTAACCAGTTAACCATAATCCAGCAAACGCAGCTAAAAGTCCTGAGAGAGCATAAGCTAATATCTTTGTTCTTTTCACGTTGATACCCATTAACCAAGCTGTTGTAGGATCTCCACCTGTAGCGTAAATTGATCTCCCTAATGAATGATATTTTAGGAATAAGTAAAAAGTTAAAAATATAAAAATTATTATAATGATTGCAATAGGAAATTTCCCAATATTTCCCGCTAAAGATTCTAAAGGTCCGGCACCAATCTCACCATGATAAGGATTTCCTCCTGACGAACACATGGCTATACCTCGCACAAGATACAGCATGACTAAACTTGCCACAAAACCTTGAAGACCTATATAAGCATGCAAGAATCCAATAAAACATCCTATTAATACACCTATAAAAAGTATATAAATTATTATCATCAAAGGTGGCATCACAGGGTCCCAAGTACTTGACAAAACTGTCCGAGCGGTTGCTTCAGGTAACCATAACCAGAAATTCCCATAAAACATTACCATAACGAGTATAGACGATAAGGCCATCGTACTACCTACAGAAAGGTCAATTTCCCCTACTAACATCACTATAGTCAAACCAATACTTATACATAAAAAAGGTAAAACTAAATTTATAAATCCTAATAAATTATATTTTGACCAGAAAAAAGGAGTAGTAATCGTTACAAAAACAAGAAGAACAGAGAAAAAAATAATTATCCAATATTTTTTAAAAAAGGATTTAAACTGAATCATGATATCTATCCCACTTCAGAGATTTATTCATTTTGCTTTAAATCATGGTTTATTGTTTTCTTAAAATTGACTTTAGTCTTCTTTGATTATCTTATGAATAAACTTTCATTTTATATTTTATATCTTATAAGGATATACTTCAATGCATAACTTTTCAACTTTTCTTTATCCTAAAAAATCTATAGGGGGAGAAACTTTCACCAAACAAGATTAGCCTCTCCCCCTCTATTTCTTTAAAGTTTTATTTGATTGACAGAAACCGCTTATTCACTTTATCTAATCATAATCTCCATCCTAAGAAGCCTTTAGAAAAGTGCATTAGGATCGTAATATTCTTTTGCATTATCTTTATAGATAAGGAATGTTCCGGTTTTGATGTACTTAGTTGGGTCTGAAATTTTCTTAGAGTAATCCGTAAGTTCTTTTTCTGCTGTAAATGGTGGTGTCTTCTTTTCTCTTAAGTAGTCGATTAAACTCTTCATGCCGATTCTGGTTATGTCAGTTGACCAATTTACTATTGTACCGACATATGCAGGCTCCTCTCCTGTTGTGATTAGATAAATTGCTTCCTTTTGAGCATCAACTCCGCATACGACAACATCGGTCATGCCTGCAATTTTGAGGGCTTCTCTTCCCCCGAGGGCCATTGCATCATTATGGCCGTAGACCATGTCTATGTGAACTCCTGCTCCTTTAGATTTTACAATTGCATCCTCCATGATTTCCATTCCTTTTGTACCATCGTAATATCCACGATCATGATAAAAGAGTTCAAATCTGCCTCCTCCAAGTTCGTCTAAGGCTTGATGGAAACCACCACCACGACCAATAGCAGCTGGACACCCCGGGCTACCTTCCAATTCTACCCATACAACATGTTCTTTCTCAGGGAAGATTCCCTCTACAATATATTTACCTAAAATATAACCAGACTGCCATTGATCAATTCCAACATAAGCTATGTAATCACCATAGAGTTGCCTATCAATGGCCACTACAGGGATGCCTTTTTCAACACATTGCTTAATAGCCTTCTTAATGCCTTCAGGAGTAACAGGGTTAATTAACAATCCGTCAATTCCCTGAGCAATCATGGTCATAACTTGTTGAACTTGTTTAAGTTCATCATCCTCGGAATTGTACCAAATCAGATCTACATTTTCTTCCTTTGCCACTTCCTCTGCAATCCTCTGCATGGCGACATAGTACGGACAGTTCATATTTACATGTGCAAATCCTATTTTAAGTTTTTTCTCTGCTCCTATTGGGTTTACTAAAATGCTACAAATCAACAATATAACCATCGCCATAATAAGATATAATCTTACTTTCGTTAACATATTAATACCTCCCAAAAATTAATATTTTACGTTTTTTATAGAAAGTTTCCAAAAGATACTAATCTTTTAAAATGTTTTCTTTTTGGAAAGCTTTCATTTTCCGTTAAAAGCCTACTCCTTTCTTCACCTCCTCCCGTTTTCATGTTTTGTTGTCTTTTATTGAGAAGATCTAAAATTCCATAGATATAATACTCATTTATTAAATCTCTTTAATTGTCATAAAAAACGATTTATAACAGCTTCTGGGCTGTTTCCTCATCTGTAATTAAGATATTAATATATTTCCCATTTAATGCACCTCTTATAGCATCAAATTTAGATCGACCTCCTGCAATACCTATTACAATTTTACCCTTATCTTTGAGCTTATCTATAGGTATGCCTATAACTCTTTCATGGATTTCATCATTAATTAAATCTCCCTGAGCATTAAAGAATCGACTTAAAATATCACCAACCGCTCCTTTTTCTCTCAATCTCTTAAGCTCATCACTACTCAAGTATCCCATCTTAAAAAGGCTAGCTGATGGCGATACCTCTCCAACTGAAAATAAAATAATATTTGCTTGGGAGGCTATTTGAAGAACACGATTAATCCACTGTTCTGACTTGAATATATCTGCATTCTCCTTATTTTGTGTAATGGCAGGAGCCCATATATTGTAAAAAGGAGCATCTAATTTATTAGCTATTTTTTCAGCAATGACATAAGGATTCATTGCCACATTAATCATTAGATTGCCAATTAAAGAAACTACTTCAACTTTTGTTTTAAGTGGAAATGAATCAAAATAATCTGCAAGATAAGCAATAGTATTCCCCCATCCCAACCCTACAATGGAATTGTTATGCTGACTAATTACACGCTCTAGATAAGAAGCTCCTGCTTTAGCAAATGACTTTCTTAATAAATTATCCACGTCTGAGAGGTAAGGAACAACTACTGAATCTTTAAGAGAATATTTTTTAATAAGCTCATTTTCAATACTAAGGAGGTTAGCATAAGGATTTTTTACCTGAAAACGTACAATCTCTAAGTCCCGTGCTTTCTCAAGAAACCTTTGTATTTTTTGGCGAGATATATTAACACGGGCAGATATATCTTGCTGGGTTAACTTCTCTTTATAATAAAGCCAGGCTACCTTTGTTATTAAATCTTCTTTGATATCTTTGAACATTTGCTCATTCCTTAAATATTTGTTTATACTATAATTATAACCATTTTTAAAAATTTGTCAATTATTTATTTTAAAATAATTTTTGAATATTTTGTGAGTATCTAGTATTATTGTTTCTTAAGCTTTCCATTAATTTTTAGGATCAATAAGTTTATGCAGGAGATAGTAGTTACCCAAAAAGAGGGATATCGACAGATTTCGGAAAATACCGAAGAGATAAATAATAATATCACTACACTAAATCAGCAAAATCAGGAATATTATTCTCTACGCTTCTCGGAGGTGCAGAAGGAACTCTCCGGAATGAAGGTAGAGCTGGGGAAAATTGAATAAAGTTAGATGATTAAAAAGCCAGACTTATTATAAAATTTCATCGGGTTACTTTATTTATAGGTTTGGCTTTTTTATTTTCCAATAACCTCCTTTGGCAGGGCCAATTCTTTCTAAAAATCCTTTTTTCTTTAAATTATTAATATGATACTTTATTTTTATTATACATTAAATCTTGATTAGTGTTTAGTGAATTGTTTCCGATATTCATCTACAGTATGAACCATTGCCCTGATATTTTTATCTGGTACGTCCCAGCCCATATTGATGCAGCAGACACCGGTTTTCTCCGGATTGGCAGATTGTTTAAGCATTTTTTGAATATCGGTGCTAACCTCATCCGGCTGTGCCTGTCTCATCTTTACCGGGTCATAACGCAGGTTTAAAAAAGCCTTCGTGAGTTTCTGCCGGCAGAGGGAGATATCCGAGCCCCAGCCCACATCAAAAAAGGAAGCCCCCTCTACCCTGGCATAGCCCTCTGCATAAAGATGCATATTATTACCGCAGTGATGAATACCGTATGGCTGTAAGGCCCTGGCCAGTTCAGTATCATACTCTAAAAGCAAATCCTGATATATATTGGGAGAGATCATCACTACCGAGCAGTTTGAATGCAGGTTTAGCTCTGGATTAACAAACTTTATCGTCCTGTTGACCGAGATTGAAGAAGTACCGGTCTCACCCCTGATATAACTAACAAATTCCTTAATTGTCTCTGTGATAGCACTGAAGATCCTTCTGGCCCTCTCCTGATTCTGCATCATATCGATAAAAATCTTATCACCCCGCAGGTCCAGGGCTACATTCAGAACCCCCTGCCAGTTAATATCTCCTATCACATAGCCGAATCTCTCTTTAAACCATTCAACCATCTGCTTTAATTCCTGAAAGGTTTTATTCTCCGCAAAATTTACCGGCTTAATTCTATCTGCTTCTCCATCGGTGATATTCTTCGGTATAACCTGTGGTGAAGAGTCTATACTGAATTTAATATCACAGCCAAACATCTCAGAGATAATATAACCTGCTGCCAGATGGACCGCCCCAATACAGGGCCGCGGCTCAGG
>Ga0172364_10003335_pt1 | contig 12828 bp, 8 predicted proteins | sample LakKivSesite10cm_FD_114545 | JGI IMG/M metagenome (GOLD analysis project Ga0172364, IMG submission 114545) | Sediment microbial communities from Lake Kivu, Rwanda - Sediment site 10cm | ecosystem: Environmental > Aquatic > Freshwater > Lake > Sediment | place: Rwanda: Western Province, Lake Kivu... | reverse complement strand
TTATCATTTTCCCCAATGAATTACACCTTTTATATTCCAATGGGATCAGGATCATTGTTTTATCTTGATCAACGGCGGCAACTTGCCGGCCAGCCCCACACGGGAATCCTTGACAATCATCACACCATCAACGCCCTCGATGGCGGAGATTTTCTCCAGCGCCGCGTCAATATCATCGACAGTTCTAACAAGATTGGCGGCGCCAGTAGCGGCCGCATCCGCCAGAGCGGCATCTTTAGCTACAATAGTGGCAAGATCACACTCACCGAAACTAAATGAGTGTCCCATTTTCCCCGACGAAGAGCATATCGAAATCGGCGTGTCATCCGGCTTTAGCGAGAATGCAAGCCGTTCGCCAAGGTCGGCAGCGCCTGTCATCAGGCCGATGATTACCGGCTCGACGGCACAAAGAAAAATGTCCCCGCCGTTGTCAACGATTACCTCGCGCGCTCCGGCGTCGATAGCCGCCAGGCATGCGCGCTGCGCCATGGCGCCCGCGACGGCGGCCATCGGCCCTACACCCACAAGCTTTGCAGCCCGGGCCATGCTTTGCGCCACCTCAGGCGCTCCGTCAAGCGGCTCGAGTGGTTCGAGAGACTTGCGAAAAGCCGGATGGCGGGCTATATAATCCTCCAGAATCAGCCTTTGCCGAACGATTTCGGCAGTGACGGCATCAAACTTCTCGCAGCAGATGCGGAAAACCGCCTCTTGATAGGTGAAAGTCCTGTAAGTTCGTTTCTGGCTCATGAACAAATGACAGCCGGCACATGGACACCGTTGTTTAAAACGCCGAGGCACACGCGCCGAAGGGACAAACACGAATACACGCCAGGCACTCGATACATTTTGCCTCGCTGAAAACCACCTCGCGAGTCGCCTTATCCGCTATATACAAAGCGCCCGTGGGGCAGTGGGTAATACAGTACCCGCAGTGCGTACAACTCTTCTCATCGCGAGTCACCCCTTTGCCGCTGTAGTTGATTGATACGTTAAAAGTTTTTACGAAGGCCATGGCCCGTTCGATATCTTCTTCAGTGCCGGTGACATCCAGCACAAGATAACCTTCCTCCTCCGGCGTGACCTTCGCACGATATACGTTTACCACGAGATTGTAATCCTTCACCAAGTGGTAAATTATCGGCTTTTCGCATTCGCAGCGGGGAAAGAAAAGCATCAATTTCTTCGTTACGGTCTGGCTCATGACGGCCTCCTCCTTGTAACAAGAGGCTTCATTTTCTTATCTTTCGCGAGAGGCGCAATCGGCTTGGCAAGCCTGAAATCCCCCCGCCTGATCTCGTCGGCAAGCAAATTGGCAATCTGAAGCGCCTTGTAGTATGAGGACAGCGAGCCGACCGCAATCTTTTTGCCATCCACGTCTATCTGGCCGCTCCGCAGTTGCTCGTAGTTAACGTAGCATATAACTTTGCCGGTATTCTGCGGATAATCCTGGCTGAAATCGACGACGGGGGCCATGATATCACGGTCGCGTACACAGGTTCGCCTCAGCACGTCCTCGTTCAAAACGGGAATAGGCACCCCGATCCCGAGCGCCAGTGACACACCGTACCCACGAAAACTCACTCCCCTGACAAACTCCGGGCGCATCTGCTTCATATCAGCGGTCAAAGCCAGAGTCCCGGCCCCACTCTTTGGTATGCCGCCGGGCGTTCTCTCGACGCCGCCGGCGTGCTGAGTCCCCTCGGCGTAAACGTGCCCCTGGGCGCCGGCCAGCCAGACCTTGGTACCGACGCCGATCACGTCGTAATAAGGGTCGTTGAGCAGCGGCGACAACTGGCCCGCAGAGCAGTAATTAGCGTTTTTCCTGCCGGGCTCGAGAATTCCCATGTAGGTATATATTGTATGGTCCGAATCGTTTACCGCCACGTTATAGTTCTGGTAGCAGTTTCGCGGATTCACCATGATGGCCTGATTCAGATCGTTAATGGTAAAGTACGTACGTAGCTCACGCAGCGGGTAACAGTCAGTTCCGTAAGAAAGCGCGAACAACTGAAGCTTCCTGCCCGCGACAAGGTCCTCGATCACGTGGCCGCCGCCGTAGCGAAACTCTCCCGGATGATACATGTTAGCCGGGTCGCCGTGCCGAAGCTGCGTCGCGCCGAGGTAAACATCGACGGCGGCAATGCCCGTATAGACAAGAACGTCCTCGACCCAGGCTTCGGACATTCTGATTTTCGGCTTGGAATGTCCGAAGTTAAGAAAACATCCCGACGAGCACATTGGTCCGAACGTCGCAGTGGTGACAACATCAACTTCTTTCGCCGCCGCTGCAAGACCTTTCTTGTCAACGTAATCCATAATCTCGTCCGCCGTCAGGACGACAGCCTTGCCCGACTCAATGCGATCGTTGATTTGTTCGTACGTTTTCATAATTCATTCGGCTCCATAAACCGGACTCTATATGGTCTGGGTTTATTGCATTAAATAAAAAACCTGAATATATTCCTTCAGGAACACCTTGTCAACGCTCACTTCCAGCTATAATCACCCCATTGTTTATAATCGAGCTAATCAAGACTTGCATTTATCCCTCTTGTGTAGTACTTTAAGGAGTTTAATCGAGCATCTTTTTAAGAGTTTATTATGTATTCGGATTATATTCGTAACGTGGCGATAATCGCCCACGTCGATCACGGCAAGACAACGCTGGTGAACCAGCTACTATACCAATCGGGTATGTTCAGGGCCGAGGAGCTCGACAAACTGGCGGGCAGCGAGCACGGCTTGATTATGGATTCGAATCCCCTCGAACGGGAGCGCGGCATAACAATCCTCAGTAAAAACTGTGCGATTTACTATACGGACCGCCGGGGCATCGAATATAAAATCAACATAATCGACACGCCGGGCCACGCCGATTTCGGCGGAGAGGTCGAACGCGTCCTGAAAATGGCGGACGGCGTATTGCTCCTGGTTGACGCCTTCGAAGGCCCAATGCCACAGACGAGATTCGTGCTGACCAAGGCGTTCAAGCACAAGCTGCGACTTATTGTCGTAATTAACAAGGTGGACCGTGAAAACAGCAGGCCGGACGATGTCGTCAATGAAGTATTCGATTTACTCGTTCAGCTCAACGCCGACAGTGAATCACTCGATTTCCCCCTCATATACGCCTCGGCCAAGGAAGGATGGGCCACAAAGAACCTCGATATAAAAACAGATAATATGCAGTTGATATTCGATACCATCATACACAAAATTCCCCCGCCTCGCGCGGACCACGAAGCTCCGCTGCAAATGCTGGTTACCAATCAGGAATATTCTGATTACATCGGCCGGATAGCCATAGGCAGAGTTTTCGCCGGTCAGATAAGTGAAGGCCAGAAAGTCACCGTAATCGACAGAAACGGCCTGCACACACAGCAAAAGGTCATGCAGATACATCAGTTCTACGGTCTCGGTCGAGTACGGGCTTCGAGCGTCCAGGCCGGCGATATATGCGCGATATCAGGGCTCGATCCCATTGAGATCGGCGACACCATCGCCTGCGCGGATAAACCATCGAGGCTTGCGACTATCCCCATCGACGAGCCGACTATGACAATGACGTTCCGGGTTAACGATGGGCCTTTTTCCGGCAAAGACGGCAAATACCTGACGAGCAGACACATCGGCGAAAGGCTCGAAAAGGAGCTCCAGCATAACGTTGCATTGAGGGTCGAAGCGGGCAAGACGCCCGAAGAATTCAATGTGTCCGGAAGAGGACTGATGCACCTCGGAATCCTGCTGGAAAACATGCGGCGTGAAGGATATGAGGTTTGCGTTGGCAAGCCGAACGTCATCCTGAGAACCATCGCGGGCAGAATCCATGAGCCGGTAGAATTGCTCGCCGTGGATTGCCCGCTGGACTGCCAGAACGCGGTAATGAGCCTTTTGGGCGATCGGAGAAGCGAAATAATCAAAATGGACAACAAAAGCGGTGCAAGTGATTATATTCACATGGAGTTTATGATACCGTCGCGCGGTCTGTTCGGTCTCCATGCACGGGTGATGAATGCAACTCGCGGCAGAGCTATTATGCATCATACGTTCGAAAAATACGAGCCAATGCGGGGAGCGATACCCCAGCGAAAAGCTGGCGTCATGATTGCGACCACGACCGGACAAGTAACCGCGTACGCGCTGGATGCTTTATACGACCGGGGTATATTCTTCGTCGAGCCCGGCGAAAAAGTTTACGAGGGACAGGTAGTCGGGGAGCACTGCAAGGAAAACGACATACCGGTAAACGTGGTGAAATGCAAGCAGCTTACCAATATCCGTGCCGCGGGCAAGGACGACGCCGCCAAAGTCAGGCCGGCAAGAAAAATGAGTCTTGAGATAGCCCTGGAATATATCCAGGAGGACGAGCTTGTCGAGATTTGCCCTAATTCGATTCGAATTCGCAAACAGCTCTTAAAAGATACCGACAGACGCCGGGCACGTCGTTAACCTAACGGGCGGCATCTTTTCACAAATCCACCACCGAACGCCCCCCTGCCGGTCGATGCAGCAAGGTCTTCAACGGCCCTGCCGCTTCAATCGAACTTACAAAAAATAATTCCACCATTGCCCGAAGATGGATTTGAACTACAGCATTAATTCTGTTATAATGCGTGGTTTGAATCTAATCTCTTGCTTTTTCCAGGTTATTTGGGAAAGATAAATGAAAAATTTCCTGTTAATCCTGCTTGTGCTGGCAATCGTAGTGATGGCCGGCTGGCAGATTTACAATCGGGTCACCGACTCTGGTATAAAGAAAAAACCAGGCCGCTTTGCAGTGGCGGTGGCCGTCGAGACCAAACCGATCTACAAGGATTTAATTTACGATATCGGTGTCTTTACAGGCTCTCTGGAGCCCAAGTCGCAATTCACCGTAGCGCCAAAGGTGGCCGGATGGCTCAAGGAACTGCTCGTCGACGTCGGCGACCTGGTCGACCGCAACCAGGTTATCGCACTCATGGACGACGAGGAGTTCGCCCAGGAAGTCGAACAGGCCCGCGCCGAGCTGCAGGTTGCCACGGCGAATGCAGCGAATTACGCCACCGACCTGGACATTGCCAAACGCGAATACGAACGTGCGAAGGCGCTGCGCGAAAAACAAATCGCTTCAGCTTCGGCGCTGGATGTATCGGAGGCGGCGTTCAACGCCAGCCAGACCAGACACAAGGTCTCGCTCGCCCAGGTAGCCCAGAAGGAAGCGGCCCTGAAAACGGCCCTCGTCCGGCTTTCCTACACGAAAGTCCGGGCCTTTTGGGAAGAAGGCGACCAGGCGCGCGTCGTGGGTGAGAGGTTCGTGGATGAAGGCGAGCTGCTGGCAGTCAACCAGTCCATTGTCTCGATTCTCGAAAACAATCCGCTGACGGCCGTGGTTTACGTCATCGAGAGGGACTACCCGAAGGTCACTATAGGCCAGCAGACCGTTGTCACTACAGACGCCTATCCCGGCAGGACTTTCACCGGCAGCATCACTCGGATAGCACCTCTGCTGAAAGAAAGCAGCCGGCAGGCGAGAGTGGAGGTGGAGGTACCGAACACCGATCTTTTGCTCAAGCCGGGAATGTTTGTCAGGGCCAGGGTCGAGTTCGCCCGGCACGAGAATGCCACGCTGATTCCTCTGCCGGCGCTGGTCAGAAGGGACAACAAAGATGGAGTCTTTATCGCCGATACCAAAAATCTCATGGCCCGCTTCGTGCCGGTGACAACGGGCATCATCAACGGTGAGATTGTCGAGGTTAAGGAGCCGGAGATTTCAGGCGTCGTGATTACCATGGGTAATCACCTCCTTGAAGACGGCTCCGATATTACGCTGCCGCAGCTCGAGGCTTCTCAAAAAGAGCAACGGCCCCAGCGCCCCCAGGATGAGAATATCGGCCCGAAGACAATCCCCGTAAGCACAAAGTCAGGAAATTCGCAATGAAAATCTCGCAGTTCGCCATCCATCGGCCCATCTTCACGATAATGGTGGTGTTGATCGTGCTGCTGCTCGGCTCCATCTCGCTTATCCGTCTTCCCATCGACCTGATGCCCGACATATCTTACCCGACTCTCAGCGTCTCCTGTACGTACGAAAACGCCGGGCCTCAGGAGATCGAAGAGCTTATCACCCGGCCGATCGAGCAGGCGGTCAGCGCCGTGCCGGGAGTCGAAGAGGTGACCTCCGTTTCCACCGAGGGCCAGGGCACGGTCCGGGTAACTTTCACATGGGGAACGGACCTGGACGCCGCTGCGAACGACATCAGGGACCGCCTCGACCGCATCATCGACCATCTGCCCGAGGACGCCGATCGACCCACTCTTCGAAAGTTCGACCTCGCGAGCTTTCCCATATTGATACTCGGCGCTTCGAGCAACCTTGACCCCGTCCAGACGCGGCAGATAATCGAAGACCAGGTACAATACCGGCTGGAGCGGGTTCCGGGTGTCGCCGCCGTCGATATTAGAGGGGGCCTCCAGCGTGAGATTCACGTGAGTCTCGATCCGGCAAAGATAAACGCTTTGGCCATACCCCTCGAATCCATTATTGCACGCATACATGAAGGAAACGTAAACATTCCCGCAGGCACAATCGAAAAAGGCAATTTCGAAATCACCATCAGAACGCCGGGCGAATACACCGACTTAAAACAGCTTCAGGATACCGTCATTGCAGTCAGACAGGGCATGCCGATTCAATTAAAGGAAATCGCCATCGTGGAGGATTCCTGGCAAAAGATCACAAGGATTGTACGGATTAACGGCGAGCCGGGGATGCGGCTTTCCATTAACAAGCAGTCGGGCAAGAATACCGTTGAGGTCGCCCGCGGGGCGCTGGCTGAGCTGGAGCGCATCAACCGCGATATACCGCAGATAAAGATCATACCAATTATCGACACGTCCGATTACATCCGGCGTTCCATCGCCAACGTCGGCTCTTCCGCTGCCTACGGAGGATTGCTCGCCGTGGTTGTATTGCTGCTGTTTCTTCGCAATGTGCGGAGCACCATTGTTATCGCTACCGCTATCCCGGTCTCAATTATCGCTACTTTCGCGCTTCTATATTTCGGCAACTTTACCCTCAACATCATGACGCTCGGCGGTCTGGCCCTGGGAATCGGGATGCTCGTTGATAATGCAATCGTCGTGCTCGAGAACATCTTTCGCATGCGGGAATCAGGAGAGCCGCTGGAACGCGCTGCTATTAACGGCACCGAGGAGGTTACCGCCGCCGTGGTCGCAAGCACGCTGACCACCCTGGTGGTTTTTCTGCCGCTGGTCTTTGTCAGGGGCATGTCCGGCGTAATGTTCAAGCAGCTCTCCATTGTGGTCAGTTTTTCGCTGCTGTGCTCTCTTGCGGTAGCCCTGACGCTGGTTCCTATGCTTTCAGCTCGGATTCTTCTCTCTCTTCCGAACGATGATAAGTTCAGGCAAACTTTTCGGGGCAGGATATTCGAAATCAGCGGGCGATTCTTAAAGGCCATTGAAAACAGCTACAAGAAACTCCTGCACCTGGCCCTGGAGAACCGCGTTTTCGTCGTGATGACGGCAGTTCTGATATTGGTCGCAAGCCTGATGCTTACGACGCATATCGGCGTCGAGCTGATGCCAACCACGGATGAGGGTGAGGTCCGGGTCGAAGCCGAGATGCAGGTCGGCACCAGGCTGAATCTCCTGGATGAGAAATTCAAGGTCATCGAAAAAATCGTCAACGAATCAGTGCCAGAAATCAAAAGCATGGTGGTAAGCGTAGGCGGCTCCAGGTGGATGGGGGCGGGCGGACACACCGGCGATATCCGCATCTCGCTAAAACCTCAGTCCCAGCGCACAAGGTCGAGCGAGCAGATTGCCGCCGACCTCCGCGCCAAACTGAGCAAAATACCGGGCATGATTGTCCGGACCCGTGCCGGCGAAGGATTGTTCATACTCCGCATGGGCACATCGGGGGGCGATAAAGTCCAGGTTGAAGTCCGTGGGCACGACCTTCAGATAGCGGACAACCTGGCCGCCCAGGTCAAAACAATCGTCGAATCGGTGGACGGGATTACCGATGCGCGAGTCAGCCGTGAGTCGGGCAGCCCCGAAGAGCTTGTCCTCATAGACCGCCAGAAAGCCGCCGACATGAACCTGACCGTTTCAGACATAGCCAATGCTCTCGAAACCATTCTCTCCGGCACGAGGGCCGGCTACTACCGCCAGGCCGGCGACGAATATGCAATTCTTGTGAAGCTTAGGGACGCCGAGCAGATGGACCTGCGAGACATTCTCGACCTGACGATAACCAACTCGAACGGTCAACCCGTTGTTTTGCGAAACGTCGTCAACGTCGGGCCCCAAAAAGGCCCCGTCCTGATCGAGCGAAAAGACCAGGAACGCGTGGTGAATATCTCGGCCGACGTAAGCGGAAGGGACATGGGCTCCATCCTTTCGGACCTGCGCGAGCTTCTTCGGAAGGTTCCTACTCCATCCGATTTCACCATTGCTTTCGGCGGCGATTATGAAGAGCAGCAGAAATCGTTTCGCGAGCTTTTGCTGAGCTGCATTCTGGCAATTATACTGGTGTACATGGTTATGGCCTGCCAATATGAGTCGTTGCGCGACCCGTTCGTCGTGATGTTCTCCGTGCCGCTGGCCGCAATAGGAGTTATTGTAATGCTCTTTTTAACGCGGACGACTTTCAACATCCAGTCCTTCATTGGGTGCATCATGCTGGAGGGTATCGTCGTGAACAACGCCATTCTTCTCGTGGACCACACAAACCTTCTTAGGCGAAGGGACGGCATGCCCATTCGGGAGGCCATAGAGGAGGCGGGTCGAAGGCGCCTGCGGCCCATCCTGATGACGACCCTGACGACGATAATCGGCCTGATACCTCTGGCGATTGGGCTCGGCGAAGGCGGCGAGGCCCAGTCTCCGATGGCACGTGCCGTCATAGGCGGCCTTCTCAGCTCGACTCTGATTACGCTCGTGTTCGTCCCCGTGGTCTACTCTATTTTCGAACGTCTCAGGCCCGGAGCAACGTCCGACGGCAAAATCAAAACGGCCAATAGCACAAGTTAAGTAATATCGAAAAGATGTCCGCACCATTGAAAAAAACGTTCGTGATATTCTGCATTGCATTACTTTTGTGCTCGTGTACGTCACAATATCAGGAAAATTATTCCAATAACAACAAGCCTTCGCCCAAAGTCGCCGCGCAGTCGCAGCCGCCCCATTCGCCCGCCGACGCAAATTACGCCGGAACAGTTAAAACTCCGCTTAAAATCGGAATACACGATGCGATCCTGATGGCCATGGAGAACAACCAGTCGCTCATCGTCGAAAGAATGAATCCGGAGATACGGCAAACATTCGAGCAGGAGGAGCTTGCCGTTTTCGATCCGATTATCAGCCCGGAAGTAACCAGCAGAAGATCGGTCGGCGACAGACTTTCACGAGCCGGATTCAGTACAGAAAGCCAAATAGTGGATACGATCACCGGCTCGATTTCTCTCGATAAGCTCTTTCCGACCGGCACGGCACTCAATCTCGAGGCCAGCACTAACTACACCGACTCGTCCCTTTACAGCGACACTTTCACCGCCAACCGTATCGGCTTCAGCGTCACCCAGGCGCTCCTGCGGGGCATGGACGTCCGCGCTAATATGGCCCGCGTCAACCAGGCCCGGCTCGACGCGCTCATATCAGAGTACGAGCTGCGCGGCTTCACCGAAATCGTGCTCGAACAGGTCGAATCCAAGTTCTGGGATTACGCCCTCGCCCAGCGGCAGATCGAAATCTACAGCAACTCGCTGGAACTCGCCGAAAAACAGATGGCCGAAGCCGAGGAGCGAATCAAAATCGGCGACCTTGCCGAGACCGAGCTGGCCGCGGCGCAGGCGGAGGTGGCGCTCGGCCGTGAAAACCTTATAAACGCACGAAGCACACTGGCGAAGGAGCGCCTCGACCTGCTGCGGCTGCTGAATTCTTCCGGCAGCATCGACTGGAACAGAGACGTCATCCTGCAATACGACACGTCGCCGCCCGACGTTCGGCTCGACGACGTCGAACAGCACGTCCATCTCGCACTGCTATTGCGCCCCGACCTGAACCAGGCCCGGCTCCAGATAAAACGCGGCGACCTCGAAGTAGTACGAACCAAAAACGGCCTGCTGCCGAAACTGGACACTTTCATTTCCTTCGGCAAGAGCGGCTACGCCGACACCTTCGACAGGGCGCTGAACAACATTGACGAGGACAGCTATGATGTCACCTGGGGCCTGGCTTTAGTAGATTCGCCCATAAACAGAAGCGCTCGCGCCGGCTACGCCCGCGCCATCGCCGGCAAACAGCAACTCCACATGGCACTCGAAAACCTCTCGCAGCTCGTCCAGGTCGACGTACGCTCGGCGTATATCGAGGTGACGCGGACGCAGGAACAGATTTCCGCAACCACGGCCACACGCAAATTCCAGGAGGAAAAGCTCCGCGCCGAGACCGAAAAATTCCGCGTTGGCAAATCCACCTCCCTGCTCGTCGGTCAGGCCCAGCGGGATTTCGTCGCCAGCCAGATCGCCGAGATACAGGCCGTCGCAAATTATCTTAAAGCGCTTGTCGCCCTATACAGGCTCGAAGGCTCCCTGCTGCAGCGCCGCGGCCTCGCCGCCCCGGGAGCAGAACCCGTCACAATAAACGGGCAGGAATAAAGCACGTTAACATACAGATTATTACAGCTTCTCTTACAAAATTCCCAACAGCAACGCTCCAAATCTGGCTATAACTAATTTCCTTCTGTTCCAAGCCTCAAGAATCAGGATATAAAAACCGGAATTAAATAGGTGACTATCGTGGGACTTTAAGCGTTTCATGCGTAAAAAATCCTCCCTCGACAAGAGGCTGCATATGAATTCAAAGGCACTACTCTTGTCGCAAAGAACAAACATTAACTATCTTTACAAGTAACATCGTCAATCAAAATATGAAACCTCTAATAATTGTGAAAAAGGCTTTATTTATGGCTAAAAGCCCCGCCATTCGCGGCTATCTCTAAGTTTACGATGTGGTCGGCATTTTCGCAGGGCCTATTTTTGTACCCCAACGTCAGGTAAAAAAAATTTTGGATCAAACTGAAAAAAACATTGAACCATAAAATTATTTGTATAGTATAGTATCATCAAAATAGGAATTATTACGATTTAGGATAAAGACAAAAGATGAATATACCTAAAGCTGAGATCGACCGACGCATTCAGGCATTTGTCCGGACATGCCGTAAGCGTGGAATGAAGATTACGCATCAACGGATCGAGATATTCCGCGAATTGGCAGCCAGTCAGGAGCATCCGGACGCTGAAAACCTTTACCGAAGGGTGTCAAAACGCGTAGTGGGCATTTCTCACGATACTGTTTACCGCACTCTCTCTACCCTGGAGGCAAAGGGCCTTATTCGAAAGGTTGAACCACTTTCAGGAAGCGCCCGGTACGACGCGAATATGGATCGTCATCACCATTTCGTCTGTACTGTGTGTGGAAAGGTAAGCGACTTCTATAGCGAGGCACTGAATAGCCTGACGATTCCCAAGTCTGTACGGGCATTGGGCGAAATTGATTCGACCCAGGTTCAGGTCCGTGGGACCTGCTCGGACTGTGTAAAACGTAAAACAAAGATGCGGCGGCACAGGCCAAGGTAGCCTCATGCGCGTGCACCGCATCACTTAGAGATAATAAAAACATGAACAATTTTAAGGAGACCTATAATGGCAAATAGTAAGCAGAAACTAACAACCGCATCGGGGATGCCTGTAGACGACGATCAGAACACATTAACCGCAGGTCCTCGAGGGCCAGCCCTGATGCAGGACGTGCACCTGATGGAAAAACTCTCTCATTTTAATCGTGAGCGTATTCCAGAGCGGGTCGTGCACGCCAAAGGGGCCGGTGCTTACGGCGTGTTTGAATGCACCGCCGATATGAGCAAGTATACCAGAGCCAAGTTTCTTTCCAAAACGGGCAAGAAGACCGAGGTTTTTGCCCGATTCTCGACAGTCGGCGGAGAAAAAGGCTCAGCCGATGCCGCTCGGGACCCGCGTGGTTTTGCAGTGAAGTTCTACACGGAGGAAGGCAATTATGATATGACCGGCAACAACACACCGGTATTCTTCATCCGCGACCCACTAAAGTTTCCTGACTTCATTCACACCCAAAAACGCAATCCGGTCACCAACGCCCCAGATCCCGATATGTTCTGGGACTTCCTTTCCCTTACGCCGGAGTCGATTCATCAAGTGACGATCCTGTTCTCTGACCGTGGCACGCCCCGGAGCTATCGCCACATGAACGGTTACAGCAGCCACACCTTCAAATGGTACAATGCCAAAGGCGAAATCTACTGGGTACAGTATCACTTCAAGACCGAGCAGGGCATCCAAAACTTAACACGAGAAGAGGCAACTCGTCTGGCCGGTGAGAACCCCGACCACGCCACGAAGGACCTACTTAACGCCATTGCCAAGGGTGAGTTTCCGTCCTGGCGTGTCTGTGTCCAGATCATGCCAGCCAAAGACGCCAAGACCTATCGCTGGAATATCTTTGATATTACCAAGGTCTGGCCGCACAAGGACTATCCACTGATTGAGATCGGCCGAATGACGCTCAATCGCAACCCGCAGAACTACTTCGCCGAGGTTGAACAGTCGGCCTTCAGTCCTGGAAACTTTGTTCCCGGAATCGGGCCTTCACCCGACAAGATGCTCCAGGCACGGATCATTTCCTATCATGACGCCCACTTATATCGCCTGGGACCCAACTATCAGCTTCTGCCCATTAATGCACCCAAGGCATGCAATGCTGCCAATTACCAGCGGGATGGGTATATGC
>Ga0172364_10003333_pt1 | contig 12831 bp, 7 predicted proteins | sample LakKivSesite10cm_FD_114545 | JGI IMG/M metagenome (GOLD analysis project Ga0172364, IMG submission 114545) | Sediment microbial communities from Lake Kivu, Rwanda - Sediment site 10cm | ecosystem: Environmental > Aquatic > Freshwater > Lake > Sediment | place: Rwanda: Western Province, Lake Kivu... | reverse complement strand
GGTTGCCAACACTGATTACATTCTTGTCGCTTGGGCAGACGAAGTACAGGCAATTGTGGAATTAGCATACAATATTGGAAGTGCAAATCAAGGGCATGAACAGGATTACAATTGGCCTCCAGGTGACCCTGCATCATTTCCACCAACGGCATCTTTCACACACGATACCAACCAATACTCCATCTACTGCACCTATACGGCTGCGGTGGCCCCTGCTTGGCTTGAAGGATGGCAATACCGAAGACTAGTAACAATAAACAATACGGGAAGTGCATTATCGGATTATCAAGTTTTGGTTACTTTGGATACCGCCAGCTTGATTTCAGCTGGCAAAATGAGATCGGATTGCGGCGATATCAGATTAACCGATTCAGATGAAATCACTTTGTTAAATTACTGGGTAGAATCTGGCTGTAATTCTGCCTCTACTAAAATCTGGGTAAAAGTTCCTTCGATCTCTGCTGGAAGTAAGACGATTTATGTTTATTATGGTAACGCGAGTGTGACGAGTGCGAGCAATGGGGCGAACACTTTTGTTTTCTTCGACGATTTCTCTGAAGACCTAAGCAAATGGACATCTTTGAGAGGGAATTGGACAACTGGTGGAACTCTACAAGGTGGTTTTGGAACTTGGCCTCTCTATATAAGGAGCAATTCCCAATTTGATAATGCTGTTTTGGAAGTGAAGGAATTAGTTTCAAGTCCGTATAGGAATTGCAGCGTTCTCTTTAGATTGACTGATATGAATAACCACTATCAATATAGAGATTCTGGTGCTAATCCAGGGTACGCTAAGTTATACAAGAATGTAGCAGGAGCAGGAACTGAATTGGGTAGTTTTTCTATAACAGACCCTCCATTTGACACTTGGTGGAAATCAACTCTTAAGTTTGCAGGCAATATTAAACAGTTTTACATGAATGATACTTACCTTGGTCAAGAGATTGTAGATACTCAGTTTTCAAGTGGATATATAGGATTTACAGTTAATCAAATTTATCAGCACTTTGATGATGTCAGAGTTCGCAAGTACGCCTCCCCGGAGCCGACCACGAGCGTTGGGGGAGAAGAAACCCCCGGACCCCCTAATCAACCTCCTTCTGCTACTTCTGTTACCGATTCTCCTGATCCGGTAAGCATAGGTTCAGGTGTGACTTTTGTAGGTAATTGGACTGAGCCTGATTCTGGAGACAGTGTTAAAATGTATATCTGCAAAGATTCAAGCTGCACAAACTGTAATAATACATCTCAAACAAACTGCTGGTGTTATTCTTCGGCTTGGAATACTGAACCAGACACTACTGATACTTGTACTTATACTGCTCAAAGTGGAGACGTGGGGGATAAAGGTTACTGGTTAGGGGTTTGCGATGATAGTTCCTCCTGTGATTCCACTCCTCTATCAGGAGGAACCTTTACTGTTGAAGCACCTCCCCCTCCTCCCCAAGCAAATGTTTCTGGTTGGGCTTGGTCAGAGAACATTGGCTGGATTTCTTTCAATTGTAATAATCCCGAATTGCCCGCACCTCGCTGTACCTATAATTACGGAGTAAATATTAATCCCTCAACTGGAATTTTTTCTGGTTATGCTTGGTCGAGAGGAACAGATACAGATGTCGGGGGAGTTGGCTGGATTTCTTTTAATGAATCAGAACTGACAGGTTGTCCGACTGCTCCTTGCCAGGCAAAACTTGATTTGGGGACAAAACAAGTTTCTGGCTGGGCAAGGGCTTTAACTGATGGTGGTGGCTGGGATGGTTGGATTAGATTAAGGGGCACAAATTATGGAGTTTCCTGGAATTCCTCCACCAAAGAACTTGAGGGTTGGGCTTGGTCAGACCAGGTAATCGAGTGGATTTCTTTTAACAGAGTCAATTGCGATCCTGATAAAGACGGATTTTCAAATGGAATAGGTGCTTGTCCTTCAGCCGGTACTCCTATTTCAAATTATAAAGTAGTTTATGGAGTAGCTAATACTCCTCCGATTGCCGCTATTTCCTGCCATCCCAATGGATGTTCGGAACCGGCTGGCAGTTGTTCTGGATATACTTTATCTAATTTCTGCTTGAAAAATGATTCTACTGACCCCGATGGCTCTGCCGACATTACAAAATCAGAATGGGATATTTTGAATTGGGGCGCTGACCCGGATTTGTCCTGTACTTCTCCCAACGCTCTTTGTAATTATACTCTCCCATCCATAGCGGCTGGTAACTACACTGTTGAACTTTATGTTGAAGATTTAGCCGAAGCATCTGACACAGAAACCAAACCCTTCACCATTTTGCAAGACGCCATCTCTGACTTTAAGTGTTCCTTAGATAATTCAATCTGGAAAGCCTGCGAGGCAATTAGACCTTCCTTGGGCGAGAGAGTTTATTTCTTAGACCAATCCTCTCCATCTGATGGCGCGACAATTTTACATCGCTCTTGGACTTTTCCAAATGGTATCCCGGCCTCAGACACTGACAACAATACCAATCCTTCAAGCAGATTCCAAAGTGCCGGCCAAAAGCAGGTTGTCTTAAATGTTACTGATAGCGCGGGCAGAAACGATAGTGAAATTCACTTCATTACTATTCTACTTCCTCTTCCTGAATGGGAAGAAATTCCTCCTTTCTAATAATTAATAATTAATGATTAATGATCAAAAATCTTTTACTCTCGCTGAGCTTTTAGTTGTCAGCGGCATTATTTTACTCATGTCAGCTATCATTTTTCCCAACTACCGGGCTGGTGAGCAAGAATTTGCCCTTCAAAGATCAGCCCATAAACTTTCTCAAGATTTAAGAAGGGCTGAAGAATTAGCCCTTTCAGCCAAAGCATATCCCGGCGCCCCCTCGAGTTTTAAAGGCGGCTACGGAGTAAATTTTCAAATAAATTCCACCCTTTATACTTTATTTGCCGATTTAAATGATAATAAGGTTTTTGACCCCGGTGAGGATTTGGAAATTCCTAATCTGGAGAAAAAAGTGAAAATTAGCGGTCTTTCCGCTTCTCCTTTGAATGTCGTTTTTTTACCTCCTGACCCTCAGGTTTTTATTTCCGGTGGCTCAGAAGCTCAAATCACTATTTCTCTTGAAACCAACCCCCAAAAAACCAAAATTATCAAAGTCAATCAAGCTGGTTTAATAGCCATTCAGTGATTGAAAAATCCCATGAATAGTAAAGGATTCACACTTTTAGAAGTCATAGCCGCTATTTTTTTGCTTACTATCGGCGTAATTGGAATTTTATCTTTGGTTAGTCAAACCATCGTTTCCAGCCAAATTACTTCTTCTCGTTTAGTGGCTTCCTATTTGGCCCAAGAAGGAATTGAAATTGTCAAAAATCTTAGAGATACCAATTTTTTGAAAATCCACAAAGGCGAAACCATCAACTGGTATGACAATATTCTTTGTTGCCCTGCTTCGCCTTGCACTTGCGAAGGAGATTATAACGACTTAGCATTAACCCCTACCGCTAATCGCTACTTAAACATTGACGCTGGTTTCTATCAATATTCTGGTTTTGGGACCCAAACTCCCTTCAAAAGAAAAATCACCATTAATATTCAAGATTTAAGCAACCCCCCGGATGGCATACCCGATAAAATGAAAGTTCAAGTTGAGATTTCTTGGACAGAGCGACTTAGGACCTACCAGGTTACTGCCCAAGAAAATATCTATAAATGGATACAGTAAAAAGTCAAAAATCTTTTACCTTAGTTGAGCTTTTAGTGGCGGTAACGATTTTTACTATAATTGTGACCATTTCTACTGGAATTTTTTTCTCCGCTCTCCAGGCTCAAAAAAAATTACTTGCTTCTCAAGAACTTTTCGACCAAGTCAGTTTTTTAATAGAATATATGAGCCGAACCATCAGAATGGCAAAAAAAGAGTTATCGGCTCCTGCTTGTCTTTCTCAAAACGGTTTAAACTATGAAATAGGTGAAGTTATTCCTGGAAAATCCGGCCTAAAATTTAAAAACTATGATGGTATTTGTCAAGGATTTTTTCTCGACAATCAAATATTAAAAGAATGGAAAGAAGGTTATACTGAGCCATTGTCTTTGACTTCGAGTAATCTTCGAATAAATCCTTTTAATATTAATCTTTCTGGGCAATCCCAGACTGATAATCTTCAACCAAGAGTGACTATATTCTTTGAGATAGAGGGAAAAGAGCAATCAAAAATCAAAATTCAAACCACGGTTTCCCAAAGAAACCCCGACGTAGAAAAATGAAAATCCAAAATCCAAAATCCAAATTTCAAAAAGGCGTTTCTCTTTACTTGGTCCTAATGACAATGAGTATTTTTCTTGCCCTGGCTTTGGGAATTAGTGTTATTTCATTCAGTCAGTTAAAAATGGCGAGAACTATTGGCTATTCGGTAACGGCTTTTTATGCCTCAGATGCCGGAATTGAAAGGACTCTTTATGAAATCTCCCAGGGAGCACCTGTGGGTAGCCACTACGAAGATTACCTTGATTTAAATCAAAACGGAACTCAAGATGAAAATGATTCTTCATATATTGCCGATATTATTGCTGGCGCTGATTGTTCAGCCCCGACTTACTGCATCAAATCAATCGGCATTTACAAAGACACAAAAAGAGCCATTCGTATCTCCCGTTAACCATTTTATCTAAATATTAAAAACTCTCCTCTCCTTGAGAGTTTCTTGGTTTAAAAAGCGATGATATAATATATATGTAATATGACAAAAACTGAGACAAAAAAGAGAATTGAAAAATTAAGAGAATTGATAAATTATCATCGCTATCTTTACCATGTTTTAGACAGAGAAGAAATTTCTCAAGCCGCTTTGGATTCCTTAAAACATGAACTTTTCCAACTTGAGCAGCAATTTCCTGAATTTATAACCTTAGATTCCCCAACCCAAAGAGTGGCGGGAAAACCCCTGGAAGGTTTTAAAAAGGTTGAACACAAGGTTTCCATGTTATCAATTGAGGACGTCTTTTCAGAAGAAGAACTGCAAGATTGGGAAGATTATTTAAAAAGACTTCTTCCTGGACAAAAATTTGATTACTTTGCCGAATTAAAAATTGATGGTTTTGCCATTTCTTTAATTTATGAAAATGGAATTTTAAAAGTTGGTTCAACAAGAGGAACGGGTAGAGTTGGTGAAAACGTCACCCAAAACCTAAAAACAATTGAATCCATCCCTTTAAAATTGGAAACCCGGGGGAAACCCAGCACCAGAGCAAAGCTCGGTGCTAGACTAGTCCCACACCGAAACGAAGTTTCTGGTGCGGGGTTTCCCAATCAGGAAATTGAAGCGAAAACAAAAAAATTAATTGAAAAGGGTAAAATTGAAATCAAGGGAGAGGTTTATATGAATGTTAAAGATTTTGAAAGATTAAATAAAGAATTAGAAAAAAAAGGCCAAAAGTCTTTCGCCAATCCCCGAAACTTAGCCGCCGGTTCAATTAGGCAACTAGACCCAAAATTAGCTGCCTCGCGGCCCCTAAAATTTCTTGCCTACGACATCGTTACTGATTTGGGCCAAAAAAAACACTCCCAGAACCATCAAATCTTAACACTTTTGGGATTTAAAACTGACAAAGGCAAAGAATGCCAAAATTTAAATGAAGTAATAGATTTTTGGAAAGAGACGGCTAAAAAAAGAGAAAAATTCCCCTTTCAAATAGATGGGGTGGTGGTAATAATTAATAATAATCTATTATTTGATAAATTAGGAGTCGTTGGAAAAAGTCCGCGAGCAGTTCGGGCTTTTAAGTTTTCTCCAAAACAAGCCACCACCATTATTGAAAAAATAATTTTACAAGTTGGCAGAACAGGTGCCATTACTCCGGTAGCAATTTTGAAACCGGTTGAGGTTGGTGGAGTAAAAATTTCTCGAGCCACTCTTCATAACGAAGATGAAATTAAAAGATTGGGAGTGAAAATTGGCGATACCATCATTGTCGGTAGGGCAGGGGATGTCATACCAGATGTTATTCAGGTTTTACCAGAATTAAGAACCGGGAAAGAAAAAGAATTCAAAATGCCAAAAAAATGTCCGGTTTGTGATACAAACCTTATTAAACCCGAAGGTGAGGTCATCTGGCGTTGCCCAAATCCAAAATGTCCGGCCAGAAAAAGAGAATATTTTTATCATTTTGTTTCAAGAAGCGCTTTTGATATTGTGGGCTTTGGCCCCAAAATTATTGATAGATTATTGGATGAAGGTTTAATTTCTGACCCAGCCGATTTATTTTTATTAAAAGAAGATGACATTTCTCATTTAGAAAGATTTGCTGAAAAATCTGCCCAAAATTTAATTAATTCTATTCAATCAAAAAAGAAAATTACTTTTTCAAAATTTATTTATGCCCTGAGTATTAGAAACGTTGGTGAAGAAACCGCCCAAGACCTATCTGAATGTTTTGGTTCAATCGGAAAATTTAAAAATGCCTCCTTAGAGGAACTTCAAAAAATAATGGATATTGGTCCGGTTGTTTCAAAATCAATTTATGAATTTTTTCAAGAAAAAAGAAATTTAAAATTTATTGAAAAATTAATAAAAGTTGGAGTAAGAATTATCGAAGAGAAAAAACCGAAACAACAACCCCTAAAAGGAAAAAATTTTGTCCTCACCGGCAGTCTGGAATCATTGACCCGGGAAGAGGTCAAAGAAAAAATTCGTTTTTTGGGTGGCGAAATTTCAGAATCAGTTTCTAAAAAGACAGATTTCGTTATCGTCGGCAAAGAACCTGGTTTAAAATTTGAAAAAGCCAAAAAACTCGGCATTAAAATATTGAATGAGAAAGAATTCCTTGATCTAATCCGCTAAAATAATGAAATCATTTATCATCCATTTAAGAAAATTAGACTGGACCTTAATTATAGTAGCAATATTATTAGTTGGGATTGGGTTGTTATCAATTTATAGTTCCTCTCTAGGAAAGGGAGATTTTTTGAATGTTCAAAAACAAATTATCTTTTTTGGAATTGGATTTGGTTTAATGCTCTTAATTAGTTTTTTTGACTGGCGGATATTAAAAGAAGACCCTTATTTAATTTTGGCTTCCTATTTTCTCTGCCTGATACTTTTGCTGGGTTTATTTTTTTTCGCTCCGGAAATCAGAGGAACAAAATCTTGGTATAAATTAGGGCCAGTTTCTTTTGATCCAATAGAGTTCACCAAAATTGTTTTAATTATTTTGTTGGCAAAATATTTTTCAACACGCCATATTGAGATGTATCGGATAACCCATATTTTAATTTCCGGTCTCTATTTCTTGCTTCCCTCACTTTTAATTTTTTTTCAACCTAATTTAGGTTCGGTTTTAATTCTCATTGCCATTTGGGTTGGAATTTTAATTGTCTCCGGAATAAAAATTCGTCATTTTTTAGTTTTAATTTTGGTTTTTCTTCTAATTTTTATTTTCAGCTGGTCAACAATCTTAAAAGATTATCAAAAAGAGAGGATTTTGACCTTTATTCAACCCCAAATTTCTGACACATTGAAGATAGGTTGGAGTCAACGCCAGGCAAAAATTGCTATAGGGGTGGGTGGAATCTTTGGCCAAGGATTAGGTTCGGGTTCTCAGACCCAATATGGTTTTTTATCTGAACCCCAGACCGATTTTATTTTTTCAGCCATGGCTGAAGAAATGGGATTAATTGGGGTAGGGATTTTACTTTTTCTTTTTTCAATTTTACTCTGGCGAATTTTTAAAATTGCCATTTTGAGCCACTCAAATTTTGCCTATCTTTTTGCTTCGGGGCTTTCCCTTCTTTTTATTACCCAAATTTTCATCCATATCGGTATGAATATCGGTATTTTGCCAATCATTGGCATTCCTTTACCCCTAGTTAGTTACGGTGGTAATAGTTTGATCGCAACATTCATTGACCTTGGTATTCTCCAAAGTATTAAAGTTCATTAAAATTAGCTCATCAAAACAATTTTCCAAAATCAAAAAGAGCGTTTCTCTACATGAGATCTTTTGAAAAAGAGAACAGAGGCAAAAGTTAGGAGGGCTTGACAAATTTTTAGGAAAGAGTAAAATTAGTTTTACTATCTTTAAAATCTCGGTTTGAAATCCTTATTAATAATTTGATTTTCTTTGCTTAAAATTTAACCCCGCAGAAGAATTTCGACAAGGTTTTCTTTTAGAAAACCTAAATTTGCGGAGCAAATCGAAATTTCTCTACGGTGTAAATAAAAATTTTATCCTAAATAAGTTTAGGTCTTTTTAATATTTATGGATGAAATAAAAACCAAAAATTTTGGTAAGGCCAAAATATTTTTGCCCTTACCCTATTTATTAGGATTAGAAAAGGACAGCTGGAAAAATTTCTGGGAGGGAGATTTAAAAGAATTATTTCAAGAAGTTTCTCCAATCAGAGATTATACCAAAAAAGAATTGGAGCTTTGGTTTTTAGATTATAAATTGGGAGAGTCAAAATATAAAACGGATTTGGAAGCCAAACTGAATAATGATTCTTTTGAAGCTCCTTTAAGAGTCAGGATAAAATTAGTTAATCTGAAAACAAAAGAAATTAAAGAACAAGAAGTCTTTTTATGCGATTTCCCCTTAATGACCGAGAGGGGAACTTTTATTGTTAATGGAGTAGAAAGAGTGGCTATTTCTCAATTAATTCGTTCCCCAGGCGCCTTTTTCAGTGCTCAAAGAACGGCTGGTAAAAATTATTTTGGAGCAAAAATAATCCCCAATCGGGGCGCTTGGCTTGAATTTGAAACTGAAGTATCTGGAGCAATTGGAGTAAAAATTGATAGAAAAAGAAAAGTGATGGCGACAACTTTATTAAGAGTTTTTGGTCTCGATAAAGATTTGGAGATTAAAGAACTCTTTCAAGACGTTAATAAAGGCGAAGTAGATTATATTGTAGAAACTCTAAAAAGAGACTCCACTCATAACCAGGTCGAGGCCTTAGTTGAGCTTTATCAAAGATTAAGGCCCGGAGACATGGCTTCAGCCGATACCGCCCGTGAATTATTAGAAAACATGTTTTTTAATTTTGAGCGGTATGACCTAAGTAAAGTGGGGCGTTGGCGCATGTGGCAAAGATTGCCTGAATTAAAAACACAAGGAGATGAAATCTCTGTAGAAGATAGGGTTTTGAAACGGAAAGATATTGTGGCGGTTTTAAGGGAGATTATTAGGTTAAACAATACGCCAGGGTCAGAACCAGATTTAATTGACCATTTGGGGAATAGGCGAGTCAGGACCTTGAATGAATTATTAATTAACAGGATGAGGGTGGGGTTAATGCGAATGGAGAGAGTTATTAAAGATAGAATGTCAACCTTAGATATTTCCACTTTAACGCCAATTCAAATAATTAATCCTCGGTCAGTGATGGCAGTGATAAAAGAATTTTTCATCGCAAGCCAGATGAGCCAGTTTATGGATAATGAAAACCCGCTGGCCGAATTAGAACATAAAAGAAGGTTATCGGCTACCGGACCCGGTGGATTGACCAGAGAAAGAGCCGGTTTTGAAGTAAGGGATGTTCAACCTTCTCACTACGGTCGAATTTGTCCCATCCAAACGCCCGAAGGTCCCAATATTGGCTTGGTTTCCCATATGGCTTCTTTTTCCAGAATTAATCCCTATGGATTTTTAGAAACCCCTTATTTTAAAGTTGAAAAAGGAAGAATAACCACAGAAATTCGATATCTTAACGCCTACGAAGAAGAAAAATACAATATTGCTTCAGGAGCCGTCCGAATAGATAAAAGCGGCAACATTATTCCTCCCGAAATAGAGGCCAGGATTAAAGGAGAACCAGGCATTATCAAAAGAGAAAAAATTGATTTTCTTGATGTTTCTCCCGAACAATCAATTTCAGTTACTACCTCTCTTATTCCCTTTTTACAAAATGACGATGCAAACCGGGCGCTGATGGGTTCAAACATGCAACGACAGACGACACCCCTTTTAAATCCCGAGCCGCCTTTGGTTATGACCGGCGTAGAAAAAAGAGTGGCGACAGATTCGGGACAGGCGGTAGTTTCTGAATCAGATGGTACTGTGACCGAAGTTGATGCTAAACACATTACGGTTAAACCAAAAAACAAAAAACCCATAACCTATAATCTTAGAACTTTTATAAAAACTAATCAGTATACTTGTTTTCATCAAAAGCCGGTAGTGAAAAAAGGCCAGAGAGTAAAAAAAGGAGAGATTTTAACTGATGGGGGAGCCATAAATAGAGGACATTTGGCTTTGGGCCAGAATATTTTAGTTGCTTTTTTACCCTGGCGGGGAGGAAATTTTGAGGATGCAATTTTAATTTCAGAAAGGTTGGTTAGAGAAGATGTTTATTCTTCAATTTATATTGAAAATTTTGCCTGCGATGTTAGAGAAACAAAACTGGGGCCAGAAATCACCACCTCAGATATCCCCAATGTTTCTGAAGAAAAATTAAAAGATTTAGATGAGGAAGGAATAGTCAGGGTGGGAGCCGAAGTTGACCCGACTGATATTTTGGTTGGGAAAATTTCGCCCAAAGGAGAAGCCGAATTAACGGCTGAAGAAAGATTATTAAGAGCAATTTTTGGCGAAAAAGCCAAAGAAGTTAAAGATACTTCTTTAAGAATGGAACACGGAAAAAGAGGAAGAGTTATTGGGGTGAAAATTTTTTCCAGAGAAATGGGACATAAGTTGGAACCCGGAGTGATAAAGAAAATTGAAGTTGAAGTGGCGGAAATCAGAAAAATTCAGGCCGGCGATAAATTGGCTGGTCGTCATGGCAACAAAGGCGTGATTTCTAAGGTTTTACCATTTGAAGAAATGCCATTTATGGAAGATGGCACGCCGGTGGATATTATTTTAAATCCGTTGACTGTCGTTTCGAGAATGAATTTAGGGCAGGTTTTAGAGACCCATTTGAGCTGGGCAGCCAGAAAACAGGGATATTATGCCATATCTCCGGCTCTTTCTGGAGCGACGGAAAAAGATATTAAAGAAGAATTGAAAAAAGCAAATCTGCCAGAAGATGGAAAAGTCACTTTATATGATGGAAGAACCGGACTTCCTTTTTCAGCAAAGATCACCGTAGGTTTAATGTATATGATGAAACTAATCCATATGGTTGAAGATAAAATTCATGCCAGGTCTATTGGTCCCTATTCTTTGATTACTCAACAGCCCTTAGGGGGAAAAGCCCAATTTGGCGGTCAGAGATTTGGAGAAATGGAGGTTTGGGCCCTGGAAGGATATGGGGCAGCTCATATTTTACAAGAAATGTTAACCATCAAATCTGATGATGTTCAAGGAAGAGCAGCCACCTATGAGGCAATCTTAAAAGGGGAGGAGATAAGGGAGCCAAATATCCCGGCTTCCTTTAACCTTTTGGTTAACGAATTGAAATCATTAGGATTAAGTATGGAAGTAAAAGAAAAACCAGAAGAAAAAATATGAGGGTAGCAAATTTAGAATCAATAAGAATAAAATTAGCCTCACCTGAGGAGATTTTGAATTGGTCTCACGGTGAAGTAACCAAGCCCGAAACCATCAATTACCGAACCCAAAGAGCAGAAAAAGACGGACTCTTTTGTGAAAAAATCTTTGGACCAGAAAGAGATTATCAATGTTACTGTGGCAAATATAAAAGGATTAGATACAAGGGTATAGTTTGCGATAGGTGTGGAGTGGAGGTGACGAAGTCCTCAGTCAGACGAGAGAGAATGGGTCATATTAAATTGGCTGCACCTGTTTCTCATATTTGGTTTTTAAGGGGGGTTCCCTCAAGAATGGGGATGGTTTTAGATATTCCCATGCTTCATTTAGAAAGGATTATCTATTTTGCCGCTTATATTGTGACTAAGGTTAATCAAGAAGCCAAGAAAACAGTTCTGTCCGAAATTGAAAAAGAATACAAACAGAAAGTTAAAAGCATGCCCCGTACCGAACCGAAGGTTCTGGCGCGGGGTCAAAAGTCCCCGAAGGAAAGCCCTCGGCTTCCTACGGGGCAGGCAAAGTTCAAAAAAAAGAAAGAACTAAAAAGAGCTTTAGATGATTTAAAGACAGCCAGGGATAGAGCGAGGGAAGAGGTTTTGTCAATTAAAGGGCTAAGAGTTTTATCCGAGGTTGAATTTAGAGAGTTCTCTTTAAAATACGGGGAGATTTTTGAAGCCGGAATGGGGGCTGAAACATTAAGGAAAATTTTTGAAAAGATTGATTTGAAAAAAGAGATTGAAAAAATGAAAAAAGAATTAGAAACAACCACCCCACCAAATAGACGAAAGATTTTACGAAGATTAAAACTTTTTCAGGGAATGGAAAAAGCAAAGATTAGACCGGAATGGATGTTTTTTACCGTTTTACCGGTTTTGCCTCCGGATTTAAGACCAATGGTTCAGTTAGATGGAGGAAGATACGCCTCTTCTGATTTAAATGATTTATATCGAAGGGTTATTAATCGCAACAATAGATTAAAATATCTTTTGGAAATCAGGGCTCCGGAGGTTATTGTCAGAAACGAAAAAAGAATGTTGCAGGAAGCGGTTGATTCCCTGATTGATAATGGCATGAGACGAGGAGTAACCACCCAGGCAACAACGGGAGGCCGAAGATTATTAAAATCTTTAGCCGATATTTTAAAAGGAAAACAGGGCAGATTTAGACAAAATCTTTTAGGAAAAAGAGTTGATTATTCCGGCAGGTCGGTCATCGTGGTGGGACCTGATTTGAAAATTAATCAGGTGGGCTTACCAAAGGGGATGGCTTTGGAGCTCTTTAAACCCTTTGTAATTAAAAAACTTTTAGACAAAGAGTTTACTTATAATGTCCGGGGAGCAACCAGATTAATTGAAGACGAAACCGATGAGGTTTGGGCGGTCTTAGAAGAG
>Ga0172364_10003331_pt1 | contig 12833 bp, 10 predicted proteins | sample LakKivSesite10cm_FD_114545 | JGI IMG/M metagenome (GOLD analysis project Ga0172364, IMG submission 114545) | Sediment microbial communities from Lake Kivu, Rwanda - Sediment site 10cm | ecosystem: Environmental > Aquatic > Freshwater > Lake > Sediment | place: Rwanda: Western Province, Lake... | reverse complement strand
ATGATAATTAGAGGAGCAGAGTTAATTATTGCTTTGGTTGGCCTAATTATTTTATTCAGATTAGGAGTAGGCTTAATAAAGAATGCTTTATTAAAAGATAAATATTTTAACAACAATGCGATTTACCATTAATACTAAAGGTTTTACAGATATTATTGATATTACTGATAAGGTTTCTGGAATTGTTGAAAAATCCAAAATAAAAGACGGGATTTGTTTAATATCTTGCCCCGCTTCTACTTGTGGAATAACGACTATTGAATATGAATCGGGTTTAATAAAAGATTTAAAAAGAGCTTTAGAAATCATCGCTCCAATGAATGAGAATTATGAACACTGTAAAAAATGGGGAGACTGTAATGGCTATGCCCATATTAGGTCAGCTTTGATTAAACCATTTTTAGTTGTTCCAATCGGAGATAGGAAATTAGTTTTAGGTCAATGGCAACAAATCGTTTTGATTGACTTTGACAACCACCCACGGAAAAGAGAAATATTAATAAAATTGTTAGCAGGGAATAAATGTTTAAAATAAATCGGATTGTCAAATATTTAATTTTATCAGACTTAGTCTTTTACACTGGTTGGGGCTTAATTTCTCCAATTTTCGCTATTTTTATTGTTGAAAAAATTGTAGGAGGAAATGCTATTGTTGTCGGATTATCTTCGGCAATTTATTTAATCTTTACGTCTTTATTGCGGATTCCGATTGGTATATTCTTAGATTCTCGACCAGAGGAGAAAGATGACTATTGGTTTTTAACTATTGGATTATTTGTCGCTGCTTTAACTTCTTTTGGCTTTATCTTTGCCAAATTTCCCTGGGATATCTATTGGCTTCAGATAATTCGCGCTATAGCAATGGCTATGACCCTTGCTGCTTGGCCAGCAATTTTTACCAGACATAGAGACAGAGGAAAGGAGTCGACCGAATGGGGAATAGATGCCACTTCAATTGGTTTAGGGGCTGGCATTTCTGGAGCCCTTGGAGGTTGGGCAGTAATTCAATTTGGCTTTAACCCGGTTTTTATTGCCGTGGGAATTATTGGTTTAATTGGCGCCGCCTTGCTTTTGTGTTTGAGAAATGACATCAAAGGAGTTTTTGACCACGGTATCCGCTTTAGTTTAAAAGAGCTTTTTCATAAAGATGAGAAATAAAGTGTTTCTTCTAAATTTTCGATATGAAAATTAATAAAATTATAAAAATTTTAATTCTTTCTGATTTCTCAATTATTTCATCCTTTGGTTTGATAGCTCCTATTTTTGCCATTTTTATTAGCCAGCAGATTATCGGGGGAGGAGTGAAGGTAGCTGGTTTTGCTTTCACTATTTATCTTTTAGTTTCTTCTTTAGTTAGATTGCCAATCTCTCGAATTGTTGATCAAGAATTAAGAGAAAAAGAGAGAGTTCTCCTTTTAATAGGGGGATCAGTCTTAATGAGTTCTTGTTATTTTTTTTATACTCTTGCTAAATTTCCTTGGCAAGTTTACCTTTTAGAAGGCTTAATTGGATTAGGTTACGCCGGGAATGTTGCTGTTTGGTTTGATCTTTTTACGAGATATATTGATAAGGACCGGGAATCTTTTGAATGGAGTATTCACGGGAGCATAGTTGCTTTAGGTTCGGCTGCTACTGCTGCGATTGGTGGGATTTTAGCTGAAAAATTTGGTTTTAATCTCATTTTTATTTTAGTTGGAATTTTTGGCCTAATTGGTTCTCTGGTGCCAATTGTAATCTATAAAAATTTTACTAAATCTTTTAATCAAAAATTGTAAAAATTAAGGTTTCAATCTCTGACCCAAAAATATAATAATAAAAACAACAAAAGTCTGCCCGAAATTAGCCATATGCTATATAATGACGGACTTCTAACTAAGTGAAAAATCAGGAAATAGCAAATATTTTTTATGAAATAGCTGATTATTTAGAAATGGAAGAAGTAGCTTTTAAACCTTATGCTTATCAAAAAGCGGCTATTGCTTTAGAGACATTAGAGGAGGATGTTGAAGAAATTTATAAAAGGGGCGGAACTAAAGAACTGGAAAAAATTCCCGGAGTGGGAAAAAGCATTGCCGAAAAGATTGAAGAATATCTGAAAACCGGAAGAATAAAATATTATGAACAATTCAAAAAGAAATTACCGGTTAATTTAGAAGAAATTATTGCAGTTGAAGGAATGGGTCCGAGAAAAGCAAAAATTCTTTATCAAAAATTGGGAATCAGAAATTTAAAAGATTTAGAGAAAGCGGCCAAAGCTCACAAAATCGCGCCTCTATTCGGTTTTGGAGAAAAAACAGAGAAAAATATTTTAGAGGGAATTGCTTTTCTGAAAAGAGACAAGGGAAGATTTTTGTTAGGCCACATCCTTCCAGTTGTTAAAGAAATTTACGATAAATTAAAAAATCTAAAAGATGTTGAAGAAATTTCTTTAGCTGGTTCATTAAGAAGAAGAAAAGAAACAATTGGTGATGCCGATTTTTTAATTATTTCGAAAAATCCAAAAAGAATAATGGATTTTTTTGTTTCTCTGCCAGGTGTTGTCAAAATCTGGGGTAAAGGAACGACAAAAGCGTCAGTGAGAATGAAGCAAGGTTTTGATATGGATATAAGAGTGGTACCGAAAAAATCTTATGGCTCTGCTCTCCAGTATTTCACCGGTTCTAAAGAGCATAACATTATCACCAGAAGGATTGCTATTGATAAAGGATTAAAACTTTCAGAATACGGCCTTTTTAAGGGTTCAAAAATGATTGCTGGAAGAAATGAGGAAGAAATTTACAAAACTTTGGGAATGCAATGGATTCCGCCAGAATTAAGAGAAAACCAGGGTGAGATTGAAGCTGCCCTAGCTGGAAAATTGCCGAAAATTATTGATTATAACGATATTAAAGGAGATTTACATTGCCATTCTGATTGGGACGGTGGAGCGAATTCAATTGAAGAAATAGCAAAGGCGGCCCAAGAAATGGGCTATGAGTATATTGGTATTGCCGACCATACAAAATTTTTAAGAATTGAGCATGGATTAAATGAAAAACAATTACTTCAACAGAGAAAAGAAATTGATAAGATAAACTCAAAACTCAAAACTCAAAATGCAAAACCAAAACTCAAAACTAAAAACTTTAAAATATTACAAGGTTGCGAATGTAATATTTTAAATGACGGTTCAATTGATATCGATGATAAAGTTTTAGCTCGGCTTGATTATGTAATTGCTGGAGTTCATTCCAGTTTTAAAATAGAAAAAGAAAAAATGACTGAAAGAATTATCAAAGCAATGAAAAATCCCAATGTTGATATAATTTCTCATCCTACTGGCCGATTGATTTTGCGGCGCGACGAATATCAAATTGATTTTGATAGAATTTTGAAAGTGGCGCGGGGAACTGGAACGATTTTAGAAATTAATTCTTATCCGGAGAGATTGGATTTAAAAGATGTAAATATTAGGAAAGCGAAAGAAGCCGGAGTAAAAATGGTGATTAACACCGATTCTCACCAAAAAGACCAAATGCGTTATATTGAATATGGAATCGCCCAGGCTCGTCGCGGCTGGGCCGAAAAAGAGGATATTATTAATACTCAACCCTTAGAGAAATTAGTAAAATTTTTTAAATAAGTTAAAATAAACTAAATCTTTCAAGAATAATGAGAAAAAAAATTAAAAGAATTCTTATCCTCTTATTAGTGGTCCTATTTTTGGGAGTTATATGTTGGCGAATTTTTCAGCCAAAACCCGAAATTATTCCTGAACAATTAGTTTTTTCACCCCCGATTTTTATTTCAGAACCGGAATCTTTTGAGTACAAAGAATTAGATTATCAAAATCCTCAATATACTTTACCTTTAGCCAATCTCCCCGAAAACTATCAAAAAGACTTGGTAGAAAAATTAAAAAAAGAATTAACCAAAGAACAAGAAAACCTTTTACTCTCAAATGGTGTTTTAATTTTAAAAGGCAGTGAAATTGAAAAACCCGCCGAAGGTTATCAATATTCAACTGAAAAAGATATTGAATTTGAAAATTTTGACGAGGCTTATCAATATTTAGCTAAAAATGACATTCCTATTTTTATCAGTGCAGACTATATTTCTCATTTTTTTCACATTACCCTTTCGCAAATTTTGGAGGACATCGAGATAGAAAAACTCTCTCGTATGTTAGAAAAATTTTTACAGGGTGCTTTACAAGAGACAGAAAAACAATATGAAGATTATGAAAAAAAAGGAATAATGGCAGAACTAACCAGAAGAAATATGGCTTATTTGAGTGTTGCCTTAAAATTACTTGACCCTTCTTTTAAAGAATCTGATTCGGTTAAGGACGAAGTCAGGAACGAGCTGAAAAACATAGAAGAGCATAAAGGATTGCTCAGTTCTCAAATTTTTAACAGAGATTGTTCAAAACAATGCCAAGGACTTGTCTTTTCAGAAAAAGGGGAGTGTATTCCAGTGAAAAGTGGCGAAATGATTTATTATCAGGAGAAAAATTGGGATAGTTTGGAGTTTTATAAACAAGTTTGTCTTAAAAATTGCTATTGCGAAGATTATTCTTATTATTTACCTCAAGGTCATTATACTCTTTCAAAAGAATTAGAGAATTATTACAAAGCAACCACTTTTTTGAGCAGGATGCCCTTTAAATTAAATGGCGAAAACTGGACAAGACAGGCACTGTTACTAACTTTAGCCACCCATAAAGCAAAAATTTGGTACGAAGGCAAAGAGGTACCAGTTAAAGATTTATGGAAGAAAATTTATGCTACCTCAACCTTTTTGTTCGGAGGGTCTAATAGTTTAAATTTTTATGATTACAGCCAGGTCTTAAATATAATAATTTCTGAAAAAGGTTTAACAAAAATTGAACAAATTGATGTTGGAAAAATTGTTTTTAATGAATTCCGATTAAATTTAGGAAAATTGAAGGGGGTGGATATTTTTGAAGATTCCGAGCTAGATTTAAAAGGAAATTTAAAAGAATTTAAAAAGGGTTTAGCTATATTACCAAAACCAAAAACCGCCTCTTTGGAATCTCAAATTTTTAACGAATTAACTTATAAAAATATAGGTCCTAATCCAGATTCTTCTAATTTCAAAGAAGTTCGAGGATTTATGGAATTGTGGGAAGAATTTGATTGTGATGGTATGAAAACCGATATTTTTAAAAAAGATTGGTCTAAAGAAAAATATTGGGAAGAAGTTTGTCAGGCATCTGTTAGTTTATACGAGGCAGCTCCTGCAAAACTTTATTCGCTTTGTAAATTGGTTCCCTTAACCCTTGAAGTAACAACTTTATTGGGATCAAAGGAGGCAGAGGAACTTTTAAATGAGTTTTATCAACCAGAATCTTTTTGTGATTATCAATTACAAAAAAATAAAGTAAAAGAATATGTCTCAACTTTAAGCACATTACAATGGGTCCAAAATTTAGATAATCTTTTACTTTGGCAATTTCAACCACTTCTGAAAGAAAAACCGCAAGGTTTTCCAGTTTGGTTAAGAAGTAATATTTGGGGATTGAAGGATTTAATTACTGCTTTATCCTCTTTTTCAGAAATAAAATATGACCCAGCTTTATATCGAAAGGAAAAATACGAAATAGCTTCTTCCACTTCCACCCAGAAGGAATCTGAACCCCCCTTGAAATATTCTGGTTTTTTAGAGCCAAACCCCGAATTTTATGCTCGAATAAAATACGTTGTCAACACTTTTATTAAAGGTTTACAAGAACAAGAGTTAGTAACAGGAAAAGCTTTTCTTGTTCTTAATAATATTGCTGAGACTGTCGAAAATTTACAAACTATTTCGGAAAAAGAGCTTAAAGGAACGCCTTTAGAGGAATCGGATTATAATTTTATAAAGGAGCTTCCTGAAGAATTCAAAAATATAACTGAAAATTTAGCTTCTGTTTTAGTAATCAAAGAAGGTAACCCTGGTCCCAAAATGATAAAAAAAATCTCTTTAGGAGGGAAAGAAGAAGCTTTTAAAACCAATTTTATTAGAGCTATTTTTGAAGAACAGAATCTCGAGAAACTTTTGCAAATCGGTACTGGAAAATTAGATTGGATAATTGTTATTCATAAAAAAGATGGTAAGATTATAGCTTCTGTTGGTCCTATTTTTAGCTTTTATGAATTTGGTTTGTCCCAAGAAGATAGAATAACAAATGAACAATGGCGCCAGCTTATTCTGAAAGATATGAAAAGACCAATTTGGTATTCAGAGTTGGGAATAAGTGCGTCTGATACGCCATACATTATAAGATAATATGCCTGTTGAAAAATCTGCCGGAGCAGTAGTTTTTAGAAAAGACGGTAGCACAATTCAATATTTATTATTGCATTATCCCTCAAATGCTAAAGCGCCGAAAGATTATTGGGATTTTCCAAAAGGCCATATTGAAAAAGGAGAAAAGATTGAAGATACCGTAAAAAGGGAAGTTGAAGAGGAAACAGGATTAGAAGATATAAAATTTGTTGAAGGTTTCAAGGAATGGATAAAATATTTTTTTAAATTTGAAGGAAAAACCATTTTTAAAATCGTTACTTACTTTTTAACCGAGACAAAAACCGAAGAAATTAAAGTTTCTTTTGAACACCTGGGATATGAATGGTTACCATATGAGCAAACCCTTGAAAAATTGAGTTTTAAAAATGCTAAAGAAATTCTCAAAAAAGCAAATGACTATCTTACAAAGCATAAATAAAGCATAAAATCTAAAATGACAATCTCTAACGATCGTTGGAAATTGTCATAAAAAATGCAGTAATTATTAACAATTATGAATTATGAATTATGAAATATGAAATATGAAAAAAGAATCGACAATAGGAATTTTAGGCGGGGGGCAATGGGGGACTGCTTTAGGAGAAAAATTAAGCCAAAACTCAAAAATCAAAATATATTCTCGAGACTTAAAAACTACCTCTAAAAGAATAGGAAAATTAAATTACTTTTCTCAAATCGAAAAAGTTAAAGGTAGCAACTTAATTATTATTGCTGTTCCTTCTTTTGCTGTTCGGGAAGTTTTAGAAAAATTCAAACCATTTTATTCAGGCCAACCAATTCTTGGTCTTTCAAAAGGGATAGAAAAAGAAACAGGGTATTTGTCTCATCAAATCGTTGAAGAACTTTTAGGAAAGGTGAAATATGCTCATTTATCAGGACCTTCTTTTGCTTCGGAAGTTTTGAAAAATTTACCAACGAAAGTTTCCTTGGCTTTGAATTTCAATCACAAAAAATATTTCAAAGAATTCTTCGAACTCTCGAATTTTAAGATTGAATTAACTCAAGATTTAATTGGGGTTGAAGTTGGAGGAGCTTTTAAAAATGTTATAGCCATTATGGCTGGTATATGTGATGGTTTAAACTACGGCCACAATTTTAGAGGCTCTTTAATTTTAGAGGGATTTAAGGAAATGATTAAATTAGGAGAAAGATTGGGGGCAAGTAAAGAAACATTTTTTGGGGCAGCCGGTCTTGGAGATTTAATTCTAACCAGCACATCTTTACAGAGCCGGAACTATCGCTGTGGATTGAATTTAGCTAAAAGAGGAGAAATTTTGAAAAATGAAACTGTGGAGGGAATTCATACAGCTTTCGCTGTTTATCATTTAGCTAAAAAACTCTCTCTTTCTTTACCAGTAGCAGAATCTGTTTTTAAGATTATTTATCAGAACAAATCTCCCAAAAAACTTTTTAATAAAATAAAAGAGATTTTGTGAGATGAGAATTAACGAAACCCGTCCTCGTTGGTTTTATTTTTCAATACCATAAAGTACCCAAGGAGTACACCTTCTAGTACAAAAATTTGACAATTTTAAATAATTTGCTATAATATAGACAGTACATTTACATACAAGCGAGTCCGTATGGACGAGCTAAATATTAAGAAAAAAGGAGAATGACCATGAAAAAAGAAATGGTCGGCGACGTGCCGGGCAATGTGCTTGGCATGATGGCAGATTTATGCCACAAACTGAGGGACGGGACATTAACCCCTCAAGAAATGGCGCTTTTTTTGAAGCGCGAAAATCCCTTCTCGACCGATTTTGGAGGACTCCTTCGCCAATGGGAGAAGTTCTACCAAAAGTACTTGGGCCTGGAAAATGATTTTTCAGAGCTGAAAATTCCTCAATTTCAAGAAGGATTCGGCCGTCTGCTCGTGATAGCGCAGGGTTTGACTCCTAATCAGGTGTTCGGTGCTTGTCAAAAGGAATTTTCTTGTTGGCGTTACACCGAAGACCTTGATGAAGCTGTGAGGGGTCGGAACGACCGCGAGTCGAATGAGTCCTATGCTATCTGGGTCCGCGACAGAATTGAGCCAGATGAAGAGCTAAAAAACCTCTCTGCCAATCGGCTCAGAGAGACAGGCATCAACTGTATTACCTTACTGGAACGTCTCGTCTACGAGTTGAAGTTTTGGTCCGAAACCAGAAAACAGTTGGATGTTGTAAATTGGACGCTCTGTGCCGGCTCGCGCGTCTCTGACGGCGGCGTTCCGAGCGCCTTCTGGTGCGTTGACGAGTTCAGGGTGGGCTGGTACGATCCCGACGATGCCAGCGGCGATCTTTGCGTCCGCTCCGTGGTTTCGTGTTGATTTTCCCTTGTTTCTTTTCTCTTGTACACTTATGCTCTGAATAGCTTGCTATTCGGAGCGATTTTTTTGTATAATAAAAACGGCTAATACAACCGGTCTTGCCTGCGGGGCGGGATAGCGGTTTGCCAAAAAAACACGAAACTGCTTGCCTGATTTTAGTGAAGATATTGTCTAAGACGATTGCTTCAGAACTCTGCCCGCAAGGACGGGTTAACAGGTGGTTTTTAGAGAAAGCCACCGGTGAAAAAGATGAAATTAGGCAATAAGCGGCTCGCGCAACTCTGACGGCAACGTTCCGAACGCCAACTGGAACGATGACAAGTTCAAGGTGAACTGGTACAATCCCGACAATGCCAACGACAATCTTTGCGCCCGCTCCGAAGTTTCAAAAAAGAAAAGAAGTTCTTTTTAAGAACTTCTTTTCTCTCTTTAAGAAAAAGCATTACTGTTTTAGGTATTTTATCCAGCCGTTAACCATTTTTGATATCTCCTGTAAATCTTTTTCCAAATCAATATATTTTTTTCTTTCAATAATATTCAATTCATAAATTAAGCGTATTAATCTTTTTAGAACTTCAATTTTTATTCTGGAGGAATTCAATTTTGATAATTTTTTAATTTTCACTTCAAAAGAGGCAAAAATTAAAAGTTCCAGAACATCAAGGCAATTATTTTCTATTTTCAAATAAACTCCAAAGCGGTCTTTTTTTGGTATTCTTGGAGAGAGTAAATAAATCGTTTTGTAAAACTCAAAAAACTTATGGACCAAAGGTGCGTTAATTCCAAACCCATCGGGGGGGGATTAGATGTAAAGTTTTTCATAATCTTTTTGATAAAATAATTTTTCTGGGAAATTTGTTTTTGGCTTGGCGGGAATTCAGGTGTGGCAAAAACAAGAAACCAGACGTTCAACAATTTGAATATAATTTAGAAGACAATATATTCCTGCTTCATCAAGAATTAAAAGCTAAAACTTATAATCATTCTAATTATATCTCATTTTATATCCACGACCCAAAATTGAGAAATATCCACAAAGCCTGTGTAAAAGACAGGGTTTTACATCACGCGGTTTTTAGAATTTTATACCCCATTTTTGATAAATCATTTATTTCTGACTCGTATTCCTGTAGAATTGGCAAGGGGACGCATAGAGCTATAAACCGACTACAGATATTCAATAAAAAGGTTGGTAAAAACAACACTAAAACCTGTTATATCTTAAAATGTGACATCAAAAAATTCTTTGATTCAATTGACCATAATATTCTAATTTCTTTAATTAAAAAGAAAATTAGAGATAAAAATACTAATTGGCTAATAGAAAAAGTTATTAAAAGTTTCTCAGTTTCACCAAATAAAGGATTGCCCTTAGGAAACATTACTAGTCAGCTTTTTGCTAATATCTATCTTAATGAGTTAGATTATTTTATTAAACATAATTTGAGAATTAAATATTATATCCGCTATTGTGATGATTTTGTAATTTTAGAAAAAGATAAAAAACTCTTAGAAACTTTATATTTTCAGAAAATAGATAATTTTCTCAAAGAAAAATTGAAATTATCTCTCCATCCAGATAAAATAAATATTAAAAAATATCATCAGGGAATTGACTTTTTGGGCTATGTAAGTTTTCCTTATCATAAAATATTAAGAAAAAATACAAAGAAAAGAATGTTTAAGAGAATAAAGCAAAAAATTAGTAAGCTGAAACAAGGTGATATTTCAGAAGAATCTTTCAATCAAACTATTCAATCATACTTGGGGATTTTAAAGCATTGTAATGGTTATAAGTTAAAAAGAAAAATTAAAAAATTAACCTATGGGCTTTAAAGAAAAAGTTTTGAAAGTCGTAAGAGAAATTCCCGAGAGAAAAGTTTGAGTTATAAAGATGTAGCAGAAAAAGCGGGTTATCCAAAAGCCTGGCGGGCAGTCGGCAATATTTTGAATAAAAATCGCGACCCAAATATTCCCTGCCATCGGGTAATAAAATCAGATGGGACAGTAGGTGGATATAATAGAGGAGTAAGAAAGAAAATCTCTTTACTTTTAAAAGAAAATATAGTAATCAAAAAGTAGGAAACTTTGCAACTTAACAACTTAACAAAAAGGAGGTGAGGATAATGACTGGACTTTTTGGGATAAGTATCGACAAAAAAACCTACAGAGGTGATTTTTTAAAAGACTTATTCTGGGGGACTTTTTACCACCAGCATCTAAGCGAGGCATATGGCGGATTGTCAACTTGTGATGAAAAAGATATTAAGATTCGAACCCACAGAGGACTTTTTAGAGCTACCTTTAAAGACGATTTAGATGATTTGGAAGGAACCGAAGGAATTGGTTATTGTGGTTTGACCCGAGAACCATTTCTTCAAGATTCAAAATTGGGTAAGTTTAGCAGTTGTTTTTCCGGTAACATCATAAATTTGCCGGAATTAGTAGAACGATTCAAAAACTTTGGCCATACTTTTGAGAGGGGAGATAATATAGAAATAATTGCCAAACTTATAGCCCAAGGAGAAGATATAACTGATGGTATCAAAAAGATGACCAAGGAAATCAGAGGAGCTTATTCTCTCTTAATTCTTACCGAAGATGGAATTTACGCTGCTCGTTGCCCGCTTGCTCACTGGCCCTTAGTAATTGGAGAAAAAGAAGGAGTAATAGCGGTTGCTTCTGATCCAGGAGGTTTTTCCAATCTCGGTTTTAGAATCGTCCGAGACCTTGAACCGGGAGAGATTATTTTGATGAAAGATGGAAAATTCGAGACCAAAGAGAAAATGTCGGTTGAGAGGATACAGTTTTGTAGTTTTGTCTGGGTTTATACTGCTTTCCCAAGTGGGATATTTGAAGGAATTCCTGTTTCGTTGGTTAGAAAGAGATTAGGAGGAGCTTTGGCTCGCCGAGATATTGAAAGGGGGTTTTGTCCGGATATAGTAGCTCCGGTTCCTGATTCGGGTCGATTCCATGCTATCGGCTATTTTCAGGAATTTTGTCGGCAGATAAATGAAGGGAAAATAAAAAGAATCCCTCTTTACGACGAGATTTTGCTCAAATTTCCCTATGCCGGCAGGAGTTTTACTCCTCAAACTCAGGAAGAAAGAGATTTGGAAGCTCAGATTAAACTTTTAAAGAGTGGAGAGAAATATCAGGATAAAATAGTAGTTATCAATGATGATTCGATTGTCAGAGGAACTCAAACTCAAAGAAATTTAGTACCAAAAGTTAGAGATTTAGGGGTGAAAGAAATTCATTTCAGAATTTCTAACCCTGAACTCTTTTCTCATTGTCCCTGGGGACAAACAACGAAAAAGGGAGAAACTTTGGTTTCTCGCCTTCCTTTAAAAGAAGAGAGAGTTAGGTTTTTAGGGATTGAAAGTCTGGAATACAACACAATTGAGGATTTAGCTGAAGCTATTGGAATTCCAAAAGAAAAACTCTGTGTGGATTGCGGTTTGCCAACTCCTTGATTTTGGAACTAAAAAGCCACCCTATTAAATTTGCTTTGCAACTATTTAACAGGGCGGCTTTATTTTTTTACTATTGACTCAGATTTAAGTCATGGGTTATACTATTTGGTAGCTCTTTGATAATTCAAAGAGAAAAGTAGCCAGAGATTAAGGAGGTGATTAAAATGAAACAGATTGAATGGGAAGTTTTTAGGGAATTAAGAGGCCGTGAGAAAAAACTCTATTTTGAGAAAGATGGAAGGATTTTCCATGTGATTATGGCTCAGCAATTTGACCGAGAATTCCTGGATAAAATTTGTCAGTTGGCAACAAAAATAAGAAAAACTGCTAGAACTCACACCGGAATGAAGTTTTTACAATCTTTACTCGACGACAAAAGAGCAATGCTTTATTTTGCTCAGCCCTCAACCAGAACTTTTTTGTCTTTTACGTCAGCTTGTCAGATTTTGGGTTTGAAGATTTCTGAAGTTAGAGATTTATCAACTTCTTCAGAAATGAAAGGAGAATCTCAAGAAGATTCGGTAAGAACCTTTTCAAGTTATGTCGATTTAATCGTCATACGTCACCTCGGAGGAGATTTTGTTGAGAAAATAGCCTGGATGATGCATTATACTGGAAGGCCAGTTCCAATAATTAATGCAGGTTCAGGCAGAGACCAGCATCCTACTCAGGCCCTGTTGGATATTTATACTCTTGACCGTTCCTTCGAAAACTATGGCGGCATTGACGGGAAAAGCATTGCTATGGTAGGGGAT
>Ga0172364_10003329_pt1 | contig 12834 bp, 11 predicted proteins | sample LakKivSesite10cm_FD_114545 | JGI IMG/M metagenome (GOLD analysis project Ga0172364, IMG submission 114545) | Sediment microbial communities from Lake Kivu, Rwanda - Sediment site 10cm | ecosystem: Environmental > Aquatic > Freshwater > Lake > Sediment | place: Rwanda: Western Province, Lake... | reverse complement strand
AGCGCTGTACTCCCTCATATATAAATATGCAGAGGGGGGAGAAAGATTTTTCAAAGAAAGCAAGTGTTAATGCGGAAAAAAGTTTTTTTAACGATTTTTTGGGGTGTTTTGGCGAGAATAAAAAATTAATGTCGGATACAATGAAAAAGATTCGTCACCTATTGATTTTGTGTTAAAATATTATCCAGAGTCTCAAATGTACGTAACTCATACATACTGTTTAAAATTTGTGTAAAATATAAATGATGCCGAGTTTTAAAAGGGAGGTGTTAATTAATGCACATTAATTTGTACGAATTTGAACTTGGAAAAGCAGCAAAGTCTTTAACGGAATATATGCTTAGCATAAAAGCTGGAGAAACAGTTGTTATAACGGCAGATACAGAATCTGACTTTAGAGTAGTTAGCGCAACTGCAAGAGAAGTTTTTACAATAGGAGCAAAACCAATGGTAATTGTTTTTCCTGCACCTAATGGTGTTGGAAAAGCAGCAGACCCTGATATACCTCTAAAGGCACTGACAGGTGCCGTTCAAAATTCCGATGTTTGGATAGAATTTAACAATAAATGGTTATTGTATTCGTCAGTATTCGAAGACGCATACAAGCTAAATAATAGGCTAAGATACATTTGCCTTGTGGGTATGAATGCAGATATGATGATAAGAACAATTGGAAAAGTAGATATACCAAAACTTGGAAAATTCTTGATAATGATTGCTGATATTACACATAAAGCAAAAACTGTTAGAGTGAAAACTCCTGCAGGGACTGATGTGTCTTTTGAAAACCATCCTTTAAGACCTATGAATATTCATTCGGGAAAAGTTCCGATTGGAACTTATGAAATGCTCCCAGGACAAATCTCTTGGTCCCCAAATTTTGAAACAATCAATGGAGCTATAGTTTTTGACGGATCTATAAATCCTCCTATTGGACTACTAAGAGGGCCAGTCATATTGAAAATTGGCAAAGGGAGGATCATGGAAATTGAAGGAGGAAGCGAGAGCAAAGTCTTTGCAAGCTGGTTAGAAAGCTTTAACGATTCCTATATGTATCAATTGGCTCATATTTCCTACGGATTTAACCCTGGTGCAAAACTGACTGGAAATGTACTTGAAGATGAAAGGATTTGGGGAGCAACAGAGTGGGGAATTGGATATATAGGTTCTAAATTAGCACCAGATTTGGGCGGAGTGCCTGCTGCTTCTCATACTGATGGCATATGTCTCAACAGTTCAGTTTGGCTTGACGAATTTCAAATTTTAGACACAGGAAAGGTAATTGCTCCCCCAGAGCTTGTTAGTCTTTCAAAAGAAGTAATGAAGCTGGGGTAATTTATGAAAATAGGTGCTTTAACTATAGGACAGTCCCCCAGGACAGATATAATGGCAGATATTAAAGCTATTTTTACCAAAAATACTAAGATAATTGAAAAAGGAGCTCTTGATGGATTTTCTAAAGAAGAAATAGATAAACTTTATCCGAAGGGAAACGACTATATTCTAATTTCGAGATTAAGCGATGGGACATCAGCAAAAATAAGCGGAAGTTATGTAGAGAAAAAGCTTCAGAATATTATAGAAGAGATTGAAGATAAGGTTGATATATTTCTAATTCTCTGTGCAGGACAGTTCCCAAATCTAACATCAAAAAAACTAATAATGAAGCCTGATATACTTTTAAATAAGTCAATTCCAGGAATAATTGAAAGAGGTACAATGATTGATGTAGTCCCTCTTGAAGAACAAATAGAAGAGCTTAAAACACGATGGACTTTTAATAATATCATAGTAAAATACAAAAATTTATGCCCTTACACGGCAACAAAAGAAGAAATAATTTCGCGAGCAGAAGAAATAAAGGGCATGAACCCCGATCTTGTGCTCCTGGATTGTTTTGGTTTTGGAATAAATACTAAAAAGATTTTTAAAGAAGTAGTTAATAAGCCAATAATCTTGGTTAGAACTTTTGTTGCATACATCCTTAAAGAACTTTTGGAATAATTTAAATTACTATTTTTCTTTTGTATATTGTGACTACTTTGAAGTAAAACGAAAGACAAAAGTACATCTCTTCCTGAGAATTCTTACCTATTTAATTTTGTCATTTAGCAATTTTGGCTAAATGCATTTGTTTTAAAGGGTCTTTTTTAAGCTTAGAGTATCTCGGCTGTAATTTTTGCAATTACTGAACGGGCAAGAATTACCGGTCTATTAATAGATTTAGCTACGGCCTCTTTCATTGCTAATGTATACCCTATGCAATCCATAACAACTAGATCAGCATTATGCACAAGTTTTTGCGCTGCCTTGACGACTCTTTCAAGGCCTTCATAGGGTGACCCTGGCTCTACAAAAACCTTTTTAGTTGCACCACTCCAACGCTTTTTTGCTGATTCTATTTGGAGTTCGTCAGGAATAAGAACGCCTAACGCAAGTTCTTCAGCAATTGAGCTTACTACATGATGCAATACCTTTTGAGGATAAACTAAAATAGAGGAAGAATTGATGTAAGGGAACTCTCCCGTGCACGCAATAAGTATAACATTTATCCCATCTTGCTCTAAATTATTTATCAGTTTTTTTAATCTTGGGAAAATATGTCTTTCTGCAACTTTCACTTCAGTTCCGTCAGCCATTCGAGTAACTAGAACTTCATCATCTTTCGTAGGGTAAAGTTCTTTAACCTGATCTAATGTGAGCCCATCCAATGCTCCTCTTTCTACTATTTCAACACCATTGCCTAATATCATCTTTATATCCGGCAATAAGTCAATCCTAGGGGTTTGACCTATAGTGACAAGACCTAATCTCTTCATACTTATCACCTCTTTTTAAATTATTTTTAATTTATTTTTATGGGCATAAAAACATGATAAATGGTAACTACACCCGGGGGAGCCTGGTTTGCATTCTTCTAAACTATCTTCAGTACCACTTACATGTATTTTAGAAGCTGACATTACAGCTTCTATAGCATTTTTAACAGAATCCGCATTCCCCTCTACTATGACAGTTGTAGATCCTTCACCACCATTTATTCCTCCGTGTCCAATAACTGTTACATCTACATTAGATATTATCTTCAACGCATCTACCTCTGTTATTATGCGACCGTGTATGGGTATTAAGCCTACTGCCATTCCCATGGCAAAATCGCAACGTTTTCTTCCAGCTTTTTTAATTAAATCTGAGATTTTTACTGGAATAAGCTTGTCCAGGCTGGTAGCGATTATGGTATTTATGCCTTCAGTTGAAAGAGCAGTAAAAGCTATGCCAGGATTTCCTCCCGCAGGGCTACCAGCCATCATCGCAGCATTACCTTCTAGATCAATAGCATTGGCACCAGTAACAAAGATATCTTGGGGCCCAAGTTTAAGAAGAATTTCCAAAAAACTGTCATCAATACTTTCCCATTTCCCGTTCTCTATTAATATACTATGCGGTGAATTAGTATCTTTTAAACTCCCAACTGTGCCCCTTTTTGTAATCCTGCCAGAAATCCTCAAATTTATCCCAACTAACTTTTCGGCTATGCATGATACTGTGGTTCCACCTTTCAGGACTATCTTGCCACGCTTAAAGGCCTCTTGTAGTTCTGGTAAACTTATAATTGCTGAAGCTATAAGCCATTTCGCAGCATTAACAGTAATAGTAAGTTGTGCTCTCATAAAATTAACTTACCCTTATCCATTACTAATCTACCATCCACATAAAAAGTGGGTTTTAGCAATACTGCATCTAAGTGAATACCGGCATTAACTTTTCCACCAAAATCTTCATTAGTACCAAAAGCCACATGGATAGTTCCTAAAATCTTTTCATCTTCTAAGATGTTACCAGTAAGACGAGCTTTAGGGTTTGTTCCTACTCCAAATTCTGCAAGATTTCTAGCAGATGTCGAATCTCCCAATATCTTCAACCATTTATCTGCATTTTTGCCCTGAGCATCAACTAAAAGCCCTTTTTCTATCGTCAACAGAATAGGTGATTCTAATTTTCCTAGGCCTACTATACTTCCATCTATAAGGATTTTGCCTTGGGCTGTCCATTCAACAGGAGCAATATATGCCTCTCCTGAAGGAAGATTGCCTTTTTGTCCTTTTTCTATGAGTCTTCCAGTACTTGCAATTCCACTTCTTCCTTCTATGCTCATTTTTAAGCTATAACCACTTTTCTCTACTAATACTTCATGTCCTTGAGTTAAAATCTCTGCAATTTTTTTGGTTAATATTTCTACGTCTTTATAATCAGCAGTAATAGCACCTTCTAAAAACATATCCTCAGTAATACCTGGCATAGTAGCAATTCTTGCTCCTAACGATGCAGCCTCTTTTACTGCTTTGGTATGAGTCAAAGAATATTTGGTAATACATATTATGACATCGGCATATTTCATTGCTTCAGCAGTAGATCGAGGTGGTTCTTCCCCTGCTTTTTTCAAAGAAGAAATTTTGAAGAGCATGGCATTAAGACCTATTTCCTTGCCAGCTATGTACAAGCTTTTTGCCAATTCTTCTTTATAATCATCAGTAACTATTAGGTAATTTTCGTTAGATTTTGCTCCAACGCAGTCCAAAAGTAAGTTTTTAGAGATAGTAACTAAATTATCCATTTATTTTCTCCCTAAAGTCTTCAAATGTTCCATAGAGCCATACAGAGCTATAATCCTCTTAAATTCTTCTTCGTCATAGAATTTGCAAGTGCCTCTTCCGAAACATTTAGCTACTTCTACAACAAATCTTGAGGCAAGTTCAATATCAACTTCATGAGATGCACCGCTTGCACAACCGGGTACCGCAACCTCAGTAGTTATAGCAACGCCAACAACTGGGCTTGAAGTAGCAGTGCAAGGTTGGACTATACTATTCAAATGATAAATTCCATTACCATAAGGCGAAATATCTTGCATAGTTATAGGTAAGACTACCGGCAATTTACCAGTAACAATCTGCATTGTGTCAAGCAAAGAATCACTTACTTTAAGTATATACCCATCCTTAACTGTAGGGGTTATGGCAAATCCTCTTTGGTTAAGTATTCTGTTTCCCTTAGTAGCATCAATTGAAAGGATGGCATCCATCTGTGGATCGACTTCCATCTTATTCATAGTGGACATATCAACAGGTGATCCCATAAAGGGTACAGGCTCATGGGGTTCAGTAGGAGCGTCAGGACAAATATGCGTTGCTATTATAATATCTCCTTCAAGAACGTCTCCTTTTGTTTTCATGTCAGCAAGTTTTAGAGCCACAGAAAGGGCTGCCACGGCGCCATCGCTATCAGAAACTATGCCAATAACAGTGGGTCTTGCACCCATCCCTCCAAGTCTACCGATCACGCCTAATGTAGGGGTTTTTCCTCCAGAGAGCATGCCATTCTTGCCTCTTACTATAATTTTTACAAAGTCGGTTTTACCTTTCTCTCCCTTTACTTCTTGTACAGTTACATCTTCAAGTCCTTGATTTAACAAGAAATCTTTTACCTTAGCTCCACTAATGTGCGCATCGTCAAGGAGATCAATAACTTCTAATACTTGCTTGAACATCTTTATTCACCTCTCTTTTTAACTCTTAAAATATAAAATCAATCATTTTCTTGCCAATAGCTTCTCCTTATGCTTTAAAAAGAGCAGGGTCTTTTATTCCTGCACCTAGCTTTAACTTTTTTATTAACTTTTAAAGCAGTAGCTTTAGTGTTTTTTTATTTTTACTCTCCATTATAAATGTAAATATGAAATAATAAGGCCAGCGGCTATTACGGGATCAACAACATTAACTTTTATCATCTTTTCAATATCTTCTCGCAAGTATATTGTAGATGTTCCAGTACAAGCTAAAGCTATTGTATCACAACCTTTTTCCTTTAGAATAATTGCAGCTTTTAACGCATTTTTCTTTCCTTCTTCCTTAAATAAATCTAAGGTAGAATTTACTCGTTCTGGTTTGATACTATAAACAAGCTTATCTTTCAATATATTCGTCATAACTCGAGGAGGTTTATCAGTTATACCAAGGATTCCTATTTTATTACCGATACTAAGGGATACAGATGCACAAGCAGAGCCAGCTCCCACTACTGGTATGTGTAACAAACTGCGGCATTCCTCTACTGCTGGATCATCGGCACAACTAACAAGGATGACATCCACCCTCTTTTTCTCAAACTCTTGCGCTAACTTTATTATTTTTGGTACTGCAATGTTCTTAGTCTCTTCGTCATGGATTCCCTCTGGTTGATTCTCGATACTTTGAGTTTCAATCTCAAAGTTCTTAAATCTGCTTAATAATAGATCTTCATGAGCTTTTAACAAACTGCCATCCAATAATGTAACGACCCTTATTAATCCAATTTTTAACTTACGCATTATGACTCCTTCCTAAAAATTTTTTAATTCTTCTTTGTAACAACACTAACAGAAATATAAAAGATACTATAAAGTTGCTTTAGCAATTTAATTTACTACTCATGTCTGAGCTTCAGGTAACTAGAAAATCAATGAGCACGCCTGTATAAATTTTTGTGGCAGATACAATATCGTCAATTTTTACCTTTTCATTAAATGAATGTATACCTTCGAGCACAGAAGGACCAAACTGAACAGTAGGTGTACCAGCTTTCCTAAAGAACTTAGCGTCGGAAGAAGCCCATTGATATGTCAAATCTAGATCTTTATTTTCAATTTCTTTAAGATTCTCTTTGAGAGTCCGGATTATTTTCGATGAAGTTGGGGTATAATTAGGCTCTCCTCTTTCAATAATCTCGATCTCAATGTCATTTTCATCTTTAATAATCTCTTGCAAAATACTTATGACTTCGCCTGTACTTATACCAATGGGTACTCTCATATCCCATATCATTTCAGCCATGGGTGGTACAATATTAGGTGCGTCCCCACCCTTAATCATTCCTATGTTTACGGTGACGTGATCGAGTACATTTGTAATCTCAGAATTGTTATAACTTCTTGAAATATGCTCTTTAGAGGTTTCCATAACCTCCTTTGTATCGTCTGGAATAATAGACTTGATGGATCTTATCCTGTCAGCTTTTTGAATTGTCCTCATTAGTTTCAGAATAGCATTATCACCAACATAAGGAGCCAAACTTCCATGAGCAGATCTGCCTTTTGCAATAAACTTAACCCAGAGATTGCCTTTTTGACCTACTGTAGCCCCACCAGTTCCCGAATCTGACGGTTCTGCAATTATACATCCATCACCAGTTAAAAGGTCCCTATGCTCATCAAGCAGCCAGTGAGAACCAAATTTCCCGCCAGTTTCTTCATCAGACACAATTATTAGCTTCACTGTGCCTTTTAATCTATCCTCAATTTGTTTTACAAGTGAAACAGCGTACATTATACCAGCGACTCCTGACTTCATATCACTTGCACCTCTTCCAAGGAGAAAACCATCTTTTACTTCCCCTGCAAATGGGTCAAACTCCCACCTTGATCTATTACCAGTCTGGACTACATCAGCGTGACCATTTAAAATTATTACAGGGTCACCTTTTTCTATTTCCGCAATAATGTTAGGCTTAGTTGGATCGGCTGAAAGAATTTTTAAATTATTTACACCATTTTCACGGAGCCAACTTTCAATAAAAGACATAATTTCTCTAACATCCCCAGGAGGATTCTCCGAAGGTATTTTGATTAAATCAGAGGCAAGTTTAATTATTTTTTCTTTTTCTAATTCGCATTTATTTATCAAATTTAACTTATGATCTTTCATATCATCTTCCTATCTATAAAGCTTTGGATCCATTGCATCTCTCAGACCGTCACCAAAGAAGTTGAAAGCAAGGGTAGAAACAAAAATAGCGAGACCCGGCCACCATACTAACCAAGGCGCTGAAACAAGATATGCCTGTGCGCCATTAAGCATATTTCCCCAACTTGGCGTCGGTTCCCTTATTCCAACTCCAAGAAATGAAAGTGAGGCCTCTGTTATTATATTTGCAGAAACAGCAATTGTCATTGAAACAATGAGCGGGGCTAAAACATTAGGAAGAATGTGGACAGCAATGATTCTTCCGGTAGATAAACCAATAGCATGCGAGGCCTCTATAAATGCTTCATTCTTTACTCTTAGGGTTTCTCCTCTAACAAGACGTGCTCCTTGCATCCATCCAAAGGCACTTATGATAAGCACTATTGTGAATAAAGATCCTCGTATTACTGCAGAAAGAACGATCATTATTGGAAGGATGGGTATTGAAAGCATTATATCTGTGAATCTCATTAAAAACTCGTCAATTTTACCCCCAAAGTTCCCAGCCACTGCTCCAATCAAAAAACTAAATAGTCCATCTAAAAGGCTGCAAAATATGCCTATGAAAAGTGAAATTCTTCCACCATATAAAAGCCTCGACCAAACATCTCTTCCCATACTGTCAAATCCTAAGACATGTCCGGGTCCAGGAGGTGCAAGCTCTACTCTTTCCGACCAAGGAACCGAAGGTACATATGTATAAGGATCGTTGCCAAGAGAGAGCGGCTTTGCAAGTGCTGTCATCGCAATAATTATAAGCAAAAACATAAAAGAGACCATTGCTATACGGTGTTTTATAAGTCTTTTAAAAACAATTTTCCAGTAACTATAAGTTTCTTCTGTTTTTACATATTCTATAACTTCTTCTTGTGCCACTTAGATCTCTCCTACTTATATCTTATTCTTGGATCTAATATCGCATACAGGATATCTGCGATGAAGCTTCCTAGAATTGTAAATATTGAAAGGAATAGAATTGCTCCCATTGCAACAAAGATATCTTGAGACATTGTGGCGTCATATGTCAAACGTCCTAAGCCCGGTATTGCGAATATGGTTTCTGTTATTGTTGCGCCTCCTACCAGAGCAGGGAAAGAAAGACCAAAATATGTTACAAGAGGTAAGATCCCATTTCTAAAAATATGTTTATAGATCACTTTTTTTTCACTCAATCCTTTTGCCCTTGCAGTTCTTATGTAATCCATATTTTTAACCTCGAGCATTGAAGATCGAGCATATCTTAGCCAACGACCCACTTGGAATAATACAAGGACAGTTACAGGTAGAACTAGATGCCATGTATAATCAAAAAATCTTCTAATCCAAGGGGCCTGAGAAAATTCGACTAAATTACTACCCACACTTAGAAATAAATTATGAACCTCGCCTGTTGGAAAAATTCTTATTTTATAGGAAAAAAAATACAGCAGTATTAAGCCAAACCAAAATACTGGCATCGACATACCAAAAAACGAGAAAAAAGTTACTACATAGTCTGTTTTGGAATACTGATGGAGAGCAGAGTAAATCCCTAAAGGTATTGATATGATTATTGCAATTAACATCGATACTCCTGATAAAACAAGTGTAATTGGAAGCCTCTGAATTATTAAATCCATGGTTGTTGTTCCTATTATACTTGTAGAAAATCCCCCTCTTAACGAGGGGGAGAAAATCGACTTTAACCAATAGATAAATCTGATAGGTAGTGGCTCATCCCAATGCCAAGTATGCAGCAATCTCTGAATATCTGCTTGAGTCACTCCTGGCATTTGCAACATTGATGCAAAAGGATTTCCCATTGCAGAGACTAAAGCAAAATTTGCAAAAGAAATAACAAATAAAAGCGGGATTAGAAACAAAAGCCGTCTTGTCAGGTATTCTCTCATTTATTTTTCTTTATACCAGTACTGTAAGTTCCAGGTTCCTACAATAGCTCCATCTACTGGATAATTAAATCCAATAACTCCTTTTCTTACAACTGAAACAGAGACAAAGAAGTTCAGGTATATCTCGGGTACGAGTTCATAGACTCTTGCCTGTAGATTTTTTGAAGCTTCAAATAGTTTTTCTTTGTCGTAGAAATTATCTTTCCCTATTGTAGTCCATTTATCAAGCTCTGAATCCCTTATTCTTGAAAAGTTTTCGCCTGTCCATCCTTTTTCTTCCGTTGGAACTCCTGAAGAGTTGTAAGTCGGGTAATCTATCACATCCGGGGGAAGTGTTGGATGCGCAAAAATTGTACCTTGAGATCTTACATATACCATGTCATCCCACATTACTGACCAAGTTTTCGGCAGATAATAAACAGTTATTCCAAGATTGTCTTTCCAATACTTAGAACAAAACTCTATTTCCTGGGCTCTAACTTGGTTCCCGGCAGCTCCTTCTATAGTTATTTCTACCTTTTTTCCATCAGGATTTATTAAATTACCACTTTTATCCCATGTATACCCAGCGTCTTGTAATATTTCCTTTGCTTTGGTAGGGTTATATTTGTATTTGCCTACTAAACTTTTATTAAAGGCAGGGCTCATTTGCGATATATATCCTTCTGCCACTTGCCTTTTACCCATAAAAATCTTTTCGGAGAGAAGTTCTCTATCCAGTGCATATAACATTGCCTGTCTAAGTGTTTTATCTTTAAGTATCGGATCCTCGTTGTTTAATGTTATATGTTCCATATAAAAAGAGGGTATGTAGTAGAAATCGAAATAGTTTTTTAAGCCTTTTTGCTCAGCAGAATAAGCTTGTGGAACTTCTATGCCTAATCCGGGAATAGTAAAATCAAGTTTTCCCGCAAAAAGCTGTACCAGTATAGTGTTTTGATCTGGCACTATGTGGAATACTATATTGTCAAAAAGTGGTTTACCAGCCCAATAGTTTTCATTTCTCTTTAGATAGATATAGCTGCCTTTTTGCCATTCGTTAATTCTATAAGGCCCAGCATATACTGGATTATTATTAAAATCACATGTATTTATATCGGCGGGGTTCTTATCAAAAATAGGTTTGAGAATGTGAGCAGGGTATACTTCAGCAGCATCACCAAATACAGCCCCGAGAGGTCCATAAACTGCCCATGGCGTTAAATCTTTCCAATATACTATAATAGTGTATGGATCTGGGGTTTCTATCTTGTCGATCATTGGTATAACACCCTGGTTTGAAACTTGGACTTGAGTATTAGTTCTCATTTGATAGGTAAATAGATAATCCTCGGCAGTCACAGGCTCTCCATCTGACCATTTAACACCCTTTCTGAGTTTCCAAATAGTTTTCATAGTTTTTGTATCCGGGTTTATTTCCCAAGTTCCATCTTTAGCACTTGGTATGTATTCTGCTCCTGTTGGATAAACAACACCCGTAGGAGTCACACCAGTTGCTCCCTCTCTCATTGGCCAAAGGACGGCCGTAGTTGCTGTAGTAAACCATATCATCTTGAAAAGAGTTTTAGGTTCTTGTGTGATTCCAATGTTGAGTGTTCCACCTACTACAGGTGGTTTAAGAACCATATAAATTGAATAAGCACACTCAGCTCGGGTTGCAGTAATTTTAGGTCTAATGTTCACACTATCATCCCATTTTAGAAGCTGGAACTCAGGTCTAACGGCTAAGGTCATAGCGCCTTTTGCCCAAGAGGAAATTTCCCTTTCATCATTCGAAAAAGTAGCAATAACAAGATTTGGGTCATTTGCTGTGCTTTCTTTACCTAAGACTCGGATTAATAGTACTGCAAGTTGTTCTCTCGTTATAGGATCATCAGGACCAAAATTGCCGTTTGTATATCCTTTTATATAACCTGCTTTTGCGGCAGCTTCTATAAATCCATAAGACCATTTGTCTTTTGATACGTCTCTAAATGTTTGTTTTGAAGGTTTATATTCGCTTAGTCCTTTTGCTATAGTAATCATCTTAGCAAATTGTTCTCTTGTGACTCCCTGTTCAGGTTTGAAACTCCCATCTGGAAAACCAACTACAATTTTTTTTGACACCAAATACTCAATCTCTTTCTTTGCCCAATAACCTTCAGGTACATCGGAGAATCCAGCGGTTAGCGATGCTACTGGTCTAGCGATTAAAAGGACCAGGAGCATTGAAAAAATCAGTAAAAGTGACAAAAATTTTTTCATCTCTGTTGCCTCCTTTAAAAAAATTTAAACTTATTTTCGCGAATTTTTTCCCAACTCACCTCCTTAGAAATTTTTTTAAAATTTAAAAAACGATTATTCATTGAATCTAAATATTATTTTATTATTAAAATATTTTTTGTCAATATTGGTATATGTTAAAGGATTAAAGTGAGCTATTTTTCTCGAAAATTTTTATTGAGTAAAAAACTAAAGGCTTATCTTCCTGCCATCGACACTTTATTTATTTTCTCTGTCTGGATCATCTCTAATTTCTTCTTTTAATTCTTTTTTAAATTTCAAATGTATACTTTTATTGTCTAACTTCTATTCCATCCAGAGCCTTGGCATCATCTTTTTTTATAATTTTTTCCCATAAAAAGACCCCATTTTATTGAGAAAGGATACAATGTTCCTTTTAATAAGACAGTTGCTTTAGGTTATTCTTCGATAATACGGATAGGATGCTTTAAATTTTATTCTAGAAGTATTTTTCTAACTTCCTTAATAAAGGCAGAAGACAGAAATTCTTATTTTCTCACTGGGAATATTGCTGCTCTCGAACTCAGTACAATTAGGGATTTGTACAATGAATATTTGACCTTGATAGAACTTGTAGAGTTTAGATTTACTTTGAAAAGAGAATGAGTGTTTGAAACGCTTCACATTATTTCATGCTTAACAACTCTTAAAATTCTTTAAACATTTTGTGTAGTAGGCGTAATGATGGGGGAGATGAGAGGAAGCATTATAAATTAAATGCTTTTTCTAAACCATCTAGAAATAGTTGGGTAGCACGCGAGACTCCCCCCTCCCGCACCTTACCCAACGAATTTGCCTTCAAACCCTTTTTAATTCTTGATTTCTTTCCGTGGTTCCAGAAAATTTCAATATAATCATCATAAATGGATATCCTTTTAATCATT
>Ga0172364_10003326_pt1 | contig 12838 bp, 11 predicted proteins | sample LakKivSesite10cm_FD_114545 | JGI IMG/M metagenome (GOLD analysis project Ga0172364, IMG submission 114545) | Sediment microbial communities from Lake Kivu, Rwanda - Sediment site 10cm | ecosystem: Environmental > Aquatic > Freshwater > Lake > Sediment | place: Rwanda: Western Province, Lake... | reverse complement strand
TAACTTACATAAATTTTAACTTCAGGATAGTAAACTAGCTTACCTGATAAAGGATAATATGTGAATGGATTTACTCTAACATCTACCAGGTTATATTTTCTATAGCCAGATGTTTGAACAAATTCTACTACCGAAGAAGGATATGGGTCATTACTTCCATAAGTTGATTTATAATGTTCGTTGTACTGCTTCAATTCTTTTTGATACACCTCGGGTTTTTCTTCACCAATTACTCGCGGAAGAGCTACTGGCAAAATATTGTAGTTTCCCGAGAGAGCCATGCTATTTGGAGTTTCGAAACGAATATCTTTAAACTGGGCACCTGGCGGAATAGCTATAGAAAATATCTTAGAAGGTAAGCTAGGTTTGCCTGGTATCAATAAACGGCCAAAATTTTCAACGGCCACTTCGTAACCGGTACTGATTTGTTTTATCTCATAAGAACCTGCAAAAATATTTACTGATATTGCATTGTCTTTTTTGGCACTTATACTGCTTGCAGTTACAAATACACTGCACACCATCAGCATACAAATAAAAATACCCATTATTTTCTTCATCATTTTAATTTCTCCCTTCCACTAAACAATTGTTAATAAGTGTAAAAGATCTGAGTATTTAAAGCTTCATAAAAAATTTCTGTAAAAGGGATGGGAATGAGAAGAGAGGTCGATTTAGAGGGGTAATTGGATGGGTTTCCTTAATTAGAAAAATAAGGTTACCCTCTCTTCTCACTTATCACCGATCAATACAATATTGGGGGGTTTTAAGTGCTTTTTTCGCAGATAGCTATGTAAACGAGTATGCGCATGTTTATGTAGATATTTCCGCAGCTAACATTTTCTTATCTATTACTATGGGTAGAATCCGATAACAAATGTAAGGAAAGGTTTAATAATAAATACCATTAAATATTTATATAAAAATATAATATGCTGGTGTTAGATGAATATTAAACTAAAGAAGATAGATGCTATAATCGTAGTAATCCTGATAGTAGTAGCAGGCATTGTACTATTTCAATCAGGTTATCTTCCATTTAATAATAATGAAAAAAAGCAATCTACTGAAGAAAGTGAACCGGTTATACCTCTTCCACCAACACCACCTACATCCATTGTACCTGGTTTGATGAGAGCAGTTTCTCCTGAAGATGAGGGAGTTCACTATAATAAACTTCTTATTGGCAGAGAATGGTGGTACTGGAGTGCAATATTAGATGGAGAGAACAGCGAACTAAAAGGTTGGTCAGTTACAATTAGTTTTAATCATATGGCAATAGGAGATCTCCTTGGAACATTAAAGCCAGATCTTTTAGTTGTAACACTCCATGGACCCAATGGGGAAGAGTATGGAGGCATGATAAACAAAAGAAGAGGGTTTGGAATACTTAGCCCGCCCACACTTGAGGCTAAATCCCCCGGCGTAAGTGTAACATACGAAAATTCATGGGCCGAAGGAAAAGCACCAAAGTGGCATGTTCATGCTGAAGGTCAAGATGTAGGTTCGGAAAATAACTTCATAATAGATCTAGATTACTTTGCACTTTCTGAGCCGCTATGGACTTTTGGTGAAAGGGCACTTGATAAATCAAAAAGCAATATCGCAAATTACGCTTTTCTAGGCTGCATTGTGAACGGCACCATAAAGATAGATGGAGCCGAATATAAAGTAAAAGGTAGCGGATTTCATGAACACTCATGGTCACCAGCTCTCGTAACAAGAGGTTTAATCAACGGATGGGATTGGTGCCATATGTCCATGGATAACGGGTGGAACATATACTTCACAAGTTACTATCCAACGCCACAAGTATTATCACGTAAAACATCAAGAATTAACCCCTTTGGCACACTAGTTATAACTACAGACAATGGAAAAACATTAACAATTTTAGATAATGTAGATCCTAAAATCGTATCATCTGATACGAGAGTTTTTCCTTTCGTAAAAATACCTTCTGAGATTAGTATAACTGCAAAACCAAGTCTTTTACAAATAGCGATGAGGGGAACTAAAATAGTGTTGAATATAGATATAAAAGCAGATAACACGTACGAGAAGGTATGGAAATTCCCAACATACGTGGGAATGAAGGTTGGAAGAAGTACAGTAAATGGTAAGATCACGTGGGTTGAGAATGGTGAGAGCCGTGAAGTCGATCTAAACGGCGTAGGCGCAGTATGGAGTATGAGTGCACTGTTTTAATGATTATAACTAGTTACTTTTTTTGATTTTTTCTGGCGTTCAAATCCCTTCCCCTGCACTAAAATTACACTGATTTTAATTTACAAAAAAGAAAAAGAGATTTTAATATATAATTACCTTGTTTATTGTGTTTTACTATAGTTCTGTAATTTTAGCATTGTACACAACGGCTGACAATTGTAAACCATTATAATCGCCTATAGCTGATATTCTTAGATATGAGCACGTAATTTCAAAAGAGGTGCCATTTTCAATCGAATATCCTAAATTAAGTAGTGTTGCAACCAAAGGGCTAATAGGAGCTATATCAACTGGGTATTGTTCATTTTGAACTGTTCCAGATATTTTTACACCAAAAAGCATAGATTCACCTATTTTAAATTTTGATTCAATTTTAATATTATTTTCACCCCAAATCCATATCCATGCCCTAGGATGCGTTTTAGTAATTTCGGTTTTTAACTGAATTTGTTGTATCTCTGAGTTAATATTTGCTCCTGCACCGACAACAGTTGTGTAAACACAAGCAATCATCAGTGTACACATTAATATTCCAATTATTTTCTTCATTTCTTCTTTTTCCTCCCAAATATTTTATAATACGCTAGTTATAATAATTAAATCTTTATATATTAAGATTGTGGCCCAAACATCCCGCAACAAAACAATCAAAAAATTGGTTTTTACATTGATTTCATTTCTACAAATTATTAAAAACCAAAAATCCTATTCAACAGGAGTAAATCATCATCCGTCAACCAATTTTTAATATTAAAGTGGTGTTCAAATCCCTTCCCCTGCACCCATGTAGTTCCTATAGTATTAAATCATTCTCCATTAATTTTTATATCTCGAATAAACTGGTTTAATATCGAATGGAATCCCGAGAATGAAATGGATTAAAGTAACTATTTCTTAAGTTTGTAGTTGTATATACTGTGGTGTACCACTTAAAACAAGATTATATACTGAATCAATCTTGCTATTCCCATATATATCTATTATTTCAATAGTTCCAGATATTTCTTCAGGAATTACAGCGTCTCCCCAGAGCACATAAAATACTTCAGTTCCTTTTGTTATTTTGTATTGGCCGATATTAGAAGTTAAACCATCTTGATCACCAATATTTTCTGTGTATTCTTGCAAAATAACTTCGATTGTATCGAAATCATTCATGAATTTTACAAGGGTTTGATAGGCTAGTTGAGAACTAGCGGCCTGCGCACCCCAACCGTTCCAGTTTTCAATAAAAAAGAGCTTATCTGCACCAAGTGCAAGAGAAAATATACTGCTTCTAACCATTAAGGAGTTGAAGCTTTCGATGTCGCTGGGCACTTCTATAAGACCCCCAAATTGAACCTCGGTTATCCAAATCGGTTTATCCTCTAAACCATATTTTTCTAAAAATGTTTTAAATTTCTCCATATATAAATCTTCTCTTAGTTCAGTTGTACTAATTGAATGAATATTTGCAATATCAAAATAATCTCCAACATCTAAAGCATAAACCTGATCCCAAAAATCGTATGCTTTTTCATGCATTCCTGCAATTCCTGCATGTAAAACCTTCGCATCAGGATCTGCTTCTTTTATTGCTTCATAGGAATTTTTTAAGATAGTAACATATTCAGCAGGTGTTCCATAAAAGAATTTTAATTCCTCGCCCATTCCGCCAGTTGAACCACCTTGCATAGATGGTTCATTCATAATTTCCCAATATTTTATTGGAACTTTTAGATTTGGCATGTCGTTAACCCCATCTCCGTCGTATCTTTCAACTAGCGCTTTTAAGTAATTTTTGTAGGCGTCCATATCACAAGGTATTCCAACCTTTAATGTGCCGCCTTTTCCTTTTTCAAATTCTGCAGTATAACCATCTTCGGGGTGACAACTCTCTTGGTCCCAGTTTGCAAAAGGGAAAAGAACCATTAAGGCGCAATAATACCCGTCTTGATACCAGCCAATAAAATTATCAGAATACTCCCAATTGTATACACCTTCCGATGTTTCTATATCATTTCTATGGAAACCGCTTCGCTCCCAGTAAGCTTCTTTGTAACCACCTGCTTTTGATAAATGAGTATCAATTTTTTCTTGATCAAGAGTAACAACCTGTGCGTTTGAATTTTTATTGTTATTATTTGAATTATCATTTTGATTTTCTTGCTGTGTACAACCAGAAAATAGCATAATGCCTGCTATAAAAATTATTAACAATTTCATAATTAATTTCATCTTCTCTCACCTACATCCTGAAATAAAGAGATGGCTTAAATCCTTTCTCTTTCACTAATTCATATTCATTTTATTTTACAAAAATGTTAAAACAAATTAAATGATGCTTAATATTGGTGCAGCAAGTTGGATAAAAGAACTGCTCGTTTTGTGACATTATACATAATTATAGAAATCCTATTAATTTTTGTAGGATTAATTTATGTTTATGTTGCAGGTTCATGTGCTCCTGGAAGTCCTTGTCCCAATGTATCAGAAGTATGGCTAAAAGGCTTTGTATTTCCAACAATATTTGCAATATTGGCACCAATTGCATATTTTTTAATTTGGAAACGAAAGAAAGAGTAAAGATGCCAGGAAAAACATTATTTTTTTACTATTTCTACATCGCCTTTGTCCGCATCTAAAACAATTGTATCGCCGTCTTTTATTTTATCGATATCAATTTTGTCTACACAAGGAATTCCTGCAAGTATCACGCCTGTTGCAACTATTGTTTCTGTTTCTTTGTTAATAATTCCCGCTGGTGCAGCATTGTTTTTCTTTAAACCGTAAATAACGTATGAACCTACAGTTGAACCTTTGCCACATGGAAAAACTAAAATCTTGTCTTTTATGTTTTTACCTTCAAGCGGATGACCTTTTTCTATCATTTTGCCAGTTTTTATATCAAAGCTGCCGTAGAAACCGATTGGTTCTTTCGATACAATCGCAACACCCTTTGCCTTGCCTGGAGATATCATCCTTCCCTTCATGATTGCACCTCAATTAGTTTGTCAATATTTGCAAAAACAACGCCTTGCTTGCAGAAACCAGGCAAATAATTTGCAGCTTTTCCCGAGTTTACTCCCGTTACTTTGTATCCCATGTTTTCAATTGGAGAAACAACCATGCATGTGTCGGCAACAATGCTTCCACCTGCCTTTTCGATTATGCCTGTGTATCCCATCCTGTCTGCTGCCTCTTTCATCATTCTTGAAGTACATATCCAAATTGGTTTTTTTAGACGTTTGCCTTTTAGTTTTTCTGCAAGTGTTGAAATCTCTCTAAGTGAAGCATGCGGGCAACCTAAAATAACAATGTCAGGATCTTTGCATGTGTTTAGTTTTGCATATGTTTCTTCTAGCTCTTTTTTTCCAAAATTAATTGTTTCCAATTTGTCTTTTTTAACTAAATCTGCCTCAGGGGTTAATCCTTCTACATGGTACATTGCTACAGCGCCTGACGCGGCCATTGCGGCACCTAAGGCTTTTAATTGGTCAGTATCAGCATCTTTTATTCCCGTGAAATATGGATTTTTGTCTTTTACTTGTTTACCGACAAAATAACCTAACGCACCGAAATCGGAACTGTATTTTAGTTCGGCATCAACTTTTATATGAAAATGAGGTTGACGATTTTCCCAGATGTGAAAACCGTAATTAGGGGTCTTTCCAATGATTGCAGCGGCTAATGCAGAAGGCCCGCCTTCTCTGTTGGTTCTGGCGCCTATTACGGAGTTTGAAAAGCATACTGCTGATGACTCAGACCAAGCAATGTGCTCTCTAAATCTTGGAAGATTGCCAGCCAAATATGGAGTACAAGTAGATGTGATTACAATCCCCATGCTTTTGAATGCGTTCATTATTCTCAGTTGATTCTTTGCAAAATCCTTTGGAAAACCTAATTTTTCCCAGTTCTCAAGATCCATTCCGGCAGGGTTGAGAAAAGTGAGAACCTTTACTTTTGCTCCTTGTTTTGCAATATCCTCTAAATACTCTGTACCTGGATCGGCAATTGATTTGTAAGATACCCCTGCAACTTGGACGGAGCCTACGGGTATCATTTTATCTGCACCGTAAATTTCTCCTAGACGAACAAGTAGTCTAAGCATTCTTTCTGGTACTTCGCCTCCGCTTCCGTCAAGAATTTTTTCTTCTTCTTTAGTAAGATACATATGCTCCCCTTATGAACAGGGTTATATGCTTGTAATATTTTATTGTTTTTGTATAAACATGATACTAAAGCAAATTCCATCTGATTTCATCGTTGAAGAAATTACCAGCATAGAAGTTTCTAAAGAAAAAAAAGAGCATATGGTTTTTATCTTAGAAAAACAAGAGAGGGACACCTTTGATGCAATACGTCTTGTTTCTAAAAAACTGCATGTTTCACTGTATGAAATTGGATATGCAGGATTGAAAGACAGACATGGGCTGACAAAACAGTACATATCAATACCGGCAAAATATGATATCGCCAGTAAACAAATAGAAGATATCAAACTAGAGTTTGTTGGATATCATAATAAGAAAATAAAGATAGGGGATCTTAAGGGCAACAGATTCGTTATAACCGTACGTAATATACAAAAAGGAGACGCGCCAGGAATCTACAGTCGGGCAGAAACAATTTCTGAGAGGGGGGCTCCCAACTATTTTGATTCGCAGCGATTTGGTAGTGTAATACACAATGAATTTATTGCCAGACATCTAACAAACAAGAATTACGAGCAAGCAGTAAAAATATTTTTAACTAAATACTTGAAAACTGAACGAAAAAAAATCAAAGATGAGAAAAGAAAAATACTTGAAAATTGGAAGAACCTGGATTCAATAAATGCAAATGACAGGATTTTCAAATCAATTATAAATGAGTATAAAAAAACAAGGAATTGGTTAGATGCATACAAGAAAATCCCACCAAATCTTAGGGAGATGTTTGTGAATGCATACCAAAGTTATCTTTGGAACGAATGCGTGAAAGAAACGCTTAAAAAAATTGTAGCAAAAGAAAGATTGTATGAAATTGATTACAATATTGGCTCTTTAATTTTTTATAAAAAACTTATCGATAGTGAAATAAAAAAATTACCTTTGACTTTTCAAACAATTAGTCCGTCTATGAAATTTTCTTCAGAGTTTGAAAAGGAGATAATAAACAAAGTATTATCAAGAGAAAATATAGACTTAGAGGATTTAGATATAAAAAAAGAAACAGGGAATTTTTTTAAAACACGTGAAAGAGAGGTAATTCTGAAAACAGAGAATTTCACAATATCTGAACTGATGGTTGACGAAATTAACAATAAAAAAGGAAGCAGGTACAAGATAGTACTATCATTCGATATGCCAAAAGGAAGTTATGCAACTCTTATAACAAAACGACTATTTGGGCACTGAAACACTAGATTTTACTTACAAAAGATTTGCAATTTTTAACAAGAAGATCTATCTCTTTTTTCGTTGCATTGTCAACATGTACGCCACCTACTGCAACAACCTTTGTTCTATATTTTTTACAAGCAGTCTCAGCAATTGGTTTCAAAACAATGTCGTCAAAATGTCCTTTCAACCGGACTACTTTAGCTTTTTTACCTGGCTCAGAAATAACTGCTCCGCCGATGTGGGATTTTTCTCCACCGCCAAGAACAAAAAGAATATCTTCGCCGATTTGCTCTTTTTTTAACCAAACCTTATACTTGCCCTTACCTGAAGTAAGCATTAACATCAACTTTTTTGTATTTCACAATCTCATATTTATTCTTGTCAACATCAAAAGGAATTGTAGCATCAACACCAACCTTGGAGGTAAGTGCTTTTTTACCTGGTTCCTGTTTTGAAGATGGATCGAGGCTGCTACCAGGTGAATTAGATTTAATAACCAGGTCTTTATCGCCCTGGAAACGTGTAGCAATCGACCATTCAACTGCCGTCGGATTGTAGATATCAACGTCATCGTCAATAATCACAACATGTTTCATGCTCTTGTGCCCATTGAAAGCAGCTTCAATTGCTTTCTTACCATCGTCATGATTCTTCTTTTTAATCTGTACTATACCATGTAGCCAGGAGCCGCCACCTATAGTTATTAGAACATTTTTACAATCAGCGACCTTGCTGACTTCATCGTAAATTGTTGGCTCCTTGGGCATGCCCATTAAAATCTTATGCTCCATGCGACCTGGGATTAATGCCTGATACATAGCGTCTTTTCTGTGCGTTATGCAATCAACGACAAAAACTGGCTCTTGACGCTCAAAATCCCTCGTTTCAGTTAAATCCAAGAATGGCCCTTCTTTATCGACATCCCTGGTAAGTCTACCTTCCATAACGAATTCAGACTCAGCTGGAACTTCCAAATTCTTTGTTATACACTTCACCATCTTCATTGGTTCAAGTGCATTAGCAATGGAAAACTCATCGACTCCGGATGGCGGGCCTAAAGATGCAGCAATCATGACTGGAACGGAATTGCCAATGCAGATGGCCATTTCCAAATCACCTTTAGTTTTGTCATAAGTTGTTCTGGTCTGTCTACCCTTTATAAGACGGGCAGTAAACTTATTTTTACTTCTCTGCATGAGACGATGATAAGAAACATTTCTGCCAGTTTCTGGATCTTTTATTGTAGCTACAGTTGCCGTAGCATATCTTCCGCCATCGCCAGGTAAGTGATACAATAAAGGTAATTTATCCAAATCAGGGTTTTTTATAACGACCTCTTGGCAAGGACCTTTGTCAACTACTTTGGGGGGCTTTGGGTTGCGCAGTGCATCAACCATTTTCAGCAAAAGTTTATCCTTGGTCGTAACCAATGAATCAGCAATGATGTCTCTATTTGAAGTAATTCCCGCAAAAACTGGAAAATCATAGCCTTTGACATTTTCGAAAATAACTGGTTTTTCATCTAGAGAGTAAATAATGTCAGCAATTTCATATTTAATCGATACTTCTTTTTTGATACGAACAAGCTTATCTTCTCTCTCAAGTTTTGAAAGAAAATCCCGAAGATTCATTTATACTACCCCCTTCTACTAACACCTATTGTGGTTTTCAAAACTTCAAATCCTTCTTTTTCAATTGCAGTTGCTACCTGTTCCTGCAAATCTTTTCCAGGAGTGAGTGCAATCATATTGCCCCCTTTTCCGCCGCCAGTAAGTTTTGCTCCTAGTGCTCCATTGTCCCTGGCAACTTCCACCATAAAATCAAGTTCGTTTGATGAGACTTCAACCTGTTGCAAAAGCTTATGATTTTCATTCATGAGTTTGCCAACACTCTCGTAATCTTCATCCTGCAAAGAACGTTTTGCCAAAAATGCAATATTTTCAGCACGATCAAATATCTCATTATATTTTGTTGGATTTTTCTCCTTTCTTTCTTTTACTCCAGCAACAACTGCGGACGTATCTGCTACTTTTCCTGTATTTCCCATAACAACTTCAACTGGAGCAGGTAAGATGATTCTGTCCATAATGTTTGGTTCGCCTTTTTTGAACCATATAAGTCCACCAAAAGTTGCCGCAGTGTTGTCTATTCCTGAAGGAGTCCCATGATATCCTTTTTCTCCCTCGAAGGCGACATTATTAATCTCGTCATCAGATAGATTGAGGTTGAAGCATTGCGAAAGGGCCCTAGCAATTGCCACGCATGAGGCCGCACTTGCACCTATGCCGCTAGCTGCATAAAGATTGCCTTCCAATAGAATCTTGACACCTTTCTTTGATGTATCAATATTCATTGCCTTTAGAATTCTATTAATTGAGTCTTTTTGCTGCTCTAGTTTGTCTTCCTTATATCTTGGTGTGGCACCTCTCTTATCATCCAAATTCATTCCAGTAGTACTGAGTGGTTCTACCTTTGCAACAGTATATTTTCCGATGGCCGATACAATGGCAGGTACTCCATATACTACGAAGTGTTCGTTAAACAATATTGCTTTTCCAAAACCAATGCCCTCGCCCTTCATATGTATCACATATATCGCATCAGATATCTTATAAGTTTTTTACTGCAATACTATAATAAGTATATGTTTTTTATGATTATGGTAAAAAACAGGCAAATCTTAGAAAGTTATTTAATTCACATCCCAATTATAAATTAGAAGAAAGGTAATAAAGACGAAAGAAAAACCTAACAACGGGGGAGAAAAGCATTCTATACGCAAAATTGGACTAGTTGATAGTATAAATACAAAACTAGACAGCTACTTCTGGCAATGCGCGGATGTTTTATCATGCAAAATGGAGAAAATAGCAAAAATATACGAAAAAACGATAAGTAAAGAATATGAAAGGGAAAGTAAGTTATTCGATATTTCACACGACAAAAACATCTTACACATAGGTTGTGGTGCTTATCCAATTACAGCAATGACAATTGCAAAAATAAACGGCTCAAAGATAACTGGGATAGATAAAAGTGCAAGGACAATAAAATTAGCAAAAAACATTATACAAGAAAAAAACCTTTATGAAAGAATAACCATCGAGCAGGGAGATGGAACAAACTATCCGCTAGATGGCTTTGATACGATAATAATATCAGGATGTGCTCATCCAAAACAAAAAATTTTAGAACATGTTTTTGAAAGCGCAAAATCTCAGAGTAAGATCATATTCAGAACGTCTGGCATATCTGTAAAATCGATAATTGGCAATATAAATTTGCATCAGGACATTTCATTAATCGAAAAAATAGAAAATCACCCATTTCCTTTTACAAAACCATTTGGATGGCAATCTTTTTACTTTATAAAAAAATAATAATTTGCTCTTTTAGTTGAATGCAAATTCGAGTGGTTTGCCTCTTTTTCTTGTTTCAGCTAGAGAAAAGAGGAACCCAATAAAGCCAACCAATACATCAGTAATAACAAAGCCTACTAAAGTGAAAACGAAGACTTTTTCTTCAGCCAGTCCAAAAAAGGTTGAAAACAGGAAGATAGAAGTTAATTCCCTGACCCCAAGACCTGCAAAGGTTACGGGCAAAAAGCCGGCAACATTGGCAATTGGAAATATTAAAAGGAAGTAAATATAAGGTATAGTAATACCTAAAGACAAAACAATAATGTACTCCTGAGAAAACACGATAACCCATGTTAAAATACCTATAATGAACGGAAGTATTAGTTTTCTGATTCTAGGAAAATCAGCATAGAATGTGTCTACAAAATTATGAAAGTAATGTTTTACCGTCCTTGGTATGAAATATTTTATCAAGAAACGTAACAGTTTTTCTCCTCTTTCTTTTTTAATAAAATATATAATGAATATTGCCAGAGATATAATCCATACACTGGTTATGTAAAGGATTATGGGCACTTTTCCCACTACAATTAATGCTCCTATAAACAACATTCCATATAAGGACAGGGTGTGGATAACGCCGTCTATTACCGTATTTATAAACAGTTTTCCATAGGGCTCTCTTGTTTTTTCTTTCATGTATGGTACACGCATGAGTATTCCTAGATATGATGGGGTGAAAGATCCGTAGAAGTTTCCTATAAAAAGTACTTTGAAAGATTGCCAAAAACCAATCTTTATTTTTTGTTCTTTTTGTATGAGTCGCCATTCATAATTTCTAATTAATGCTTGAGGAATAATAAGTAGTGAAGATATGATTATGTAAATTGGAGAGATTGAAAAAAGAGCATCCAGTATATCTTGAAAACCTAACCTGTATATCAAATATACAAATATTGCAATTCCTATAAGAGGCAGGAATCTTTTGGCGTGTTTGAATAGATTTTTTGGCACTTGGTTCAAATAAATAACGTGCATTGTTATTTATGATTTGTTTTTTTATTGGTTAGAAATATCTATTTATCTTTTTAGAGGAGATTATTAATACTTCAACATATACCGATTTCCGCTGTTGAAATGGATATCAGTAAATTAAGCAAACTATTGCCAATCATTGGAATTGCTATTTTAGTATACATTATAGTTGACATCGGTGCTGAAAAAATAGTCAATGCATTCATCTCGATTCCGCCACTGTATTACATCGCCGCATCCCTTCTTTTGATCCCCCGGTCGATTTTGTATGTATATAAGTGGAAATTTCTCTGTAAACAACAAAAAATGGATTTTAGTTTTTGGTACCTTTTAAAAATTTATATGATTGCCACATGTTATGGTACTATAACGCCGTCTGGCATTGGATACAATATACGAATTTACTACCTGAAAGAAAAAATCAAAACATCATGGGAAAAATGCATTGCAAATTCATTGATTGATGCCACTACAGGTTTTATTTCCGCACTTTTTTTGGCACTTGTAGGAACGATCGTTTTAATTGAATATTTGCCTGGATTTTTCACCATTATGCTACCGGCATTTATCTTTTATTTAATCATCTTCATAGTATTGATGAAAAAAGAAAGGGGAAGCAAGATTTTTGATAAACTTATAAAACCTTTGATACCGGCTAGATTTAAGGAGAAATTAGGGCAATCAGTAGACTTTCTGTATGAAGATCTACCTCCACTGAAATATGCAATTTTGCTTATTTTTTTAGAAGGAATAATTAATATAATTGCCGCCACACAGGGCTACATTATTGCTCTCGCTTTTTCGATAAATGTAACTTATGTGCAGTTTATACTAATCTCGATAATATCCTCT
>Ga0172364_10003325_pt1 | contig 12840 bp, 12 predicted proteins | sample LakKivSesite10cm_FD_114545 | JGI IMG/M metagenome (GOLD analysis project Ga0172364, IMG submission 114545) | Sediment microbial communities from Lake Kivu, Rwanda - Sediment site 10cm | ecosystem: Environmental > Aquatic > Freshwater > Lake > Sediment | place: Rwanda: Western Province, Lake... | reverse complement strand
CGTGCGTTCATTGCTCTACCCCTTTGTCCTTACGGCCAGGATCTGCAGCGTGCGCAGGATCGGCCAATGTACAAGAGTACACCATGAGTATGGGGATGTCAAGCAGATAAAGTGTACTTTTATTTTACAATTGGGGCGATCGGCAGCCGGGCTCAGGAGGTCACGAGGTAGCCCTCGCCGCCGCAGGTCTTGCAGCGCCGCCGGTAGATGGCCCCGGCGCGTCCGCAGCCGCCGCAGTCCGGGCAGACATCGGCCTCCTTGCCGCTCTGCTGGAGCATGCGCACATGCCCTTGGGCATCCCAGATTCTCGCCTCGTCGCGTCGGGCGTCCAGCACCGGCTTGAGAGACCAGCCGACGAGCGCGATGCCCATAGGGATGAGGTACACGATCTCCATCCGCTTCGGCATGCCCCAGTGGAGCATCAGGACTACTGGAAAGAACACGAACCATACCCCGATGAACACCAGCAGGCCTCGAAAGAGGCTGTAGCGCGGCAGGAAGGCCCGCACAAGGAGCGCCGGGGCCGCGATCGCGACCATGACCAGCAAGAGGCTGCGGTGGATCTCCCGGTACTCCGGAGACCAGCTCTGCCGGGGCGCCTGTATCATACTTATCAACCCGCCTATGATCATGATCCCGGCAAACGCGACCGACAACCAGACACTGAAGGTGTGCCCGAGAACGATGGCCTTGTGCGCCAACGCCGAGGGCGCTTGCCCCTCGCCGGGTTCCGCTGCCTGCTGGGCCTCTGTCGACGCGCGAGCCTCCTCAGCCGGCTCGGCGGGGGCCATGGGGATCAGGAACTTCACCTTGCAGACAGCGCAGCGCGCTTTCCGCCCGGCGAGACCGTCGTCCACGACGTAGACTTTTCCGCATGTGCAGGCGAACCGGATCATGATGCTATCCCCCCGGCGATTCCGAGCTTCGGCGCGTGAGGCATTGGCTCGTGCTTGTGATATCGTAACGCCCTGCACGGGCGATGTCAATCCCATTTCTGCCGTGCCGCCACGGCGCTCTTGACAGTCACAGTCGCATCGGATATACTGCTCACCCATTGTGATGCCCCGCAGACGCTTGCCGCGTCGGAGGGAACGCGTTGACGGGCGTCGAGGGCAAGGACCCGGCAGCCGGCTTTACTTTTGATCAGGAGGTCTGGGATGAACTTCAAGTGCCGTCACTGCTCCAGAGCGTTGGACGCGCCCGACAGCTCCGGAGGGCAATTCGTCACGTGCCCCTACTGCAAGGGCAGCGTGAGGGTCCCGGCGCTGGCCGCTGATGCCGCCGCCGCCGACCTGGCGCTGGCAGCCGCGTCCCGTGCCCGGGCCGAAGCGCCCGGCACGCTGACACTGAGCCAGTTGCGGGATGCGGGGGAGGTGAAAGCCTACACCGCGCTTGCGCTGCTTGCGATACCCGTGTACGCTCTTGTCGGGATCTGGGTGATCGCTTCATTCGGCGGCGCGCTGCTCATCATCGGCATCGGCTTGCTGGCCCGCTACCTGGCGGGGTTGTTCGCAGCGGCATACATCAAGAGCAACGCCGTCCGCGTCTCGCCCAGGCAACTGCCCGAGATCTACGACATCGTGCAGCGGTGCACGCGCAGGCTCGGCTGCGCCGAGCCGCAGGTCTACGTGATGCAGCAGGGCGTGTGGAATGCCTTTGCGGCGCGGTTCGCGCGCACCGACATGGTCGTGCTCTTCTCGGGCGCGATCGACTCGATCCTCCTCAAGGGGGGCATCGAGCAGCTCACGTGGCTGGTGGGCCACGAGATCGGGCACCATTACGCCGGCCACCTGCGGTTCTCCCGCCGGTGGGTCCACATGGGAGGCTGGCTGCCGTGGTTCCTGCTGTGGTACAACAGGCGCTGCGAGCTGACGTGCGACCGGATCGCCCTCTACTGCACCGGCAGCCTCCGGACGAGTCTCCAGGCCGCCTGCAACATGACGGTGGGCGCCCAGCTTTCGGACAGGGTGGACGTGAACGAGGCGATCGCGCAATGGCACCAGCACAAAAGAGAGTTCTTCGTGCGCTACAGGACGATCTACAGCTCGCACCCGCACCACCTGTGGCGGCTGGAGGAGCTGACCATCGCCGCCAAAGAACTGGGCGTGCCCGCGTAGAGGCCGGAGCTGCCTTTTTACAGTTGACTGGTTCCGGGGCCGCTGGTATAATTGGGTCGGTCTTTGGGAGGCACCGGCCGCCGTTCCGGTGCCGCCGCGCATCCGCTCGGAAACGGCCGTACGCGCCGTTCGTTCCACGAACTGCCGCGGGGGATCGTACTCTCCCTCGATACCGCATGGATCACCGAAACAGGAGGTCCCTGATGACCAGCAAGTCGTTTGCCGCAGCCGTTCTTTTCGCCGTGATCGTGGCCGTGCCTGCCGTGCGTGCGTTGGCCGGGGAGGAAGACTCCAATGAGAAGATCGCCGCGTCGATCAAGACGATCACCAACAAGGACGCCCAGAGCATGGACAAGGAACGGGCGGTGCGCTACCTGGCGACGCCGGACATTGCCCCGCTGGCGGCGGGCGCCCTGATGGACGAGCTGGAGAAGAACGAGGACGCCTACGCCCGGCTGTCGATCATGCTCTGCATGAATTCCTTCACGGACGCCAACATGTTCGAGCCGGGCCTGCGCAAGCTCCTCGCCCTCTTCGACAACCCCAACTACGGCGTGCGGTTCTGGGCCGTCAGGCTGTCGGGCAGGATCAAGAGCAAGGCGGCCCTCGAGCCGCTGCAGAAGCAGTTGGCGGACAAGGACGCCGTCATCCGGCGCGAAGCGGCCGCGGCACTGGGCAAGCAGGACGACACATCGTCGGCCGACGCGCTGGTGGCGCTGCTGAAGGACCCCAGCGACAGCGTTCGCTGCGCGGCCGCCGAGGCGTTGGGCGCGATGAGCGCCGGCTCCGCAAAGAAGAACCTGATCGACATTCTGGCCTCCGACTCCAGCGTGCCGCTGCAGAAGGCGTGTGTGGATGCGCTCGAGAAGATCACGGCCGTGAGCTTCAACATCGAGAAGATCGATTGGTTCTCTTTGCCCGAAGCACGCAACCAGAAAATCGAAGACTGGATCGATAAGAACAAGTGAACGCCGCCGGCTCACGGCGGGCCATCGCACGCGAGTGCGAGGACGGACTGTTTCGATGGCAAAGCGGGACTATTACGACGTCCTGGGAGTGAGCAGGGGCGCCAGCGAGGAGGAGGTGAAGAAGGCGTTCCGCAAGCTCGCCATCAAGTACCACCCCGACAAGAACCCCGACAATCGCAAGGAAGCCGAAAGCAAGTTCAAGGAGGTTGCCGAGGCCTACGACGTCCTCAGCGACCCCCAGAAGCGCCAGCGCTACGACCAGTTCGGCCACGAGGGGCTGCGCGGGGCGGGCGTCCACACCTACACCGACTTTTCCTTCGACGACATTCTGCGCGCGTTCGGGTTCGGGGCCGACTCGTTCGGCGAGAGCATCTTCGGCGACCTCTTCGGCACGCAGGAGCGCATCCGCCGCGGCATCGACGTCGAGCACGTGCTGGTCCTCGAACTCGAGGAGGCGGTGCTGGGCACCGAAAAGACCATCGAGGTGCCCCGCCACGAAACCTGCCCGAGCTGCTCGGGCACCGGCGCCCGCGTGGGCACGCGGCCCGTGCCCTGCTCCTACTGCAAGGGCCGGGGCCAGGTGCAGCAGACCAGCGGCTTCTTCAGCATCCGCACCACGTGCCCCCGCTGCCGCGGCCGCGGCGAGATCATCGAAAGCCCCTGCCCCGCCTGCGATGGCACCGGCCACACGCTGAAGAAGGTGACGATCGATATCAGCATCCCCAAGGGCACCGACGACGGGACGACCTTCCGCCTGGCCGGCCAGGGCGAGCCGGGCCACAACGGCGCGGCGCGGGGCGACCTCTACTGCCACGTGCGCGTCAAGCCGCACCGGTTCTTCGAGCGGCGCGGCGACGACCTCTACTGCCTGGTGCCGATCTCGTTCGCCCAGGCCGCCCTCGGGGCGCACATCAAGGTGCCGACCATCGAAGGCAAGACGGCCTCTCTCACAGTGCCGCGGGGCACCCAGAGCGGCGCCATGCTCAGCATGCGGGGCATGGGGGCGTTCGGCCCGCGCGGCGGGCGCGGCAGCCAGATCGTGCAGGTGGTGGTCGAGGTGCCCCGCAAGCTCACGGGCGAACAGGAGGAACTGCTGCGGCGTTACGCCGAAACTGAAGACATCAACGTGACACCGCACCGCAAGTCGTTTCTCGAGAATATCAAGAAGTACTTCGGCGAACAGGGGGAGAAATGAAGGACCACGAAGACCAGCCTGCCGGCGCCGCCCCCGACGAGACGCCCGAGGCCATCCGCGAGCAGGAGGACGGCCCGGCCGCCGACGACACGCAGGAGCTGACGCCCGAGGCCGAGTTGGACATCGCCGACCTGCAGCGCAAGGCGCGCGAGCGCGACGAGATCTTCGAGCGCCTCCAGCGCACCACGGCCGACTTCATCAACTACCAGAAGCGGATGCACAAGGAGCGCGAGGCGCTCCGGCAGTTCGCCCTCCAGGAGTTCGCAACGGCGCTGCTGCCCTGCCTCGACGGCTTCGACCACGCCATCGCCGCCGGCGAGGGCACCTGCGACCCCTCCCTCCTCGAGGGCGTCAAGCTCGTCGAGGCCGAGTTCCTCCGCGTGTTCGCCAACTTCGGCATCGAGCGGTTCGAGGCGAAGGGCCGGCAGTTCGACCCGGACCGCCACGAGGCCATCATCGAGGAAACCACCGACGCCGTGCCGCACCGGACCGTCATCGAGGTGACGCGGCCCGGCTACACCCTCAACGGGAGGGTCATCCGCGCGGCCCAGGTGAGGGTTTCGCGCCACCCTGCCGCCGGAGCCGGCCCCCCCGGGCAGTAGGAGGCCAGCTCCGATGCCGACGCACACGTGCCCCATCTGCAAGAAACAGTTCGCCTACCAGTCCATCGAGTCCTCGCCTGAACTCCCCTTCTGCAGCCGCCGCTGCAGGCTGATCGACCTCGGGCGCTGGCTGGACGGCTCCTACGTGGTCGAGGGTTCCGAAGAAGAGGACCGGGCCGACGAGGAGAGGAAGCCCGAATGACGCTCCCCGCGGTGGTGATCGCCGGCCGGCCCAACGTCGGCAAGTCGGCGCTGTTCAATTTCCTCGCCCAGCGCCGCATCGCGATCGTCGAGCCGACCGCCGGCGTGACGCGCGACCGTATCTCGACCGTCGTCGCGCACGAGGGCCGGCGCTTCGAGCTCGTCGATACCGGCGGGATGGGCGGGCACGACCCCGACGCACTCACGCGCGAGATCGAACACCAGATCCAGATCGCACTCGAGAAAGCCGACCTCGTCCTCTTCGTCGTTGACGTGGCGCAGGGCCTGGTGCCGCAAGACAGGCAGATCGCCCTCCGGCTGCGCCGGCTGGGCAAGCCAATCGTCCTCATCGCCAACAAGGCGGACTCGCGGACCATCGAGGCCGACTCGCCCGATTTCTTCGCCCTCGGCCTGGGCCGGCCGATCCTCGTGTCCGCCGTGCAGTCGCGCGGCCACAACGACATCATGGAATCCATCCTCGAGCGGCTGCCCGAGCCGGGGCCGGCCCCCGAGGCCGACGTCGAGCCCGTCACCTTCGCGGTCGTCGGCAAGCGCAACGCCGGCAAATCCACCTTCATCAACGCCCTCGTCCACGAGGAGCGCCTCATCGTCAGCGAGCGACCCGGCACCACGCGCGACGCCGTCGACGTCTACTTCGAGCAGGACGGCAAGACCTACATCGCCATCGACACGGCAGGGATACGCCGCCGTACCCACATCCAGCACGCCATCGAATACTTCAGCTTCTCGCGGGCCGAGGCCGCCATCAAGCGGGCGGACGTGGTGCTGCTCTTCGTCGATGCCTCCACGCCGGTATCGATGGTCGACAAGAACCTCGCGATGATGGTGAGGGACTCAAACAAGCCCTGCGCCATCGTGGTGAGCAAGTGGGACCTGGCCAAGGGCAGGGATACGGCCGAGTACGAGAACTATTTCACGAAGATCCTGCCGGGTCTCGACTTCGCCCCGATCGTCTTCACCAGCGCCGCAACGGGGCTGAACCTCACCGGCGTGCTGGCCGTCGTGCGCGAGCTGCACCGGCAGGCAACGATCCGCGTGTCGACCTCCGAGCTGAACAAGGCCGTCGAGGAGGCTGTCACCCGCCGCAAGCCCAGCCCGAAGCACAACAAGCTGCCGAAGGTCTACTACGCGACGCAGGCATCGGTCTCGCCGCCGACGCTCGTGCTGTTCGTCAACGACCCGCTGCTGTTCGACCCGGCCTACAAGCGTTTTCTCTCCAACTTCTTCCGCGAGATGCTGCCGTTCCACGAGATCCCGCTGAAGATCGAGTTCCGGGCGCGCAAGCGCTCGGAATCGAAGCTGGCGAAAAAATGAAGGCGCCGGCTAAGTGGTCTTGTTCGCAAATAAGATCACATTTGGCTGTAGGGGCAAGGCACCACCCTTGCCCTCTTCCGGGCGGGGACAGTGCCCCACCCCTACCGTACGCCCGGGCGGCCTGCCCAGGCGAGCCAACTGGTTATGTGGTCGTATCTGCGAACAAGAGCACTAAGCTGCCGGCGCCTGCGAAAGGTGATGGCGGCCGTTTCTTACAGCCGCCTGCGCTTCTTGTGCAGGTTGGGCTTCACGCCGTGGTGAGCCTTGAGCGTCCGCGCCTTCCGTTGCAGTTTGCGCTTCTTCGCACTCATGTGATCCGGATCCTTTCTTCCAAGCCGCCTCGATTGATCCCAACTCCTCTTCAATCATACAGCTTTTCCGGGGAAAGTCAAGGATTGAACTGCGAGTTCAGCCGCGGGCGAGGCCGGCCACGCACCGACGGGGGCAATGCTCCGCCTCCGCTTCCGAGGGGCCAAGCTTCCCCCCTCCCGCCCCGTGCAGGCGCGGCCGCGGCCGCGTTTTGACGTTGCCTGTGACGGCCGGAACGGCTATAATGGCAAGCTTGCACCAGCGATGCAGGCCGCGGGAAGAAGCCTCTCATCGCGCAGGCTTTGTTGCCCGCGCGCTTCAGACCCGGCGCCCTGCTCGCACACACCAGAGAGAGAAGAGACCATGAGAACGTTCGTCCTGGCGCTCATCGCGCTGTCGCTCGCGGTGCCTGCGTGTGCGTTGGCGGGGGAAGCCGACGCGGCCGCCGAGCCGGCCGCTCAGCCCGAAAAGCCTGCCGATGACTCCGTGCTGAAGGACTCCAAGGGGAAGTTCAGCTACAGCGTGGGCATGAGCTTCGGCAGGAACTTCAAGGACCAGGGCATCGAGATCGATCCCGAGCTGCTCGCACAGGGATTCGCCGCCGCCTACAGCGGCTCAAAGACGCTCCTCACCGAGGCACAGGCCCAGAGCGCCATCGCGGCGTTCCAGAAAGAGATGACGGAGAAGAAGACGGCCCGCGACAAGCAGGCCGGCGCAGCCAACCTGAAGGAAGGCGAGGAGTTCCTTGCCGCGAATGCCAAGAAGGAGGGTGTGAAGACCCTCCCGAGCGGGCTGCAGTACAAGGTCGTCAAGGAAGGCACCGGCCCCAAGCCCACCGCCAACGACTCCGTGACCACGCACTACCGCGGCACGCTGATCGACGGCACCCAGTTCGACAGCTCCTACGACCGCGGCGAGCCCGCGAAGTTCCAGGTCAACGGCGTGATCCCGGGCTGGACCGAGGCCCTGCAACTGATGCCGGCCGGCTCGAAGTGGCAGCTCTTCATCCCCGGCAAGCTCGCCTACGGCGAACGCGGCGCCGGCGGCAAGATCGGCCCCAACAAGCTGCTGATCTTCGACATCGAACTGATATCGATCGACAAGGAACAAGAGAAGGGCGAATGACGCCAGCGGCCCCCGGGGCAGGTGCTCGGCGGACAGACGAACACCAAGGCCCGGCAGCGCGGGAACACCCGTGCGCTGCCGGGCTTCCTCATGTGCGCACGGGGCGTGTTTCAAGCGCAACTTCCGGAGCGTCCGAGCGTTTAACCGTTGGAGGACGCTATGAACTGCGAACAGATCAACGAACTGCTGTCGGCCTTCATCGACGGCGAGACGTCGCCCGAGGAGACAGCGGCCGTACGCGAACACCTGGCTGCCTGCTCCGGCTGCGCCGGGGAACTGCGCCGGCTCACAGCCGTGTGGGAAGCACTGCTGGCCGAAAAGGGGATCGAGCCGCCGCCCGGGTCCGCCGCGGAGTTCTGGCGCAGGGCCGCGGGGCGTCAGCCCCGGCAGTCGCTCGCGCGACGGCTGCTCAAATGGTCGCCCGCCATCGCGGCAGGTTTCGCGGCAGCCTTCATCGCGGGGAGGATGACGGTCACCACGCCACGTTCGCTGGAGGCCCAACCGGCAGACGTGGCCTTCCTGCGCGACTACGACCTCATCGAGCAGATCGACCTGCTCGAGGCGCTGCCCCTGCTGCAGGCAGACGAGCTTGCGGAGGGAGGCGAAGAATGAAGAGCCTGGTGCTGGCAACACTCGTCCTGGGTCTTGTGGCGGGCGGACGGGCGATGGCCGTCGAAGCGCCCGAGGCGCCCCGTCCGCTGGCCGATGCCTGGCGCAAGCTCTCGCCCGAAGAGCAGCAGGCTCTCCGTCAGCGGTACGACAGGTTCATGAAGCTTCCCGCGGAGCAGCAGCAGCGGATCCTGAAGCACTACCAGACCTTCCTCGGCCTCACGCCCGAGCAGCGCCAGGCTCTCCGCGAGCGCTGGCACCTCTTCCGCACGATGCCTCCCGAACAGCGCGAGCAGATCCGCAAGCGCCTCCAGCGCTGGCAGAGCATGCCGCCGGATCGGCGGCGGACGATCCAGGAGCGGATGCAGCGCGTGTTCCAGCAGATGCCGGACGACCATCTGGCCGACTTCGTCGCGAAGCTGAGCATCTGGCGGTTGCTGCCACAGGAGCAGCAGCAGAAAATCTTCGCGAGGGTCCACGAGTTCCGCCGGCAGCGCCCCTGGTTCCGCCCGTGGGGCAAGCCGGCTGCGCCGAGGGACGCACCCGCGCCCGACGCGGTCAAATGAGGACCTGCTCGGAATGGCGTGAAATTGAGTTCTATACGCGGGGCCGCGAAAGCGGGACAGGCACCGAGTTTGCTCCGCAGACTCCGCAAATCGGATGCCAGTCCGCGTTTTCGCTCCTTCTCTCCTTTCGAAAACTTCCCGATCTTCTTGTCCTTTTTCGTCTTAATTTCACGCCATTGGGGACTGCTCGGCTTGCTCGGGCTCGCGGCCCGCGACCTTGCGAAACGCCTCCACCTCGAAGCCCATATCCTTTGCGGCGGCGATGATGCCCCGGACGATCCCGCCGCCTTCGGCGCCCGCCTGCCCCTCCTCGACGACCCTCTTTGCCACGCCCTTCAGCAGGTGAAACATGAGGTTCTGCGGCCGCTGGCTGTCGATGGGGATCCCCAGCTCGCGGGCGAGGCTGAGCAGTTCCTGGAGCTTGTCGGCGTCGGCGCGGTTCAACTCGCGGAGGAGAGCCTGGAGCTCGGCCATGAGCATCTGCTGGAGGATACGGGCGGCATCGGTGAAGTCGAGCTCGAAGCCGAGAAGGCGGCAGACCTCGAGGGGGCGCTTGAGTTCGTAGACGCGCGCGAGATCCCAGTCGGCGGCGGCCTCCTGGAGGCGCTCGGCCACCTCGGCGGCCTCGGCGTGCTGGGAGGGGATGCGAAGCTCGGGTGGGATCTGCCAGCCGATCTGGCGGTAGCGGAGCATGAGAGCGGCGTTCTCGTGGAAGATGCGCTGGAACTGGTCCTTGAGGGTCTCGGTGCGTTCGCGCATGATCGAGGAGATCACGTTCTGGCGGTCGTCCCTGAAGAGATCGTCGAGGTTGTACATGCGGTCGCCGAAATACTCGCCGACGATGCTGCGGAGGCCGAGGTAGATGAGATGCGGCACCTGCTCCATGATGCGCTGCTGCATCCGCTCGAACTCTTCATCGCCGGGGTAGGGCTTGACGACGCAGTTGATGCGATCGTGGTCGAGGTGCGAGCAGAAGAACGCGGCGTCGCTCTCGTCGGCGGTGACCTCGCTGCGGCAGCGCGCCCGGCCGACGCCGAAGAGCCAGTTGCCGGCTTCCTCCCAGCGGGTCCTGACGCTGGTGATGGAGTAGCTGTAGATTCTGCCGGGGCGGTGGTTTGCGGGTATCAGGGCGGACGTGATGGCGTACTGGGCGACGATCCTGGCGGAATCGGCCTTGCTGGGCTCGACCAGCTTCTCGTAGACCGTGCGGCCGTCGGCGAGGGCGGGGAGGTTCCCGGGGGCGGCCGCGAGGTCGTCCTTGAGCTTGCGTTCGAGATCTTGCCCGGTGACCTGCGAGGCAAGCTGCGCGGCGCGTGCGGCGTAGAGCATGGTCTGGACGGTCTCGATGCGGGAGAGCTCGTCGAAGAACCAGCCGCAGGAGGTGAACATGAGCAGCGCGTGGCGCTGCATCTCGAGGAGCTGGAGGGAGCGCACGCGGGCCTGGGCGGTCAGCTCGACCTTGAGGTGGGCGTTGAGCCAGGCGTCGACGTTGGCGGGGCGGCGGTCGAGGATGACGTCGATGTAGTCGTTGCGGGCGCGCCAGGTGTCGTGGAAGAGCTTGCCGCCCTCGCTTTCGAAGACGGGGACGAGGAGGTCGCGGAGGTTGCGGTATGCCTGGCGGAGGGGGCTCCGCCACTTCTGGTGGAAGTCGGACCTGCCGGTGGTGCAGCCGCAGTTCTCCTTCCAGCGGCCCACGCCGTGGGCGCAGCTCCAGGATGTGCCTTCGCCGTTGGGGCCCATCTTGATGACGACCTCGTCGGCAGTGGGGCGAAGGTCGAGGTAGCGGGCGTAGTTGACGACGTTGAGGCGGTGGCGGATGAGTTCGTACTTGCAGAGGTAGGCCAGGCACATTTCGCTGTGGGGGCGGTGGTGGCCGAAGGTCTCGCCGTCGGCGGCGAGGTTGACGATGACGGGATGGAGGTCGGGGCTGCCGCAGGAGCGGAGGATGCGCTCGGCGCAGGCGTGGGCGCTGTTGGTGAGGCTGCCGAAGGCGATTTCACGTGAGAGGGGGCCGTCGTAGAAGAAGACGTCGACGAAGCGGTCGCCGATGCGCCGGCCGTCGTTGCCGGTAAGGAAGTGGCGGTAGGGCTTGCGGGGGTCGATGTCGCCCTTGGAGACGTCGTGCCAGGGTCCGCCGGCGAGGGGGCGGGTTTTCTCGGCCTGGCTGGGTGCGAGGATGACGTATCGGAGGCCGTGCTCGATGAGGACGGCGAGGGTGGCGAAGTTGCAGGCGGTTTCGGGCAGCCAGAGGGCCTCGGGGTCGCGGCCGAAGCGGTGGCGGAAGTCGCCGAGGCCCCAGAGGACCTGCGTGCGCTTGTCGCGCTCGTTCTCGAGGGGGAGGATCACGTGGTTGTAGGCCTGTGCGATGGCGTTGCCGTGGCCGCCGTTGCGGCTGCGGCTGGTGCGGTCGGCCTCGACGATGGCGTCGTAGACGTCGCGGTAGTGGCGCTCCAGCCACGCCATGAGGGTTGGGCCGATGTTGAAGCTGAGGTAGGAGTAGTTGTTGACGAGGTCGAGGATCAGGCTGTCGCGCATGACGCGCGCGGCGATGTTGGGCAGGTAGCACTGCTCGGTGATGGCCTCGTTCCAGTCGTGGTAGGGCTCGGCGCCGTCCTGGCGCTCGACCTCCTCGATCCAGGGGTTCTCGCGCGGCGGCTGATAGAAGTGGCCGTGGATGACGACGTAGCGGTCGAAGCCGTCGACGGTGTCTGCCACGTGGTCCCTCCGGCGCGACGCATGCCGCCGCCGGGCGGCGCTGCGACGGCGTCGCTGCACTTCCCATGATGAAACACCGGCTGAGCGGGCGGGAGCGCCGGACGCGAGCCGTCAGCGGCCGACCGTGGCCTCGGCCTGCTGCTCGAGGGGGAGTTCCTTGGGTATGACGACGAGCCCGCTCTCGCTGACGGTGAAGTGGCGGGCGTCGTCTTCGGGGTCGAAGCCGATCTTCCTGCCGGGGGGGATGCGGACGTTCTTGTCGACGATGGTGTTGCGGAGCTGAGCGTTTTTGCCGATGATGGTGCCTTCCATGATGACGCAGCCTTCGAGGCTGGCGCCGGGCTCGACGATCACGCGGGGCGAGATGATGGAGTCGCTGACGCGGGCGTTGTCGATGACGGCCCCGGCCGAGATGAGGGAGTTGATGGCGGCCCCGCAGTGGGCGGTCTTGTCGGACGACATGATCTTGGCCGGGGGGTACTGGGGCTGATAGGTGCGGATGGGCCAGCGGGGGTCGTCGAGCACGAAGGGCGGGTCGGGCTCGAGGAGGTCCATGGAGGCCTTCCAGTAGGCGTCGATGGTGCCGATGTCGCGCCAGTAGGTGTTTCCCACGGAGCCGTCGGCGAAGTTGTAGACGTAGACGCTGCGGTTGCTGATCATCATGGGGATGATGTTCTTGCCGAAGTCGTGGGCGGTGTCGCGCTTGGTGTCGGCGATGACCTGGCGGACGAGTTCCTCGGTGCGGAAGACGTAGACGCCCATGGAGCCGAGGAAGGTGCCGGGTCGGCCGGGGATGGGCACGGGGTCGGAGGGCTTCTCGGCGAAGTCGACGACGCGGCTGTCGCGGTCCACCTGCATGATGCCGAAGCGGCCGGCTTCCTCGCGGGTGACCTCGATGCAGGCGATGGTGAGGTCGGCGTTGCGCTCCACGTGGTTGCGGAGCATGCGGGCGTAGTCCATCTTGTAGATGTGGTCGCCGGAGAGGATGAGCACGTAGCGGGGGCGTTCCTTTTCGAGGATGTAGATGTTCTGGAAGAGAGCGTCGGCGGTGCCGCGGTACCAGACGGTTGCCATTCGCTGCTGCGGGGGGATGACGTT
>Ga0172364_10003324_pt1 | contig 12843 bp, 11 predicted proteins | sample LakKivSesite10cm_FD_114545 | JGI IMG/M metagenome (GOLD analysis project Ga0172364, IMG submission 114545) | Sediment microbial communities from Lake Kivu, Rwanda - Sediment site 10cm | ecosystem: Environmental > Aquatic > Freshwater > Lake > Sediment | place: Rwanda: Western Province, Lake... | reverse complement strand
TGTCCGATCGTGTTGGGGATTTCATCAGCCAGGATTTCCCCCGTCATCAGGTTCTTGAAGCGGATGGTGTAAAGGCGACGGCTGACCGTATCTGTGCCGTAGGCGATGAGGTTGTTGTCGGCGCTGACCGTAAGCCCGGCCACCTGAAAATAGGCGTGCCCTTCGGCCAGGGTGTTAACATTGAGCAGGACTTCCTCGGCCGCTTCAAGGCTGCCTTTTTTACGGCAGTAGACAGGATATTCCTTACCTTCTTCAAAGCGCGTGTAATAATAGTAGCCCTGGAAGCGGTAAGGAACGGACATGTCGATCTGCTTGATTCGTCCGATGATCTCCTGATAGAGGCTCTCCTGCAGAGCTTCGCTGGGCTTCATCACCGCTTTGAGATAATCGTTCTCAGCCTTGAGGTATTCGATGACCTTAGGATTGTCCCGCTCTCGAAGCCAATAATAGTAGTCCACTCGAGTTTGGGCGTGAGCGGTGAGCTCCTGCTTGATTTTCTCGGCAACCGGCGGTTGCGGCGCAACCTCAGCCTTCTGGCAGGAGGCGCTGCCCAGCATAAGGGATAGAATAAGAAACAGGGCAGTCCAGCAGGCCGAGACGAGGCCGGATGATTTCTTGCCCGGACAATTCTTGTTGCGGCTCATGATGTCCTCCTTTCTTGAAGAAAGAGAGTTTGTATCACTGTTCAGACCGGCTGTCAATCAGACTTCATCTTAGGTGGTTTTTAAATGATTCCATTCCCCGGTCGGGTTAGCCTTTATAGATATGCTCGAGCAGGTCCATGATCGAGCGGATGGGCGTCTCCACGAATTCCACGCCGACTTCGTAAGCCTCCCCTTCAGCCGGGCTGCTGACCCATCTGACCTTGCCCTTGGCCTGGATCAACTTGCCCGTTCTCCGGGACTGCAGCTTGATGTCCACTATGGCACCGGGCACATAGGGAACCGCTGACTGAAACTTTAATCCGCCCGGCGAGGCGTTTCTGGCCCGGGCCTGGTAGACTCTCTTTCCCATCCTTGTGTCCTCGGCATCTGTGTATTCGATGACGATTTCGCTCAAGTCCTCTTGCCGCGGTTCTTTTCGCCTATCCTCCGGTTTTTTTCTTTTTCTGGCTTTCCTTTTCCAGAACATTGTCCCCTCGACTATGTCTCAAAATTAAACCAGTCCGGATCAAAATGCAACTACTTTTTTTGAATCACCAGGCGAACCCAAAATTGCCGATAGGGACTTCTGATCAAGCGAAATAGCTTGGGGTTGCCCAGAATTGGCGCGATAAGCCGCCACCCGATGGGTGGCGTGGTTCGGGGGCCCCCCGCCGACCCGAGCGTTTGATGCCACTCATCTTCAGACTTGATAATAAACAAGATAGTCCGCGAGGGGGCGCCGGGGGTGAACCACGACAGGACCCGTCGGGTGATTCTATCGGCAATTTTGGGTCGAACAAACGGCTTGACATACCGCCTGAGCGTGGATAAGATTGGCCAAGATAAATCCATGTCCGGACAGATCGGGATAATCTTGGGGGTGATAGTCCTTGCCTACGCTGTGGCCAAGGCCGCTAAGCTCTCCGTCGAGATCAGCATGTTTCTTTCCGCCTTGGCCGGCGGAATTGCGGGCGCCTTTGTTAAGACTCCTCCCCTCGGCCAGCTCTTTCGCCATCTCGTCGAGGGATCGTTCACCTACCTGGATGTGATCCTTGTCTTTTCGACCGCGACAATTTTTATGGCCATTGTCAGTGAATCGGGCGGAGTGAACTATGTTGTCCGGGCCACGGTGCGCTATTTTTATAGTAAAAGAGTAATCGCCCTGCTCTTACTGATGATCATCATCCTGATCCCGGGCGCGCTAACCGGAGCTGGCAGCATTTCGCTCCTCGTCGTCGGAGCTCCAGTGGCCATGGCTCTGGGATTGCTGGGCATTCCCAGGAGAAAAGTTGCCGCCATCCTCTTTATCGTCGCCGGGCTGAGTGCCGCGGCGCCGCCGGTGAACATCTGGGCCATGATCCTGACAGCCGGGACAGCCATTCCCTACGTTGGCTTTGAACTACCCCTAGGGATACCTGTCCTGTTGCTGGGGACTTTCACTGTCCTGGTCCTGGGGCTCCGGAAAGAATCTGCAACGAGCTTCGAAGAGGCCCTCAAGGGAATGCCCGAGGTCCCGGCCAAGATGAACTGGTGGCGGGTTCTTATTCCTTTCCTCGTCTTTTTCGGCTCTGTCCTGGCCTACCGCATCTGGCCTTTCCGTTTCCCGGTTATGGGTCTGCCGCTCGAATTCACCCTCTCGGCATTGGCGGCTTGGCTGGTAAGCCCCAAGAGAATCAACGTCTTAGCCCTGTCCAGAGATACAGTGAAACGCCTTCTGCCGCTCCTGGCGACGATCGTCATCGTCGGCATGCTCCAGCAGATCATGACAGCCACAGGGGTTCGCGGCCTCCTATCTTTCGCTGTCATCAGCACACCTCTTGTGCTTCTCATCTTCTCTCTAGCAGTCGTCATCCCCATCTCAGAAGGCGTCCTGACCTACGGCGCTGCTGCTGTGATCGGCATTCCGCTTATCTGGTACCTGGACTCGATCGGGTTTCACGCCACTGTAGCCATCGCCGGCCTCACCCTTCTCTGGCCCCTGGGAGATGGCCTTCCTCCCACGGCCTTAATCGGCCGCCTGAGCGTAATGGTCTCTGACTATAAAGAGTCATACTGGACCTTCTTGCGAAGCACCTGGCTCCCCTGGCTTCTGATCACGATCGTGGGCATCCTGATGATCGTCTTCAGCGCCAGGCTGGAATTCCTGGTGCGCTGGAGTATGTGAATGGTCATGATTTTTTATTATTTTATCAGCGCTTTCCTGGCTCTCCTCCTCCTCTGGAATTTTATCCGGGAGAAGAAAAACGTTGAAGATATGGCCCTCTACTTGCTAGTTCTTGTTCCCTTAATCCTGAGGATTTTGCGAGTGAAATAGCCGTGGAGGCACGATCATCATGAGAAGGAACTGGACCGTCAAGTCGCTTCTCCTTTTTTTCTTTCTTGCTCTGATGATCCTGGGTGGCCTGGGCCTGTATCAGCACAGGCACTTCGACATTCCCATCGTTGCCGGCCCGGGCGTGACAAGGGTCGTCAAGCTGAGCGATTACGCCCAGGGACTCAAAGGGACGACAGCCGATACCCTGGTTTTTATCCTGGAGGGGAAGGAAGAGGGAGGCAAAGCCCTGATCATGTCCAACACCCATGCCAACGAGCCCGAGAGTTTGCTGGCTGCGCTCATCATGATCGAGAACGCCGTCGTCGACAGGGGAACGCTCATCATTATTCCCCAGTTCAACCACAGCGCCAGCCGCAACACCAAGCCCGGTGACGGCTATCCGCTTTATTTCGACATACCGACCGAGTGGGGCCGGAAGACCTTCAGGATGGGAAACCGGGATGCTTCACCGCTCGACCAATGGCCCGACCCAGACGTCTACATCCACTACCCTGAGAGGCAACTGCTCTCTTTCATCGATGCCCGCAACACCAACCGGACCTGGCCAGGCCGTCCCAACGGCCTGCTGATGGAGAAAGTCACCTTTGCCGCCATGGAGATCATGCGCCGGGAAAAGGTGGACATCGCCGTAGACATGCATGGCGCTGAAACGATGTTCCCCGTCACCAATTGCATCGTCGCTCCAGAGAAATCCCTCCGCATCGCCACGATGGCCGCCCTGACGGTCAAGGCCAGGGAGGGGTTTGACAGCCATGTCGAGCCGTCGCCGGTCGGGTTTCGGGGACTTTCGCACCGGGAGATCGGCGACTATGCGGAGACGCTGCCTTTCCTGCTTGAAGCTCCCATCCCCTTCCTCGACCAGCCCACTGGGCCCAAAACCGAGAAATTCCTCCTCGACGGAAAAGATCCCTTCCTGCTCAGCCTGGCTCATAAAAAGAAGCTCTTCGTCCCTTATGATGAATCTGGTTGGCCAATCTCAAAAAGAGTGGGTCAGCATTGTTCTCTGATCCTGGAGATCCTGGGGCAGCACGCCAAGAAATTTCCCGACCGGGCGGTTGAGGTCCGGGGCGCTCCGCGCTATGCGGATATCGTCAAAAACGGTGTTGGCTATTATTTCCACGACCCGGCCAGAGCCGAAAAAACCAAAGTCTATTCAAACTAAAGGCTGGAACCCGAAAACGGGTCCGTCGGGACGCGCGATCATCCAAAGGAAATGAGGACGAGGAGGATTGACGTGAGGGCGAAAAGAAAATCTCCTGGAATCTGGCGAGGAGTTCTTCTCCTTCTTCCCGCCTTATTTATCATTTTTATGGCTGGAAGCGGCGGGCCGGGCAGCCGGGCTGTCGAGACTGATATTCTTAACGATGGCTGCACCGTGATCATGGTCGGAAAGGACGCCTCGGCCGATGAATCGGTCATGACCACTCACACCGCCGACTGCGGCGTCTGCGACTGGACCTGGCGCCATGTTCTAGCCGCTGATCATCCCGCTGGAGCCAACTGCAAAATTTATCATATTTCCCAGATTAAAACCTGGCCGCCGGAAAAGGGGCTTAAATGGGACCTCTATGTTGACGATTTCACCGGGTTGGAGATTCCTCAGGTCTCCCGAACGTTCGCCTTCCACCATGGAGTTTTCGGCTACATGAACGAGCATCAGTTGGCCATTGGCGAGTCGACCATCGGGAACGTCCGCAAGATCAGCAACCCGACGCCGGCAGCCAAGTTAGACATCACCATGCTGACTCGGCTGGCCATGGAAAGGTGCCGGACTGCCAGGGAAGCCATCCGGCTCATGGGCGCCTTAGCCGAGAAGTATGGTTACGGTTTTCACGACGGCGGGGAGATGCTGGCCGTCGCCGACGCCGAGGAAGTCTGGGTATTCGAGATCATGCCGGTGGGACCCCTATGGACTCCCCAGAGCGCCAAGCCAGGCGCTGTCTGGTGTGCCGAGCGTGTCCCTGACGACCATATCTCAGTCTGTCCTAACGAATCCCGAATTGGTGAGATCGACCCCAAAAACAGCGACTATTTCCTGGCTTCTCCAAACGTCATCTCTTTGGCCATCGAACAAGGCCTTTACGACCCGAAAAGCGGCCAGCCGTTTAGCTGGAAGAAGGCTTATTCGCCTGTTGAAGCGAGCGCCCGGTCCAACCCCAGGCGCGCTCGGCTGTGGCGATTTTTTGACTTAGTGGCTCCCTCGAAGAAATTCAGCCCCGATACCGCCAACATGGACTTGCCGTTCTCGGTCAAGCCTGATAAAAAGATATCCCTCCAGGATGTCATGGCCATGACCAGGGACAGGTGCGAAGGAACGGACTTCGACCCCCTCAAAGGGCTGAGGGGCGGACCCTTAGGCAATCCTTATTATTCGACGACAACCCGGACTATCGGCACTAATCGAGCCGAATACACGACAGTAACCCAGTCGAGAAGAGGTTTGCCCGGCCCTCTCGGCGGGATCGTCTGGCTCGCCTGGGGCTCCCAGGACACAGCCTGTTTCATGCCTCTTTACGCCGGCATCAAAGACGTTCCTGATTCCTTCAAGGTCGGCGACCACTGGGTCTTTAACCGAGATTCAGCCCGCTGGGCTTTTGATTACACGGACTTTCACGTTCAGGTGGCTTATGCGGCAGCCATCCAGGATGTCAGAGAAGCTCAGGCGAAATGGGAAGCTGGAGCCATCGAGCGCGAGGCTGAAATCGACAAGCAGGCCCAGGAGCTGTACGCTCAGGACCCGGCTAAGGCACGCGACTTCCTCACCGGCTATTGTCTTTCTAACGCTAACGATGTGATTAGAGCCTGGTGGGAACTGGGCGACCGCCTGCTAGTCAAGTATAATCATTTCGGCACCTACAACATGGAAAAACGCTCTCTCGAGCGGCCCAAGGTTTCAACTTTGCCAGCTTGGTGGAAAAAAGCCGTTAAGATTTATGACATCTTGCTCGAACCGCCAGAGAAGTAATAACCTTTATAAAAGAGGAGGCAAAAAATGAATTGGAAAAAGGCATCACTCGGCTTCATCTTTTTTCTCGTCTTATTAGCTTTGGTGGCCGCCTTTATCCCTCAAGCTAAACAGAGCCAGAGCGGAGACCAGGTGGTGGCTGATTTTCCCGAGGGCTGCACCGTCATCATGGTCGGCAAGAACGCTTCGACCGACGGCTCGACCATCGCCCACACCTGCGACTGCGGCGGCTGCGACTGGACCTGGCGGCATGTCCCTGCGGCTGACTACAAGCCCGGGGAGGTTCGCAAAATCTACCACATCAACCAGTACAAGACTTGGCCGCCCAACGAGGGTCTAAAATGGGACCTCTACAAGAACGACTTCACCGGCCTGGAAATACCTGAAGTGCTCCGCACCTACGCCTACCATCACGGCATGTTCGGCTACATGAACGAGCATCAGCTGGCCATCGGCGAGTCGACCATAGGCTGCGTCAAGAAAATCGTCAACTCCACGCCGACGCCCTCGTTTGACATCACCATGCTCACCCTCATCGCTATGGAGAGATGCCGGACGGCGCGCGAAGCGATCAAACTCATGGGGTCTTTAGCTGAAAAATACGGCTACGGCTACAACGACCACGGCGAAATGCTGGCCGTCCATGACCCCAACGAAGTCTGGGTCTTCGAGATCATGCCCGTCGGCCCGCTCTGGACTCCTCAGAGCGGCAAGCCCGGCGCTGTCTGGTGTGCCGAGCGCGTTCCCGACGATCATGTCTCGGTCTGCCCCAACGAGTCGAGGATTGGCGAGATCGACCTCAAGAACAACGATTATTTCATGGCCTCGCAAAATGTCGTCTCGTTCGCGATCGAGCAGGGCCTTTATGATCCTAAAAGCGGTAAGCCTTTCAGCTGGAAAAGAGCTTATTCTCCCGCTGAAGGGAGCGCCGTGAGCACGAACGGCCGCCGGGCCCGGCTGTGGCGATTTTTCAACATCGTGGCGCCCTCCCTCAACCTCAGCCCGGAAACGCCCGACCTGGACTATCCTTTCTCGGCCAAGCCGGATCATGAGATATCGGTCCAGGATGTGATGAACATGACCCGGGACCGGGCTCAAGGGACGCAGTTTGACCGGGTCAAGGGGATGCGCGGCGGGCCTTTCGGCAACCCGAATTATTACGGCACGACCAGGACCATCTGCAGCCCGACCGCCGAGTACACGACGGTCACCCAGTGCCGCGGCTGGCTGCCAGCTCCTATAGGCGGCATCATCTGGCTCTGCTTCGGCGTCCAGGATACATCCTGTTATATGCCCCTTTACGCCGGGATCACGGAAGTCCCTTCTTCCTTTGAGATCGGCGATCACTGGGTCTTTAACCGCGAGAGCGCCCGCTGGGCTTTTGATTACGTCGATTTCCACACTCAGGTCGCTTATTCGCCAGCCCTCGAGGAAGTCAAGAAAGCTCAGGCCGAATGGGAAGCCAAGACCGTGGCCGGCATCGCCGAAATTGATAAACAGGCTCTGGAGCGCTACAATAGGTCGGTGGATGAAGGAATCGGCTATCTGACGGGTTTCTCGCTGGCGCACGCGGACAACGTCGTCAAAGCCTGGTGGAAGCTCGGGGATGACCTCCTGGTCAAGTTCAACAAGCTTTCCTATTACGATTCGGAAAAAAGGACGCGCGACCGCAACAAGCCCGTTTATCCTGACTGGTGGAAAAAAGCCATCAAAATCTACGACGTCCTCCTCGAGCCGGCCGAAAAGTAGGAAATTATTAAATCTATAGATACTATAGAATTTATAAATTAAATAAGAAAGGAGATGACGTGATCATGAAAAGATTCAAAACGACCGTCACCCTGATGGCTCTTTTCCTCTGGTGTGCTTTCTTGTCGGGTTCAGCCCAGCCGGCTGTTCCCAAGGCCAAGCTGCCGGTGCTCACTACCTCGGCCGGCCAGAGCAACGATGTCACCACGGTAAACATTGTCCTCGAGGAAGCGGGCATCGGGTTTGACTACTGCGATGTCCCCGATGTGGACATGATGAAGGCCGGCGTGGGGCTGGCGGGCAAAGAATCAGGACCCGGATTCCATGTCGAAGTCTACACCGACCTGCAGAAATTTCCCATGGGTGCGCCTTACAAGACCGTCATTTTCGCCATCGGCGCCAGCCTCAAGGGGATGGGCGCTTCCGGCCTGACCATCGAAGCCGAGGAAGCCCGGTTGAAGCGGATAATCGATTATTGCAAGCAGAACAAGATCTTCATCATCGCCATCCACGTGGGCGGGACAGCCCTGCGGGGAGCGCCCGGAAGCGATAACGAACGCATGATCGACGCCGTGGCCCCTTTGGCCGACTATCTCATCGTCACCAAGGAGAGCGACAAGGACGGCCGTTTCACCACGATCGCCAAAGCAAAGAACACTCCCCTGACGGAAGTGGATTACGCCCTCGACCTCGTCGAAATCATGAAACAGGTTTTTGAGTAGGCGCTAAAAGAGCGGGTTTCAGCCGCCCGCCTGGAATTTCTCCATGGCCTTCTTGCGGAGCTGCCCGGCCTCAGCCAGCAGTTCGGTCAGCCTATCCAGGATGATCCTCACTTTGATGTTGGCCAGCCTTCTTTTTCCCGCTTTCTGAGCTTCAAAGTTTTTGTCGAGAAGCCGCTCGATATCTCCCTGATTCATCCATTGGCTGATATGCCCGTCGGCCAGCAATTCCTTCTCGATGGCCTCACGTTCCTGGCTTGTGGCCAGGATACGGTGCTGGCTCAAAAAATCCTGCCGCCATTTTCCAAAATCGGCCGAAGCATAGACCGGCATCGGTCCGAGGAGCCTTTTAGCCTCCTTGAAGACTTCCTGGTGAAACCTCTCTGCATCCCGGAGATAGTTCCGTGCCTTATAGTAACTCGGGCTCGAAGCCGGGCTCGCTTCCCTCAAAAATCCCTCGAACGTCTCGATGGCCAGCCTGAGCGTGTCAAAGCAGCCCGCGGCCTTCAAGTAAAGCTGGTTTTCTTCCTTTTTATTCATCCGGCTTAAGTTCGGGTATGTTACCATACGCTAAGCCACTGGTCAATTCAAACGGGCTGGCACGAAAAATGGGGCCACGCTATGGAAATAAAAGGCAGCTTTTCGCTTGCACCATTCGGCCAATCCCCCTATAATTACCTCTGTCGAAGTGAAAATTTAATCGCCACCAGGGAGTGTTCCATGAAACTTATGGATCTCTACAAAACAGTCATCGAGACCGGGATCGCCAATGACCTGAGAGGCCGGGAGGAGATTGAAAAGCTCCTGGCCGAAGAAAAGAAAAAACATGGAAAACTCGAGGAGGAAGAACGAGAATTCTACGACCGGGACAGGCTCTTCAACCCTTTTTCGGACACCCGCATTCTGACCGGTGACCCGCAGACCGAAGTTAAAAGAATTATCGTCGGGATTGACATGGAAGTGGGCGAAATCCTCCTCGCCCATCTTCTTAACAAGGACCAGGGTAAAAATATCGACCTGATCATCGCCCATCATCCCGAGGGATACGCCCTGTCCAGGCTATTTGATGTCATGAAGCTCCAGGCCGACCTGATGTCCCTCTACGGCGTCACCGTGAGTGTCGCCGAGAAGCTCATGGAGAAAAGAATCAGCGAAATCGAACGACGCCTCATGCCCATCAACCACAACCGCGCCGTTGACGTAGCCCGGCTCCTGGGATTGCCGATGATGTCCATCCACACGGCTGCCGACAATTGCGTCACCAATTATCTCACCAAACTCTTCGAGAAGGAAAAACCGGCCAGGCTCAAGGAGGTGCTCAAGCTGCTGAAAGCTATTCCCGAATACAGGAAAGCCATGGCCCTGCAGCTTCCGCCCAAGATCGTCACCGGCTCAGAGGATAACCGCTGTGGTAAGATTTACGTCGACATGACGGGCGGCACCGAGGGGTCGAAGGAAGTCTTCGAAAAATTCGCTTCGAGCGGGGTCAGCACCCTCGTCGGGATGCACATCAGCGAAGAGCACTTGGAGAACGCCAAGAAAGCTAACCTCAACGTCATCATCGCCGGCCACATCTCGAGCGACACGCTCGGATTAAACCTTGTTCTCGATGAGGTCGAGAAAAAAGAAAAGCTGGACTTCATCAGCGTCTCCGGGTTCGAGAGAATTCGGAGGTCCTACTGAAATTGGGGACAGCTTACATATTTACCTATTTTTGAAAATCGATTCCTATGGAACTGTCTTCTGATAGGAGCGCTCCTGATCAACCGCGTTTTTACTGCGCCCAGAACTAGTGGTGCGTCTCACAAATAACTTGGCTTTGGAACGATCCCTAAAGACGCGCCACCGCGGGGGAGTTTGAGGGGGACGGCGTCGTTCCCCTCAGGGGGTCAGCGGAGCGGAGCGCCGAAGGGGGAGCTTGACTCCCCCTGGAAGTGTCCCGTCTGTGCGGAGGACTTTGGAAAGAGATTTACGAGACGGGACACTAGGGGCGAGAGACGACTCGGCGACGGCCCATCGTCGTCATAAAACATAACGCCGGGGAAGAAGCGGATTTAATCCGATCACGATTTTATATACAGAAGAACTGCCAAGCTCGGCTAAAAGAGCGGCGGTCAGGCCCGAACCTTGGCGGTCATCCATGAGAAGGACCTCATCCCCTATCTTAACGGTAATGTCGTTGTTGAGGTCCACCATCATGTGGTTGGCCGTCACCGCAGCGATGACCGGAAACTGCTGACCCTTAATGAAGACATGACTTTTCCCCGCCAACTGCGCAGGATAGCCGTCAGAATAGCCGACCCCGACCGTGGCGGCGCGAATGGCTCGGGTGGCTTTGAAAACGCGGTGGTAGGAAAGCGTATCTCCCGGCGCGAGCTCCCGCACATCGATCACCTTGGCAAGCCATCGAGCCGCTGGCTTGAGAGCGAGCCGGTCTTCCTGTTGAGTTCTTTGTGACGGGTAATAACCATAGACCATAATCCCCGGCCTGACCATGTCCAGGTGATGTTCAGGGCTAGCTAGAATCCCAGCGCTGCTCGCTGCGTGCCGGAGCCCCACGGAAATCCCTTTCTGCTCGGCCCCGGCGCATAGATCCTGAAACCGCCGGAGTTGTTCCCGGTCGAAATCCTCATCTTCCGTCAATGTGGTCATGGTGCCTTCGATCCTGAGCCCGGACATAGCCGCCAGTCTGGAGAGGAGCGGCAAAGCTTTGTTCCACGAAATCCCGGTCCGCCCCATGCCCGTGTCGATGTCAAAATGGATAGCAGCCCTCTTCCCTTTCTTCAGGGCCACCTCTTGAAGATAAGCGGCATCGTCGCTCCAGACCGTCTGGCTGATATCCCGGCTGACAATTTCGCCAACGTCTTGTTTGGAAAAGGCGCCGAAATTCAGGATACGGCAGCGCAGCCCTTTCTCACGGAGCTCGACGGCTTCCTCGAGCTTCCCGACCATGAGCCAGCCGATGCCCTGCTCTTCCAGGAAACGGGCGACATCCATGAGTCCGTGACCGTAGGCATTGGCTTTAACAACCGCCATGATGGGCACGCGGACAAGCTGCTTGATCTGGCTGACATTCCAGGCCAGATGGCTGAGGTTGATCTCAACCCAGGAGTCCATGCTTCCGGCCACCCGGCTGGACGCAGCCTGAAGACTTCCAGTTTGTGAAGGAAAAGTTAGGACAAAAGGCGCACTCGCTGCCAATCCCGCACCCTCACCTACTTGCTTCAAAAACCTTCGGCGCTTCATCTCATTTCACCCTCTCAGACTATTTTTCTTCTTTCCTCTTTCTAATTTAATACACTATTTTAGCAATGATAGTCTACACCCCCGATTTCCATTTCAGCCGGCGAGATCAACAACGAAAATACGAACAACTCTGGTTAGTCGAGAATTCCCAGAATTCATTTTTTTCTCGTATTCTTATCTGAAGTTGCATATAATCAAGCCAAAAATACGAGGGGAAGGAATGAAAACTTTCATCTGGCTGCTCATCTTGGCTGTGGTTGCATTCCTTGGCTACCAGTACTACCTGAAATCAATCTCTGAAGAAGAGGGGGAAGTCAGTCAACTGGAGAGAGAATTCAAGCGGGCCACCGACCGTTATGTGTCGGCCATGCGGGAGGCTGGAGAGATTGGCCTGGTAGTCATCGCGGATCCTGAAACAGCCATCAATAAAGTCAAAGAAGTTAGGGAAAAGCTAAGAGAGCTAATGAGCAAATTAACAGAGGAAAAGGCCATCAGCCGGGCCCGAGCTCTGGAGGACCAGATCCTCAATTTCTGCCGCCGGAACGAGATTGACTAAGCTGTCTCTTCTTTGGGCTCTCTTATCTTTGTCACAGCGTAATACATAGAAGCAAAAGCACAGCGAATCCACATAACTGCGGGAATGATGCCAACGCCAAAGCAGATGAGTCCCGCAATTGCCACGGCAGCGGCCAGCAACCCCATAAAGAAAATACGGGTGGCATAGCCCCTTGTCATCCTCCAGCTTTCCTTGACGGCTTCAACCGGCTCCATCTTTCTGTCGACCACAAGATACCTGACAAAGGCCAGCCGGCAGGCGAAGATGATGCCCGGAACGACCAGCAAGACAATCCCTATCCCCACGATGGCTGAGACAAGCAAATGCGCCAGAACCACATTCAGATAGTTCTCGAAAGTCGAGAACATATCTTTGACTTCGACCTGTCCGTTCCTGACCGCCTTCAAAAAAACCAGAGCCGCGCCATAGGTGATCGGGCCGAATAAAAGAAACCAGTAGGCGAAGGAAAATATCCTTAGCAGAACACCTCCGGGCGTCTCGTGGCCATCCAGCGATTGAATCATGGCGATCGGAGTCAGCACGACGCCGACAATGATGGTGATGAGAAAAAGGTCCAGAAAGAACCTCTTCATCCTCTCCCAGCCAAAACTGTAGGTCGAACCGACAGT
>Ga0172364_10003322_pt1 | contig 12847 bp, 25 predicted proteins | sample LakKivSesite10cm_FD_114545 | JGI IMG/M metagenome (GOLD analysis project Ga0172364, IMG submission 114545) | Sediment microbial communities from Lake Kivu, Rwanda - Sediment site 10cm | ecosystem: Environmental > Aquatic > Freshwater > Lake > Sediment | place: Rwanda: Western Province, Lake... | reverse complement strand
GATAAACTTTTTTAATCAAATCGCATATTATTTCTGCTACTTTATCGGGTAAGTCAATACTATCTAATACCTCATCTACCCGGCATAAATACCCCGGATCAAAAGCAAAGGAATGAATTCCAACTCTATGTAATCGTTCTGCATTAGCTGCATATTTCTTTAAGAAATCATTTTTCTCTTTACTCATTTCTTTTCTCCTTTTTTATATTATAACATATTTTCAACTGGAGGCCAAAAAAATTTTGATTTTTATTCCTGATTAAACAATTGTTCCATGTAATAATTTCTTTCTTCCTCCAATGCATCTCTTTCTCTTTTTAATGCATCTCTCTCGAAGAGAAGATATTTCAAATGAATATTTAAGAGCATGAATGCTTCGTCTAAATCATCTAAAGCTTTTCTATCAATTGTAAGAAGATCTAAACTTTCTTTCATCTTTTTAAGTATGTCATTCTTTGTTGCCATCTAATGAACTCCAACTACAGTTATTTGTCTTTCAACTCCATATCTGGTTCATTTTCTAAACCATCAATTAATGCCCGTATGTATTCTTTTCTTTCTACCGGATTTGGAATTGCACTGCTGATCATACAGTACTGTACATACATATCATAATTTTCTCTTGCACACTTTTTTGGAAAAAGATCCTCTCTGGCAAGTCCATGTTGGTGTCTTGACTTTTTGAATTTTAATTTTTTCTTATTCATTTAAATAAATTGCCAAATTTAATATTAAATCATCCTGATTAGACATCTTTCTTGCATCTTCTACTCTATTACAAGCAGCTATTTCAATAGGTCTATCTTTCCATCTAGGCCGTCTTCCAGTAGGAGTTCTTCTCTCTTCAAATCTAGTTCTCTCTTGGTAATCTCTGATATGGGCCCATTCATGCTGAGCTACCTCATAAAAAGTCCGGGCTTTATCTATTTCATCTTGCCCTCTATGTGTTCCTTTTGCAGGAAGAGTAATTTCAAAATACCCTTCGCAGAATATTGATCTACCAAGAGTACGTAGAGTCCCTTTATACTTCTGTCTTTTTCGATGTAAGTGATGAGTATAAACAGTTCTGTAGTTGTATGCCGTTCCTTTAATTCTACTACCTCTTCCTTGTGTCACTTTTACTACGGTCCGGGAAGTTCGAGCTCCCACCGATTCTCCTGCAGCAACAAGAAGTGGATAAAGAAGCTCTTTTGGACATTTTGTTTTGTTGTAGAGTTTCATTTTTCTCCTACCACAAACTTATTGTTGCTAAAATAAATAGACTAACTGAACCGGGATACCAGAAGTCCCAGATCGGCAAGTCGTTCATAATCTTTTTCTTTATACAGTCTGAAACTTTCCCACAGATATCACAAGTGTTAGTCATTTCTACCTCTTAGTTCTTTAATTTTTTCTTTTTCTTTTTCAACTTCTGCTGCTACTACTTGAAGTGCACAAGTCAGCCAAGCATTACGAGCTATCATTCTTTCTCTATCAGAGAGTTTGCTAAACTTCGATTCAAAATCTTTTGCCCAATTTTCAAAAGCTTCTTCACTCATTTTGTTCTACCTCCAGTCCGCACTTATTACACTTTGGTCTGCTTGCCTGGTATATCCCACAAAACTCGCATGTATACCTATTAGTTCCTGGATATTTCTTTTCCCATTCGCAGGTACAATCAAATCCAAAATCTGGATTCCCACAGGTACATTTTTCCTTATTGGTCATTTTTATCCCCTAAAAAGACCGTATCAGAATATCCCTGAATTTTTGTCGCATGTTGTTTACAGTAAAGTCCGTCGGGGCCATAACCGCGTTTACGATGGCATTGATAACCAATACAATTTCTGGCGGAGAATATTTCATAAACACAATTTATAGGATTCTCTGCTTTACCTTTCTCATTTCCCGCCCATTTACCATATCTTCGTTTTAACTCTTTCATTTTTATCCCCTAAAAAGTAGGTGTCTTTCAAGCCCTAATTGCTTCATAATATCCGCCCAGGTGTCATCATTACATCCACACCAGGATCGACGGTTCAAATAATTTGCTTCTTGATCTTTTGGATGAGTTATATACCACCAATCGTCTGTTACTGCGTCTAATTCATACTCGGAACCAGCAGCAGTAATAAATGCCCTTTTTCCACTGAGTAGCACCCCGTTTACTTGAGCTCTCTCTATTTTCGTAGCAGCAAAAAGTTCTTCATCTTCTTTTCTTTGTTTTCTTGTATTTTGTTTCATTTTATCTATCCTTTCATATATATTATAACCTCTAATTCACCAAGATCCAAATAAAAAATGCTAAAAATCTTAAAAATCTTTGTAGCCCATAATATCTTTGTTTTTAATTCAAAAATAAGGATTCTGTTTTCCAGGCCCTATCATAATACTACTCTTAGTAGATCTCCTATTGTGAGAGGGATTAGAACGGTTATTTGGGGTGTTTATAGCCTGTATTACATACAATTTTAACAAAAAATTGATTTTTTATTTGGATCTTGGCTAAAAATAGGTTATAATATATATGAAAGGATAAAGTCGATAAATGACATATAAAGAATATTCAAAGTTGATTTCTGAGCATAACGGACTAATCAGTCGTAAACGTTCTTTAGAAATGACTATTAAAATGAACGAAGTTTGGTTGGTTAGTTGTACTTCTATTCGAGGTAAGAAACGTTTGGCTAAAATTGAGGCAGCTAAAAAAGAACCGAGTTCATTAGTTATTCCTCCAAAGCCTAAACAACCTATCGGGTATGAAGTGCTAGATAGAGAAGGTACTTTTGTAGGGTTTTTTGCAACAGATGATATAGAAGCTGTTAAGCAGTATCTGATAGAAAAGTATGGGCATGATAATTTTAAGTATGTTTCAAAACCAAGATTTCGAGATTTACTTTTAGGAGAATTGTAAAATGTTTGAAAAACTTCTTAATCTAATTTCACTAACGTACTGGTCGCATGCCAATCACTGTGGAGGAGAATTTGATGAGACAGGATGTCGGGGGCACGATGGGATTGGTTGTAGGCACTATGATTTTTGCCGGCAGTATAATATTGCAGAAGAAGAGATAAAAAAGTTTCAGCAGCAGATAAATGAGAATCTGTAGAATAGGGGTTAAATATGCTTCTTGTAGAAATAAGAGTCAATTACAAAGTCGTTCGAAGCATTGGTATACAAAATATGGGAAGTGCTTCTCAGATATCTGCTGGAGTATGCTCCTATGATGTATATGACATAACTAACTTAACTAATGTTCGTCAGAAAGAGTATTTGGGAAATATTCAACACAAACGAAGTGATGGTGCTGAAAGTTTAGCTCAAAAAGCTTTAAATGTTGTAGTAGAACATGATAAAAACAAAGAAAGTGGAGGTAAAAATGTCTAACTATGAAGTAAAAGAAAATTTACAATGTCTTCATCGACCTGCTTGGGATTCGATAAGACTAGGTCTTCCAGAAACAGTTGGTCGCAACTCTAATTTAGAAGGAAAGATAGTACTTCTTCGAACGAGAGATGCTATTTATTCCCAGGCTCTTGTAATAAAAGATTTTGGGGAGAATATAGTAGTTCGTTTTGTTTCCAAAACTCATTCAAAGGAGGGAATTACTAGAGAAACTAATTCAATTCAAAAACGAGATATTAAAGATATTCGGGTGTATCAAGATTAGGGGGGTATAAAAATGAATATTGTAGATTGGTTTGATATAGAAAATATAGAACATCTTAAAGCTTTTTATGGCATTGAGTATGAAGGAAAATACTGGCCTGAAGGTATGTTGCCGAAGAATATAGAGTTTCCTCAGGATTATAACTGGGCTTCTCTACTTAGCTTTAAAATAGTAAAACACTACATACAACAAAAGTTGGTAGAGAAAAGCGGGGAATGGGAACAAGCTGATATATCTCGTAAGTCCAATATTGTAATATATAAGAAATGTGCTAACAATTTTAAATCTTTTGGGGGAAGCCTATTGTAAGTTCTACTTTTTTCTCCTCCCGTACAGAATACCAAACTTTCCTCTAAAGAAGGCTTTAATACTTCATATACCATCAGAGCAATAAAGCAGCGCTCTCTACTAAAAGGTATTGAACTTAAAGAAATTATTTGATCTTTTGTGATAAAAATCTTTTTTGTGGTCTCTTTGGGAGTGTGGAGATCCCCCATTCCCCACATTATTCTTGTAAGTTTTTCGGTTTTTTCAAAAAAGGAAGTAGTAGAATCCAATTTTTCTTGACTATTCATTTCTTCCCCTTCGAAAGTTCTTCTACTATTTTCTTTAATCTCTCTAAAGACGAAAGAGGAATAACTAGATCGTCTTTTATATTCAACCGAATAATAGGAATATTTTTTTCTTCTGCACGCTCTATCTCGTTCTTTATTCCTCCACCTTCCCAGCCATTTTTGTTATGAACAATTAAAAGATCCTGCATTTCTACTATCTTACAATCTACTTCCAAAATTTCGGGTATGATAAGATATTTCATATTGTAAGCAAGACAAATCCAAGGTTCATATTCAGCCGGAACCCAGATATCCAATTTAGGAATATGACGACGAAGTGTGTTTGCTATAACTATTGCTTCCTTACAATTCTTTTCTGTAATCTCCCGGGGAGCAGAATCTCCTGTGGATCCTCTTATTGCATGTGACAAATATGCTGTTACTTTCATTCTTTGTCCTTTTCTAGAAATGGGTTTGCACAATTTGGATATTTTCTTATAACTGCGGCTGCTTGCTCATTTAGTCCTGTTATATTCAATCCATCTGGATATTTAAGTGGTCTATCGTCTTCACAATTGTTCATCAATTGTGAATCCCTAAGAATAAAAAGACAAGCCATTGCTTTAATAAGATGGCAAACACCACTATCAGGATCAATATCTTCTCCCTCCTTAAATGCTTTTATATGTCGATCTAAAGCATCAAAATAAACGGAAATTCTACAACCGTCCTTCCGCCAATTCCAAGCTCCATATTTTCTGGCACCTTCCATCATAGCTAATCCTACTTCGAAAAGAGGGCCGGAAGGGATAAACCACAATGAGGCTTTTTCTATACCAACAGCATCTTTTGGATTAGTGGGTTTGCTTTTCATTTTTTAAGTTTTCCCCCTGTTTCTGTTACTTCTTCTTAGGCTTTAAAATAATTTTACTCATCAAACAAGTATTGTTTTGTTGGCAATATCTAGAATCAAATTTATAATCTTTTCGATATTTTAAATTAATAACATCATAAGGGCATTGGATAATTTTTCCACCAATAAAATAATTTGCAAACTTGCACTTATTGTGTGGAAGAGATTGTGTACTTTCAAACACACCCCTTTTAGAAATATGAATTTCCATATCCCCTTCATATTCATTTAAAAATTGATGAACCAACTTCTTATACTCTAAAACAGGCATTGTAAGATTAGTATCATCAAAAAATTCCTGATTTGGGTTGTCTAATTCCCGAATGGAGGAAATGAAAAATACTTTGCATCTATATACTGCTTCACAAATATTTGCTACACTCAAAAGAGTTTCTAACTTTGTTTCCTTACCAACCATAAAATTTGCATCAAAAGAATGTTTAACTTTTGAATGGTCTGGAAGACTTAAAACACCTTTTAAGCCTTTAAACCCATAAATAGAAACTCTTAATTTTGCTCCGTGTAAATCCATTTTTGTTTTTAAACCCAATCCATTTGTATATATTGTTGTTTTTAAAGCAAGAAATGAATTTAAAGCAAGCATTCTCTGCAATTTTGGATGAAGAAAAGGTTCTCCTCCAAGAATATTTATTTGCTTTACTCCTTTATATATAGCCTGAGAAAGTGCAGAAACATATTCCTCAAAAGACATAAAACCTTCTTCCCCTTCTGAAACGTTTCTTACAAAACAGCCTGGACATCTAAGATTACAAGCTTTTGTAATAAATACTTGCAGGGTATTTCTTTTGGAAAGAGGCAATTCTTTATATTTATCCCATGGAAATTTCATCGTCTTTTCCTGTTACTTTATCTACTTCTTTTTGTTCTTTATCTTTGTTCTTATTTAAGGCAGTTTCATTTGTAAAACCATCTGGATGTCTAGCCCTAAGTTTTGTCATATTTAGTCGAATTAAATCTTCTAAATTTATTTCAAAAACATTCATAGCATCAGTTAAATACCAAAGAATGTCTCCTAATTCATCTAGAAAGTTAATCTTTGGAATTTTAGCTTCAAAAAACTTTATTTTTTTCATTAGTCCAGCAAGTTCGCCAGATTCTGAACATAAGCCGGTAATGGCATGATCCAATCGTGTTCTAATATCTTTATCTTTTGTACCCTCTAGATTGTACACAAAATCGCGGTATTTCTGAAAGTTTGGATCCTGTTCTTTAGGTAGATTGTAGATTTGTTCCATTTATTTTTTCCTTTCTTCTTGCTCTATATATTCTCGAAAAGGACATACCAGACAAATTTTTGCATTTTTCTTCCTTTGTATTCTACAGTTTTTATAGAACCAAGATTTAAAGTCTATCTTAATTTTTTTCATTTTTTTCCTTGTCAGTTCTGGCAGTAGGTTCTTTTTTGTTTTGAAGCAACTCTCTAATATATTCTTCTTCTGCTTTCCGTAACTGTTCGTTTTTCCATGCAAGTGTTCTTAGTACTTTTTTCTGTCCCATTTTTGAACTACCTTAAAACGGTATTTCTGAATCTCGATATATGTTTTTCTTTATCCATGATTCTATATCCAGTTCAATATCAAAATCACTTTGTGGCAAAGCAGCTATACAAGACCACTTAAAATGCTGATATAAAGAACGAGCAGCATCTTCATTAGTTACTTCTAAAAGAATAGCAAGTGCAAGTTGTGCTGGTCCAGAACCGGCATATTCCCAATTAAATCCATCAGGACTATGATTTATAATTTTCTGACTTTTTATGTGGAGTGATTTCGTGATCGTCGAGCCAAACTCGTCGGGTTCTCCAGTCGCCTTTAATTTTGTTTATCATTCTTTACTTCCTCACAATTTTAATAATTAGAAGTTATTGTTAGATGAAAATTTCTTGGACAGTCTTTTCGTTTAGTCCATAAATACGTATCTATCTGCTCACAAGTACATTCTGCTTTTTCTGCTAACATCGAACAAACAACTATAGAAGCTGCTCTGATTTCTATCTCTTCTAAACTACCTTCCTGAATAAGAATGCTGTTCTGAATTTTCTGTTTTAATTCTGGACAATATTCAATACATCCAAAGTATTCTAACATCTTTGGTATTTGATAATCTGCCGGAATAGGTAATTTACCAATTTCCTTCTTAAAAAGCCCAGCCCCTCTATACCCTTGATATATCCATAGTATGGCTCTCTTTAAGAAAAGATCTTCTGCAAATCCAGGAATATTAGTAAGAAGAACTTCTAACCAATCTCCAATCGAGCGAAGTTGTGTATCCATACCATCATTAGTCATTAGATAATATGTAAAAAATTCTGACTCTATAATTTGTTCCAAATGTTTTATTCTCTTGTCTAAAAGAGGAAATTGATTAAAAATTAAACTGTTTCTAAAGTTAATTATAATCTCCTTTGTTCTTTGTTGTGTGGAAAAAATCCTTTTTTCTTCCAACTCTTTTATATGCAAAAAAGAGTTGTTTAAGCATTCATACATTTTAATAGAACTAGAATCGTTTGGCCTTAAATCTGATCTTCCATACCAATAACAATAGTTTACAGAATTTGCTATGAGTTCATACAAAAGTATCTCCTGATTACTTTTAATAAATGGGGGGACCGGCCAAGTACTCTCTCGAGTAGTTTTAAGATAATTGCTTACTCGTCTACCCAGTGTATCTACAATTTCTTTAATTATTCTAACATATTTTAAATCAGAACAAACCTGACTGGCTAAGTTCCAAACATTTTCTATCAGATTCATTTTATAACCTCCAAAAATAAACAATTTTATTATCTATAAATACTTTATGTTTAGATTTTTTACAATGTTCTTCGGCTTCATGTATTCCATCTACTCATCAATAGGTTTTTCGTAGGCCAGGGCACTGTCCGAAAGAGCCAAGCAGAATCCACGTAACTTTTTGAGTTCGCTCTTTTTGTTCTTTTGAATCTTCTGAGGATTGGTTACGAGTTGTTTTAATAAATTGACGATTCGTCTGCTAGCAATTATAAGCTCGTCAACCGTATCTATGGATTCCTCTGGATATGAATGCTCTAGTGCTTGGCCTATGACCATTGCAGTTCGCGGATCTACTATACACTTTCGAGAGTGGGATTGGTTACGGACAATTAAGTTGTTAATTATCTCAATTAGAAGTTCTACAGCCTTAAAATCTTTTTCACGTTCAAGGATTGTGTCATCGACCTCGCCCGCAGCATAACAAGCTACAGTTGCGAGATCTTCTTGTAACTCCCAAGGTATCAACTCTGAATCACTTCTTTCTGCAACTTTTCTTGACATTTTTGCCTCCTTTTGTGTTCCTGTAATGCTCATCTATCATATATATTATACTGTTTCTACTCCAATTTGTTTGAATAAGTTTTTTGTAAAATTATCCATTTTTCAATATAATCTTCATAAATCTTGCAAAAAGGGTATTTTTTACAATTCTGACAAACCTGCCGAAGATGTTTTTGCATACACTCTGTAAGTTCAATCTTAGCGAGAATATATTCGCCAACTGCTTCAATCAGTTCCAAATCCATTTCCTTCGAATTCTCTCTTTAATATCCCCGTAACTCTTTCTATCTTCCCTACTATTGTTGCTCTACTACCCCACTTCTTATCTCCAAATATCCTAAGCATTTCACTTATAGACATCTCTTCTATGTATTTATGTTGAAGTAGTTCATATTCATCTTGTGTTATTCTTTTAGAGTCAATTAGATTATTAATTATATTTCTAATATCTTCACGAATAAGTTCCAAATCAATTTCTGAATTTTCCATACAATTTAGGTGTTCGTGTAAATATTTTGTAGCATCTACATTTTTAATGCCATACATTTTAAACATTTCGTTCCGAACTTGATGATATATGTGGCCGGGAATGAAAGTTTCTTTTCCTTTTGGATCAAAGGATACTAAAGCTTTTTCTAATCCAATAATTGCTGTTTGATACATATCTTGAAGTAGCTGGGGAGTAGGTTCTGTAAAATAATAAATTTTAGAAAATTTCTTAACTAACTCAATGAGCATTTTATCTACTCGTTCTAAAATCTGGTGAAAAATAATACCAGATTTTTCTTTTTGATATGTTAGAATTAATTCCTTCAAAATCCGTAGTTGTTCGTCGTGAAATTTCATAATACATCCTTTTGTAGATTACATCTGAGACCTTTTAAAAATATTCTTGTATTTTGATGCGAGATCCTGTTTTAGAACTTCGTCGACCTTCTTATCCCTTTCTTCTGACTTTCCCTTTAAAGAACCCGGATCTACCCACCATAAACCGTCTAGCTTATCTTTTTTTGTACCGACTTCGAAAGCTTTTTTCATTATTTCAACATTTGGGGGTGTTTTACATTCTTTTATTGCTTGTTCAACTGATACTACCACAGCATCAGAACAATCTTTACTTCCCTCTACAACTATATCTCTAGTATTTCCGTCATCTAAAAATTCTATAACGGGCACTTCCTTGGGATGATCTATTTTATTTGTACTGGAATCTTCTTCTAAATTTGTTAGTTCAAAATGAAGATAAGGATGTTTATGGCATATCCATCTTCCTTCTTTAACAAGATCATCTCTAAAACTTCTATAGAATTGAGGATTCTTATCTATAGATAGATATTCACATTTAATTCCTGCTTTTTCTAGTATTTGGGTATTATCCGTACTTAATAGTTTTAAATCAAAAGTAGCAAGTTGAATATTAAATCCATAAATCTTTTTCAAATCAATAATAAATTTTCTAACTTTCGACAGATCTACTTCATCATTCTCAGGAGCTTTTATTCTCATAACAAAATCAGTTTCTACTACTGAAACTTTATCTACTACAACATTTCCATCTTCAAGAGTTCTCGTTATCTCCTTCCATCCCGAAATTCCAGACATTGCCAATCCATAAGAATCATGAGCAAAAGCTATATCCCCATGAATATATCTGGGGATATATCTGGGAACACGAATCTTATTTATATCTAGGAAATGAATTAATTCTTTTTCCTTTTCTTTCACTCCAAGGTATATAGTAATAATCTTCACCGGATCTTGTTTGTTGGAATTATAGCAATCTAATAAATATTTTTCTGATTTGAACAATTTATTTTTTCTCAAATAGCTAGAAGATATGCCAGCAAAGTTTCTTAGCGCTACTACTATATCTTCTTCAAATGCTCGTCTAAATTGTTCTGGAACATGAATAACTGTAAAGCCATTGGCAATAGATTCTCTTACTTCTTCTTCTGAATTTAGAATTTTGGAAGGTGAATATATATCTCCAACTTGAACTGGAAACTTTTCGCAGTTATGAAACTCTTCTTCTTTCGCTTCCCATATCGGAACATCTACTATATGAACTTCTTTATTACCTTTTTTCTTTGCGATGAAAGCATTTAAAAATGATAAATTTTCTTGTTTGGAAGCAACAATGAAAAATTTACCTAAAGTTTGTCCGTGAATAACAAATCTGTTCTCGAACCTTTGTAACGCGGATTCTACAGAAGCTACAACTTTTTCTCTTTGTTTGAGCCCAGCTTTTAGAGAATCTACCTCGTCCATTAGAGCAGCTATTACATCTTGCCCAACTTCTGCTTGTGCATTGGGGGATGCGAGAACATATTCAAAAAGAGGAAAATGTATAGTCTGGGTTTCAATAATGTTCCCAGAAATTCTTCCCTTTTCCCTAAACCATTCGGAAGAGAGAAGATGATTTTGAAGAATTCTAAACCCTTTAGTTTCCCCCAAAGTTTTATTCAGGTTGAAGAAGACAATAGCCATTTTTCCCCCGCCCGTCTTTCCTCCATAATATGACCAAGGATCTCGAAGACAGAGATGCAGATACATGCAGTATGCTATACCAATTATGGCCGCACGTGACTTTCCCGTATTATGCACAAATACACCTGCTGTTAGTGCAAAGTTATGATATTTCTCTATGGATAAATCATAGACTTCTTCTGGTGTATTTAATCTTCTAACACTAATTACTTTATGGTTGAGAAGACATTCTATCATTATAGCTTTCTTCTTTTCAAATTTGGTTTTGCTTGACTTCTTTCCTCCCGCAGCTATTTTATCATTTGTTTGTTTTGTAAGTCCACTATTCCAAGCACGTTTGCCTCTTCTTGACTTTCCACTACATTGATAAGAACAGAATTTTTTCTTACTTTTGATTGTGCATTCAAAAATAATATTACATTCGGGAAGTTTACACTTTCGCAGTTCCATGGGCAACTTATTCCACGCATGTTTCCCATACATTCCATTCTTTTTTCCTTTGTGAGAACATTTTTCTGGATGGCATTTGGGACAGTTACAATCTGATCTGTGTTCTTGATTTTGATAAAAATCACGCATTTTCTCGGAATAATTTTTAGAAGATTCTGGTTTTGACCATCGAATCCGACTAGCTCGACTTGCTTGTCCTGTCTCTTTATTTCTTTTTCTTAGACGATCTGATTCTTTTTTTCTCTTAGCTTCTACGTCTCCTGTAGACCATCGAGTTTCTGTAGCTTTCTTTGCTTGTCCTCTTTCTCGGTTCCTTTTCTTTAGTCTTTGAGATGCTTGTTTTCTTTGTTCTTTGTTATTGGGTCCTTCCCATCGTTTTTTGTTGGATTTTCTAGCAGCTTTTGCAGCGAATCCCGGAATATTCTTAAATGGATTTAAAACATTTGCGTGTAGATGTCTATGTTCCTTAACTGTTAGAAGTTGTAAATTCTCTGGAGAATTATTGGTTTTGTCTACATTTTTATGATGAATACAGAATCCTTCGGGTGTCGGTCCATTTATCTCCTCTGAAACAATATGAAATGTTGGTTCCCATTGTTGTTTGTAAATACCAGAAAGTTCATATCCTAATTCGCTCACGTATCGATATAGTGGCATTAAACTATCCCCGGGCTGAAGATCCTGAGCTTCTTTATATTTTCCAGAAGTTAGTAAGAACGGATGATTATGCGTACAATGAATCTTTTCTTTATTATCTAATTCGACTTCCACTATATTAGAAACTTGACTACCCGATAACAAAGCATCTATCACTCTCCCAGGAACCATTCTTTTTCTTTCTGAATCATAGGAGTAGACCCAGTGTTGCTTTCCTTCTTTTCTTTCTTCAATTATTTCTGGAATAGTTAGTTCTCTACCATCGAGAAGACTAATTTTTACCCCGGCGGACAAACAACCAATTGCCCCCGTGAAAACTGGAATATATTTAGTAGGTTCGCTCATCAAAAAAGAAAGTTCTCTTCTCCAGATAGGAAAGATAGCTTTTCCAGGAACTCCGTCTTTCTTCGTAAGTTTTCCGATAAAACCTTCATTACGAATGAACTCAGAAATAGATACCGGAATTTCCTTGTAGTAAAGTTTGGTAGTGGCGGAAGTGAAAGTTGTGAGCCAAGTTTTATCCGGATTTTCCGGGTTCATCAATCGCCTCATTTATTTTAGATTCGACAAAGTGTTTGATTTCGGTAATTTTAGATTCGTCCAAATTCTCTAGTTTTTCTAACATTCTTTTTTCTGCAGGAGGAAGCAAATTAGGTTCGAGGCTCGGACTGGTATTTGTGACAGGTTTTGTAGGTGTGTCAGAAGTATTTGTTATAATACCCATTATTGCCAGAAATTTTCCTATCTGTTCATCTTCTTTTCTCATACTAGTAACAATTTTTATTACTTGGGCATCGTTGACATTGTCTACCATTTCTACTT
>Ga0172364_10003321_pt1 | contig 12847 bp, 6 predicted proteins | sample LakKivSesite10cm_FD_114545 | JGI IMG/M metagenome (GOLD analysis project Ga0172364, IMG submission 114545) | Sediment microbial communities from Lake Kivu, Rwanda - Sediment site 10cm | ecosystem: Environmental > Aquatic > Freshwater > Lake > Sediment | place: Rwanda: Western Province, Lake Kivu... | reverse complement strand
TGGCTGCCGGTGCTAAACCACCGCCTGTCATCAGTCAAATGTAGTGCCATGCGAGAATTTTGCTCTTGTAATCTGTTCAAAATAAAGAAGTTACTTTTTTCAAGTGTCAAAGATGGGTAATATATACGTTTGACATGAGAGATCCAGTCACGGGCGAGGCCTTCTGCCTTGGCTGCGGCTGCTATTACGCCACGATTGAGAAAAAGCTGACAAAAAGGGAATTGGCAGCATTAAGAAAAGAATACGAATGGGGCGATTGAGATGGGCTACTATCTTACCGTTGCTGAGCAAAACCTGAAGGCCAGAAAGGACATCTCTGACGAACTCAAAAAACTGTACGAGGAAAACAGGATTTATCTCTACTGGCACTGTGAAAACGTCTTCGTTGGTTTTGACGAGGGATATTTCAAGTGGGACGAAGATTTCCTCCACGACCTCCTTTGCCTGAAATCCATTGGCGTGAGGGGATACGTCACGGCATACGGCTAAGAAGGGGAATACTATAAATACGTCATCAACAACAGAAGCGTGAAGGAATACTACGGCCTGGTGAGGTTCCCGAAGAAGCCCGCCAGGGCGATCGCGGGCCGTCCCGGGTCGAAGAAGCGCAAACCTTGACCAAAACCGGGGAGACAAGGAAGAAGGACCTGGCGTATGCAGGGAGGATGGAACAATAACAATTTTTTTAAAGGCTAAACTTAGGATTTTTTAGTACAATTTCTGATATATCAGAAAAGAAAGATAATAAATTAGGCCTTGTTATCGGGGCTTCACCCGGATGTGCACAACTACTTCGTATATCAAAGCAATTTTGAAGCCTCTTATTTTCATTACTGTCAATCAACTCCATCCCCTCTAAAATCCACAAAATGTCTCTATCAAACACCTCTCTCAATTCACTAAGCGAACCAACACTGTATAATTTACTGAATTTTTTAAATCTCCCAGAAGTTGAATTTTTCATCACAACGGAAGTCTGGTTGAATATTTGAAACCCCAGCTTCTCAATTTTTCTGTGTATATGATCCATAACGGCACACCAACCCATAACGATAGAAGCACGAAGAAAACCATGATTAGCGCACTCAATTGATTCCTTTAGATATTCTTGTTCATTTAGATTTGGAATTCCTTGAATAATATTCACTAAATCTAGCTGTGAGATTACCTGATGAGAATACTGTTGAACAGGAATTATCAAATCGTCCTTAAACCTCTTACATATTTTGTTTAAGCCATCTAAGTAGCTCGATCTTAAATTATTAGGTCTACTCAATTTCATTAATTTGTCAAAATAATTTCTATATTTCTCAAGAGTGACATCTTGGATCTTAAATAGAGTTCTCAATTGATTTTCAAATTGATCAAACCAAGCTCTAGATAGCTCCTCAGCCGAAGTCATCAGTTCCTTTCTGCTTACAATTCGTTTCTCTAATTTGGCAATTCTATTTCTGAGAATCTTTAGATTGCTTTCATATTCTTTTAATCGCTGCAACATCTCTGGTTTCATATGCTTTATTCTTTCTCTCCACCAGTTAACTTCGTTATGGTTGCTGCAAGTTCTTTCAACCCTTCATCTGATAATTCCACTGGTTCTTCCTTAACGAAAGTTTCATTTTTAAATAGGCCTTTATTCTTTTTGAAAATTGCAAGAAAGTTTGCCTTGTCGTAACACTTTCTATCCTTATACAAGGCTCTAATTTCCTCGATTTTAAATTCGAAATTTCCCGTTTTAATTGCTTCTTTTAAGGCTTCAAGTAAAGATATTTGGACTTGGCTCTCTGCCATCTTTGTTGTTTCAAGTTTATATGTTGGCTCAATTTGACCTTCTTCAATTAAAAACAGCTTCCCAATTAGGTCAGTGTTGAGATCAAATCTCTTCAACAATGCTTTTACTTTCATATGAATGTCTTCTTCTTTAACTTTTTCTGTTATGTGGGGAACTTCGAATTTTTTCTCTTTAACTTTTTCAGGCACTTTTGTTTCTTTTTCTCTTTCTAAAAAACTTGATAGCAATACTTCAAAGCACTTCTCTTGAAACTTCTCTGGGCATTCCTTTACAATCTCTAATATATCCTTTATTTCTTTCTTTAATTTCTCATACATGTTTTACTTCCAAACATTATTTTAAAATATCAAGAGTATCTCTTTAAAGTTATATTTAAACCTTTCATTCGTTAGCGTCCCAAGGCCAGCGGCAATCCCCTTCATATTTCCAACAATGACACTCAATATACTCTACTTCTCTAAATTGGTTGTCAAGAAGTTGTCAATAATTCCCCTTTTGAGCTGTTCGTGACAAAACTGATTTTGATAGTTTCTGAGACATCCATAGCAACTTGTCTCTTCTCCGCAGTTACACTTTCTGACTCTTTCCAGTGCAATTTTCAAAACTTCGTGAAGATTATCCCCTTCTATTAGGCGCTTGACGTGGCCAGCTCCCCCCGGAACGGTATCAAACAAAACTAAAGCAGTTTTATCTTCGAATGGATATAAACAGCCGTCCAGATCCTGACGTCTTATTCCTAATGCTTGGCTTGCGCCTTCAAGTATCGCATACAACAATGAAAACCAAAAATCATCATTCATGTTAATTAATTTATTTTTTTCATATTTTTCCAATGTAAGAGAAAGGACATCGGTTTTAAACGTATGACCAAAATGAAAAGGTCCTCTTACAGAAGAAGAGCATTCCTCCCCAAATGGTGTCTCGTGCGCCTCTTTGGGGCTCTTGGAAAATGCCGCTCCACAAACAAAGCAGATGTAAAATCCCGATGCTTTTTTGCCTTTGCAAATTACTGCCAATTCTCCTTCTGTTGAATATCGGCATTTAATCTTAAGTTTCTCAATTCCAAATTCTTTCTCGATTGGTTCTTTGTAATCAAAGAAATAGGGCCTCGTGGTAAATTCCCGTTTTGGCCTCGATTCCCCTGGAATCTTGGGCTGTTGTTCTTTATTTGTAACAAATCCGAATATAGGAGTAATAAACTTTCTTACGAATCGTTTCTCTATAGTTTCGTTACAGCTTTTGCATGAAATTACTGGGATCGTCTCTTCTACCGTGCCGCTTTGCATATGATATCTTCGGCATTTAGGGCAAATTGCATACCAAAATATCGGCCAGATTCTATCTCTTACAAGTTTTAATCCTCCGCTTTCCCAAACATATCCATTAGCTACAACTTGACTTTCTGGGGCAAACTCTGCAATTGCAATTCTCAGGTCTCTTTCTAATTGAATATGCTTTGCTTCTCTTGAATCAGATAACGGTGTCAACTCTACAACATCGACAGGGAATCCATACTTCGGAATCACGGCATGTGTCGCTAAAAAATCTATCAGTTTTCTATTTTTTATAGTTTCCATTCTGTCTTTTGCCCAATTCCGATCATGTGTTAGCTTATTCTCCTTTGACTTATTTCCTCCCTCATCAATAACCTGCTTCAGTTCTTCGCCTTTTTTTTGAAAGAACTCTTTAAGACGATTATATTCATCTCTTATCTTTGAATCTGCTGTCTCTAAGGAACCTTCTTTCTCAATTAGGTCTTTAATCCATCCCCAATTCTTTATGTCAAATTTCTTATGCATATTTTCTGGGATTGTTCTTCTTAAAGAGATTTCCAGCTCATTCGGTTTCCCTTCAAGAAACTCGCTAATTTTTTTAAGTCCAGACTCTCCTCCGCCTTCAAGACGGAAAAAAGCCTCGACTACACCAAAATAATCACTGTATTTCCTAAAAAATCTGGACATAACCATAGAATGAAGATGACGCCTTACGATTTTCTCATTACATATTTCAATAATAGGCGGTTTTATCTTACCGTTCACCATCTTTTCCGGTTCTTTGAAATACGTCAAATCATGGGAACGAAGTTGAGAGAAAGTCAGGGTGAATCCCGCAGAACTCAATCTTCGCCCGGCTCTTCCAGAACGCTGTATATAATTTGAGGGTTCAGGCGGCACATTACGCAGGAATATTGCCTCCAGCTCCCCAAGGTCAACACCAAGCTCAAAAGTCGTCGAACAACTTAATATATTAATTTTACCTTTTATGAATTTTTGCTGGATATTCGAAGCATAGTCTGTGTTAAGCTGGGCAGTGTGTTCGTGAACTACAATATTCTCTGGAGAGAGTTTGCTATATAAAAAGCGATAATGATTGTTCTCAATATCATCTTTGTCTTCAATTGGATCTATTTGATGCAGCTTACCCCTACAATTGTAAGTCGGACATATTCCTTTCAAATTCAAAGGCGACATCACTCCACATCTGTCGCAAATAAACCAATGGTGATTTGAGTTGCCCGATATTATTCGCCAATATTTATAATCGAGCTGCGAAAGCAAGCCTTCTTTCCCTTTTGGATCTTGAAACTGAAAAATACCATCATCAATCCAATATTTGATCAAATCTTCCCATATTTTTTTCAGTAATTCATTACATTCCTTATTATTGTCTTCTTTTCCGGTTAGTTCTTGATGCAGCTTTTTTAAGAAATCCAACCTTCCATTAATTCTACCTTTAGATGGAATCCACGAATATACCCCCTTCTTAACGTTCGACTTTTCAAGGCGAAACTTATATTCCCTGTTTCTATGGAATCGCTCAAATACTTCATCATCGTGAGCCGGTCCTCCATGCGGAAGAGTTATTGCCTTGTTGAAGCGCAGGGTATTAATGAGAATTTGATATAAAGATACAGCTTCTTCCTCGTTTAGACTCCACGGAGGGCTTAAGAGTTCATCTATAGGTTTCCAATTGCTGGGCGGAATTGTAAGAAAAGATAGTAAGCCAACGCCTTCAAGGCAATTCCTCCTGTCCAACGCACAAAATTCCTGTAATATCCATCCCCACATCTCTTTTCTCTCATCCGCGCCAGGAGTCAATAAGTTTCTCTTCTTAACTAATCCAACTAGGTCATTGTAAGCCTTTTCCAATGTATAAATATCTTTTGGATCTATGTCCCTTGTTGCCTCGGCTATGAGACGTCTAAATAATATTCTCTTATAAGTAGATTCTAAATAAGGAGCAAAAAAAGCTGCATCCTGCCTGCTATCAGAAAAAACGAGAATTTTCTTGTCCTTGGGATCTTTCTTCCTTATGTGCTGGAACAGTGCCGTAGCCAATACCGCTGTTGGAGCGTCTTGCTGAAAAACGAATTCCCTTACGATATTTACAGATCGCAAGCCGCAAAAATAGCAAACATTAAGAATATCCTCCTTTGGGACAATTTCGATTAATGTACGGGTGGCATGTCCAGTATTACTACAATCGCACCATGGTTCATCGTCTTCTTCCCATATCGTTCCACACCTTGAACACAACTTCCAGATTTTTCCTTTATTGGCAAGTTCTTCAGGTACTGCAACTTCTTCGTCTTCATCCCCCTCAAGCTTTTCATTTGTCTCCCATAAAAGGAAATATCTATTTTTTCTTTTTCCTTCCATCTGTGCAACAGAATGCTTTAGCTTATTATCAGATATTTCTCCTACCAGATATTCCTGTCCACACCTTCTGCAAGTAGCAAGATCAAATACAGCATAGCCCTCTTCGTTTACTTCTCTTCTTTCTAGATATATCTTAGGCTCCGGAAAAAATGAAACAAAAATGCCTTCAGGTGCTCGAACAAATAGATGATACCGAGCTGGCAAAATTGGCAAGGATTCATCATCCTGCCTTGCCCAAATCGCAACATTGATCAGATTAATAATCGAAAAAATATCTTTTTCAGAAGGATTATCTGATTCGATTACCTTTTTAATACAATCTTCAAAGTGTGCCGCTCCCAATTCTAACATGTTCCTCAATTTTGCGATTTTTTCATCTCTGGACAGGATTTCATATAAAAATTTCTTAGCGTTGTCGCCGGCAATCTTTCTTGCTTCATCTACAATATCAGGGGGCAAGTCGAATTCTTTGCAGATTTCATAGAATCCCTTTATAGCCGGCAATTTTTCTGGATTATCTTCGATAATTTCTTCAATTTTCGAATAGAATTGAAGAGGAACTTGATATTTTTTTCCATCAATCTTAAAGGCTATTCTTTCTCCTCTTATAATATCTTTACTCTCTTCTTTTGCTCCCCATTCAAACTTCTCTCCAAAAAGATTCCTTGCAAATTCTGCTATTTTGCCAAAATCTCCCTCTTCCTTCATCAAGGTAGCACTCGTTGCTATACAGGTTAGAACTCCTTCCTTTCCTTCACAAACTCGGTCTTTTAATCTGCGAATTAACATGCCCATTTCAATCCCGTTTGCACCGTTGTAGATATGAGCCTCGTCTAGGACAAGAAATTTCCAATCCTTTGCATATTCTCCGTCAAAAAAGGCAGAATCATGTGGCCTCAATAAAAGATACTCTAACATCGCAAAGTTCGTTATTAGAATATGAGGCGGACTTTCCCTCATTTCCTTTCGAGATAACAGTTCACCTTTAACCGGTTCCTCTCCTGGATTATTTACCCTGAATTGATCTTCTCCCTGTTTCCTCGTTTCCTTTGTATCACCTACGTACCTGCCAAAAGTTATCGGAACATCCCCAAATTTTTCCTCAATTTTTCTCGCAATTGACCGAAGCTTTCTCAATTGATCATTTGCTAACGCATTCATGGGGTATACCAGAAGCGCCCTTACTCCAGGGGTTAGCTTTCCTTCTTTGTATTCGCTGATAAGATGGTTATAAATTGGAAGTATAAAACATTCGGTCTTTCCGCTACTCGTACCAGAAGCGATAATAATATTCCTTTTATTCAATATTTTTCTTATGGCTTTCTCTTGATGAAGATATAGAGGATTGTTCTTTAGATAAGGAAGAGCATCATAAATAAAGTTTTCTAGGGTCTTATTCAAAATCCCTTCTCTTACTAAATTTTCTAGGGAACAACCCTTCTTGAAGGGCGGAGTCGCCTCTAGTATAGGGCCATTTGTATAAGAAAATTTATTGACTTTTTCATAAAACAATTTTCTAAACTTTTTGTCTCTCAGACGAAAGGAACTCATTAGATATCTTATATAGCCTTCTCTCACATCTCTTGTTAGCTTAAGGGGGTTGATACTCATATTAATTACCTTTTTTTAATTTTTTTAAAGCTTCCACATTTATCTGGTGACAAGTATTCCTTCTTCTATCATAAAAAATATTCATGCGCTTTAAGCTCTCAATTGTCATTCCAGCCGCCGATATCTCTTGCTTGCTGAATCCTTTCCCCGTTCTGAATCTCTTTCTGCTTTTGACAAGAGGTATCGGTACTGAACGCCCAGGATGCTTTTCAATTGTATCTTTTGCTTTTAAAATATGCTTCTTTTTCTCTTTAAAGATTTTATGCTTTTTTGGGTATCCAATTAATTCAATAATTCCCAATAATTGAGATTCTTTCCCTATCTTCACTTTCAGAGTCAGGCTTTTTTCATATCCTCTTACAGTGTCATAAAATTGACCGAGTTCTAGAATATAGTCCATGCCTTTTTGAATTAATTTTCCCTCTTGCAGCGGGCTTCCGTTCGATTCCAAAATGGCAGTTAAATCGTATCTATTTCGCGGGTCATTGCTTCTAATTACAATAATATCATCAAAATCAAAAGCATCTGCCTTTGTAACGTGCGGTTTGTCTCTCCAATCATTTTCCTTGCCCAATTTCCATTCCAGCCTGGGGATCATAACCTGTAACTTTATTTTTCTATCTTTGTTCCCCTTTTTTGCGATATTAAAGTGAACCATATCAATCTCAGGCTTGACTTCAAATCTGATTGTTTTGTCGTCCACAATCACTGATCTTAGACTTTCCTCCACGCTTAATTCCCAATTTTTCAAATCGTCTAATTTAATCTCGATTCTTTCTATTTTCCTTCCTATGCTTGGATCAGGAATTAAAAGCTCTTTGGGGTATTCCAATTCGATATAATTAACCCATCTGAAAAATAATGTTTCTTCAGATTTAGAAGCATATCTCTCGCAAAAATCCAATTGAAACTCTCCGTATTCGTAAGGCAAATCATTGGGGAGATTAAGTGTTAGATCATCATCTCCATCCCAGTTCTCGGCCACCATTCTGGAAACTGCTTTCTCACATTGAATCCAAACTCGCCATCCAGAAGGATTCTTGCTTGGCGCTTTAATATTAACAATGCCGCCACAAAAAAGTGGACTTTCATCTATAAAATAATCTTCAACCAGATGCTCTCCTTCGATAGAAAAGGATTTATGGCAAGGAATCCTTTCCGCGATTCCGCTGGCTTTATTTTCTATTACCAGACTTTCAGCTTTCTTCAAATTGACAAGATAGAGCCTATAGGAATCCCATACTAAGCGACCCTCTTCTACAATTACTTCTTTATTTTTTAATTCAAGTTCATCGCTCAGCACTACCCAGACCTTTCTTTTTGGAATAGGATTTATGTTTCCTGCTTCATCATAAAGATAGTGCATGCGACCCCTGTTGTCGCCGACAGCAATAAAAACATAAAGGTCTATATTATGATGTTTATAATGGTAGGTTCTTCCCTGAGCTTCGTCGGGCAGTTTTACCTCAAGGCTTTCCACAGGCTTGTCGAGATGAATTCTTTTTTCTTTTATATAGGCCGCAGATTGATCACGGCTCCTAACCTTAACTGAGATTTTTTCTCTTGCCCCATCATTAAGCCGAACTTCATAATTTGTTTCTAAGGGAGTATTATCAGCGATATCAATCTTGAATTGCTGTTCAGGCAAAACCAGCGAAACTCCAACTTCGTTTAAGTCTATTTCTACGAATGGGCACACTATACGAAATTGAACATCTTTTTCTTCAGCCTCTTTCCCTATCGTTTTCTCAATTTCCCCTTCGTATTCTTTTGGCGGCTTTCTTACCTTATACTTCCTTTTGCTTGATTTACCCAAATCAACATCAATCGGTTCTTTTTTTGATTCGCTAGATATTCCATTTTCAGGTGATATCTGCTTAGGAGTTTTTATGATTCTTTGCTCCGTTGGAGCTTTGATAATCCTTGGTTTCTTAGGTTCTCTTTTTGAAACCTCTTCTTCTATTGGTTCGACGTGTATTTGCGGTTCTTCAACTTCTTTTTCCTCAATCAATGTTACTTTTTCTGACTCTGGCTCTAGTATTGGCTCGACTTTTACTTCTCCACGAGTCTTTGTTACTTCTGTAATAATTTCCTCTTCTTGTGTCTTAATCTCCTCCTTCTTCGATAACTCAGGTTTTGCTATGGGCTCCGCAATAACTTCTTCGGCCTCTCTTTGGAGACTGCTCTTTTTCCAGAAAGTAAACTTTCTAGCTAGTCCTAGCAATAAACTTTTTATAGATTCCCTAATGCGCTTCGCAAAATTTCGTCCCCTTTCTTTCATCTTTTTTCTAGCTTCTTTAGTTAGGGAAGCCCCCTCAATCAGGAATCAAGAGGAAAGAAAAAACTCCCCTTATATTATGCAAAATATTTAAATTTAAAAATAGCACGTTTAAACATTTTTGAGCAAAAGCTGACTATACAAAACAATATTTTTGCGAATCTCTTATATCTTTAACTTCCCCAACACCAGCGGCAATCCCCTCTTCCTTTTCCTTAAAAAAATTCAATCGCTATACACAGTAAAAAACTTTGGCCCATTGAAATGAATCATGTGATCGGGATTATTCTCTATCCACACCTCAGTCTCCCAGGCGATGTTGTCGATGTGTCTCTTAAATTCTTTAAAATCAGGAAATGCACTCATATAGATTCTTTTGACTTTGCAGTCCTTTAATGTCTCTTCGAGTTCTATTTGACGCTTCGGCGATAAAGGACCATGAGCTGTAACGGCTTCTATAAGAAAAAGGTGTCTCTTTTGAGAATCATATAGTACGACATCAGGTAACTTATCATGTTTTGTTATTGGGATTTTCAATTCCTCTAATAGTTCCTCATCCTTATATAATAGCTTTCTGGCTGCGTCTCCAACGTATACCACTTTTGCATCTGGGCAAAATCTTGGCAGAAAAGTTTTTATAATCTTTGCCTGAAGTTTATTATGTTTTCCTGGAGAAAAACTTACAAGCACTCCACCAGGCAAATTTGCAGAAATTAGGTATTTTTTCTTCCTTTTTTCGTATACTTCTAGTAGTTTTCCTTTCTTTTTAACAAATTCCTGTAGAGTTCTTTTCCAGTTATAGGTCTTATAACTTCTTACAACTTTCAATGCATCATCCGAGATTGTATAGACTGTTTTTGGGCTATTCGTTGGTCGAAATGGATCATCGGGATTTCTTATAGTGACTCCCGCTTGTTCAAATTGATGGAGCGTTTGGCGTCTTATAGTCTCTCGTGTATTTTCTGCATATTGTTTCCCATAATATTTTTGGATAAAAATCAGGATATCATGTATTCTTATCGCTCGTTTCTTTGCCTTTGACCAAGGCGTTTCTTTTTTTAAATCCAGTAATGCCAATAACGTCAGCGCGGATCGCTCATTCTGTTGAGCTCTTGGCATGCCCATGAATTTTAAAATATTGATGCCTTCGTCAATCCTGCTCATATTCTTTTTCACCTTCATTTATCCTATTTATTATCTCACGATCGATATTTAATATATTTAAAATTATACTATCAAGTTCAAAGCCAATTTTTGGCTGTGTCTTTCTTACATAATTGCCAATTTCTCTAATTTTATCTATGCGTGGCAACGGTAATAATCTGATATCTGTTGCATTTACCTGGGTATTCCCATTAACTGATCTAAAAAAGTTATCTACAATAGATGAATTCAACAATGATGCTAATCCGTGAGTTTCGTCAACAGATAATTCTCTCTTAGGTTTATGAATATAATTTACATGATTTTCTAATCCTATAACATCATGTTCTATCTCTGAAGCCGATAATATTCCAGCGTACAGTCTGCGTTTTTGTTCTTTGGAACTAAATCGTTTTACTAATACATAATTTTTTCTTGGTAATAAAAGAACTCTTGTTTCTGGACATATGCTTATTGCTAATTCCTTATTATTCTTTTTCGTAGGCCAAATAACCTTCATATCTTGTATATTATGCATCCATAATAATGGCGCTTCCATTTCCGTTTGATGATATTTTTCTAATAAATATTCCTTAGCTCGAAAAGGAACAACCGGCCCTGTAGATATCTCCATTCCTAAAGAATGCAGGGTATTAGGCCAGGAATCTATTATACTCAAGACCTTATTGTCTATTTCTGAAGTAGGTATTCTTATAACTACATCTCTATTTTTATGATGAATTATATCGCTATATGAAAAATTAATTTTTTCTACTTTTTTGAACAGCTTATCCTTGCTTTTGCTTATGGTTACTTTTGGATTTTTCTTTTCACCTTTATTAACCTTTTTTGCTTTTATTATTATGTTTTCCTGCAAAACACAGTCTTTATCGAATATGTCTTTTCTAGACTCAAAAATATGAATGTGTAAAATCTGAGTATTATCTAAGAACCATTCCCTAAATCTCTTGTAATACAATCCAGAACAGAAGCTTCTGGGCGTTATAAAAACCAACTCACCCCCTGTTTTTAACATGCTCGTTGATAACGCCATAAAGAGCGCATATATATTAGGCTGACCGGAAATTAAATCAATCATTACAGTTGACTGGGGCGAATTTTTGTTTAGTTTGTAATAGGGAGGATTAGAGAGCACGAAATCATACAGCTTAAGAATTTGATCTCCAAAAAGATCATTCTTTTTGAAATACATCGCATTGTGTAGAATAAAATCCTGCTCGTAAATTTTAAAATTCAATTCATGTCCTCTTTTTTGTAATTCATCTCTGCACGCTTCTAAAGTTTTTTTCAGTAAAGGTATAAGTCCAGGATCATTTTCATAAGCATCGATGTTTAATGAAACACTTTCTTCCTTATCCAATAGTCGATCACAGAAGGCACAACTTAACATTCCAGTTCCCGCACCAGGATCTAAGAGTTCTATCTTATTTTTATTTATCTCAAAAAGATTAGCCATGAACTTCCCCACTTGCTGAGGGGTAAAAAACTGCCCTTTAAATTTGCGAATGTCAGCGTTACGCACATTAGAATAATAGTCTGACAACTTTCCTGCATAATCCAACAGATTTCCTTCGAATTTATCTTCGACCCTCATATGTATTCCCTGCTTTTGAAGTCAAAGTCAATTTATTTTAAATTTATCTCAATTATCATTTTTCATCAAGGATATATTAATATCACATAAACATTGAGGCGTTTAAATCCGGCTCTGCCGTCTTTTCAAGAAACCGGGAGGCCAGGGGAACCCGGCCTACACCCGCCTCATTTCCTCCGTTTAGCCAAATCCATGGTAAATTTCGCTTTTATTTTGCTTCTGCGCGTCTTTCCCTAGCCGTCCATAAGCCCAAGGCCAGCAAGAAATCCTTAAAATCCAGTTTTGGGCCTGAACCCTAGAAAACGAGGCCCCAGGAGGCCTGTAGAGCGATTTTCTCGAGGAGGGCAAGGCAATCCCCCCTCGTAATTCTGGCCTGAATGAAGGATAAGAGTTTGCTTTTCGGCTGTGGTGGCCGAGTGAGCCTCCCGGTGTTGATTTTCCCCTCCAACCATCGTGGGGGAGTATAGATCATGACTGGAAGAGGTGTCAAGGACAGCCGAAATGGCGGGTTGAGAGCGGGTTGAGGCCCCCGAATGCCTCCCTGATGGCGTTCGAAGCGCCAAAAGTAGCGGAAATTGCCCAGACCTCTGCTCCCGGTCAAAAGGAGAATCAGGAAAAATACCCGCCGCCGGTCTCTGCGGCCATCAGGAGTTCCTGATAGGCAATAGGAGGCGGGGGAGGCTTTGAGGCGACAAAGGTCAGCTTGAGGTGGTTGATGATTCTATCCACCACAGCATAGTCGGTGAGGAAGG
>Ga0172364_10003320_pt1 | contig 12847 bp, 12 predicted proteins | sample LakKivSesite10cm_FD_114545 | JGI IMG/M metagenome (GOLD analysis project Ga0172364, IMG submission 114545) | Sediment microbial communities from Lake Kivu, Rwanda - Sediment site 10cm | ecosystem: Environmental > Aquatic > Freshwater > Lake > Sediment | place: Rwanda: Western Province, Lake... | reverse complement strand
TTGGTCCATACCACACAAAGGTTGCGAGGACAACACCGCCACCGAGATCCACATAATCGGCCAGTACGTCGCCTAAGGCAACGGCGTCATTGAAAGGCGAGTTACTCCAGACAAGAACTGAATCGTAATTTAGCAATGTTGACACAGATGGCGTGCTAGATAGCACGTTGACTACGTCTACGAGCGCCAAATCGCTGAATGGCAAAAGATAAGTCTGCACATCACCGATATTTGAGGAGCCATCTGCTCCTAGTAGGGCTACTTTTATAGAGCCGCTTTCTAATCCCTTTGACTTTCGTATTGCAGCACCAGTGATAGCCATTAAGGCAGTTAATGTCGCTATCATGACAATTGACTTTCTCATTGCTTTTCTTCCTCCATAAAATGCTAGAAGGTTTCAGTTATGTGTCTTCTCAGTTTTATCATTTGTGATAGACAGACAAAGACGCACAGACTTTTTTCTATATTTCAAATAGGAAATATTCCAGAAGGCTTATTAGTAACTAGCTGGAAATTACCGTCAACAAGGTTTAGGGGAGCTGGGAAGATGACTCGGCTGAGAGGACAACTGACAGTTGTCGACCCTTAGAACCTGACCCAGATAATACTGGCGGAGGGAAAAAACATGGCAAGTCATAGTTCAAGTGCTCAAAAAGTGAGAATTCTTGCAGAAGCAACAATGTTTATTGCGCTGACCATTGTATTGAAAGACGTTTTACCACCTATATACGAGATGCCTCAGGGCGGTGCTGTAACAATAGCAGGATTAGTGCCTTTGGTATGGTTTGCATTGCGGAGGGGAATGAAATATGGGATTTTCGCTGGCTTAATATACGGTGCAATTCATGCTATTCTTCCTGGAAGCTACATAATCCATCCAGTGCAAGGTTTGCTGGATTATCCAATAGCTTTCGGTGCGTTAGGTTTGGCTGGTTTGTACAAGAAAATCCCAGCTATCGGAATAGGTTTAGGCATAATCGGCAGGTTTCTGAGCTCTTTCACTGCTGGTCTTTTCTTCTTTACAGACAACCCATTCTCTATTGAAGGCGTATACGCATCAGCAGTTTACAACGGCACTTACTTAATTCCCGAGTTTCTCATTACATTAGTTGTCATATACATACTACTTCAAAGGAAACTTCTAAACGTCTACATGTAAACTACCGCAACACTTCCCCTTTTTTTCTTTACAAACAATAGACTGCAAAAAACGTTAAAGAACAATCCTCTCAGGAAAAGTATAGATGTTCATGCGGTTTCCACGAGCAAAACCAATTAATGTTAATCCCGTGTTCTCAGCAAGAGCGATACCCGAGTCTATTGCAGCAGCTAAAGAAGCTATTATTGGAATTTTAACTCTTGCGGCTTTAAGAACAATGTCGCCCGATAACCGCCCGCTTAGAGCTAAGAAGCACTCTGCAAAGTCAGTTTCGCTTGGAGCGCTGGCACCGATTGCTTTGTCCACCGCGTTATGGCGACCAACATCTTCAGCAAATGCTAGAAGGGTTCCATCACTCTTGTATATTGCTGCGATGTGCACTCCGCCAGTTTTTCTGAAATTTTCAGCAATTGCGTTCAGTCGCCTCACAGATTCCAAGATTACTTCAGCCTTAACTTGCTTGTTAGATGTGATTTTTGTAAGTTTTCCAATGTATTGATGTGGTGATGTGCTTCCGCAGGCTGATAATATTATGCGAGAATAAGGCTTGAATAGTTTAATGCGTTTTTCTAAGTTAATGTTCTGTTTTAGTTCTATTTTGCATGTTCCTTCAGCACTAATGCGGATTTCTTCAAGTTCCGCAGTTGACTTGATTATTCCTTCGGAAAGCAAATGTCCAACAGCCATCTCCTTTAAGTTTGAAGGTGAACATAAGATTGTTGCATAATGTTTTTTGTTAATGAATATGTGAAAGGTTTTCTCTTCTGCAACGTAATCCTCAATTTTTTCACGTTTTCGATTGGAAACGTCGAATTTAACTATTCCAACCTTGCGTATTTTCGCTACCTCCTCTATAGTTTTTCAGCTCGTTTGACACGAAATCTACGATTTCATCAGCGATGTTAACATTTGAGACTGTTTGCAAGCCTTTCCATCCTGGCTGACTGTTAACTTCAACTACTAGAGGTCCCTTTGGGCTTTCGAGAATGTCTACTCCAGCAATTTTACATTCTATAAGTTTTGATGATTTAATAGCCATATCCTCCAATGTTTTGTCAAGTTTGATAGGTCGTGGGTGAGCTCCTTGGCTGTAGTTAGTTTTCCATGAGTTTGCAACTCTTTTCATGGCTGCGACGACACGTTTGTCTATTACGAAGGCACGAATGTCGGAGAAACCGTGGTTTACGAATTCTTGAAGGTATATCACGCCATGATGAAAGGTTATGGCTCTGAAAACTGTGGAAGCAACTTCTGCATCGCTGATTCTTGTCGAGCCTACGCCCCTTGAGCCGAAGATTGGTTTAACAATCACGTCTCCTCCTAAATCATGGAAAGCCTTCAATGCTTCGTTAACGTTCTCGGTAACTGCCGTTCGTGGAACTGGAATATCGTTTTCTTCTAAGATCGCCAAAAGGTCATATTTGTCAACGCAGTGCTCGATGGCTTCAGGCGGGTTTATCACGTACAGGCCTAAACGTTGAAGCCTATAAAGCATGTCCATTCTAAAGACTATTTCTTCTAATGAGCCTCGCCCAATGGGACGAATGATTAAGGCATTTAGCTCTTTCGTAATGTCTTTGTTGTTTAAGCTTAAGTATGGCTTGTAGCCGACAAGAGCTAACAATCGTGGGAAAGTGAAACAGACATGCTCAATGTTACGTTTTACTAGAGCTTTTTGAAGTTGGGTTGAACTCCACGAATTTCTGTTTCGTGTTAGTATTCCAATTCTTATTTTAGGTCCCATTTCCAAGTTTTGAATCTTGATTTGAATCATTATGCTTGCAATTCTTAAAACTATCTATAAAGCACTAAAAAGTAAATAGAACAGGAAAGTGTTCAAAATTTATGAATGTAAGGTGGTAATGCATTGGCGTTGCCAAATTCCTCTGAAAGATTTAACTGTAAATAGGCTCCGTAAGCGTTAAAGTAGGGCATTCCTTTCCGAGAAAACAAAGTCAAGATTTTCCCGTTATGGTTGATTTTAAAGCCTTCGTGGCATGGTTCATGCCCTCTTATCAAAATTTTAACGTTTAACATTTTCAGTATATTATCGGTTACACTTTCGCCGAATAGTTTTCCAGCGCCTCTAGGAGAAGCACAAGATTCTTTCTCCATGCTACTTGGGTCGCTCCAAAGCAGTTCCTCCAAAAAAGTTTGTTTTGGATGAAGCTTGTGGGCAAACGCAAAATCTTCAACTTTAGTAGCTTTAACGGGCAAACCGCCATGAACTATCAAATAGCGTTTTTCAATAATAACTGCATTGTAAAGGCAACTAAACAAGTTTTGAATTTTTGAGTAGGCTTGTTCCCATTTCGCGCCAAACTTCATTTGAAACTCCAAAGGCAAATTGTGAGGCGAAGCTAACAAGTCACTTGGTCCTTCGTGGTTTCCACGCATTAAAATGACTTGTTCTGGAAAAGCAGTTTTTAGTTTTAATATTGTATAGTAAACTTCCTTTGAGTATTCGCCTCTATCGCCATAATCACCCAGAAAAACTATGAATGTGCTGCTGTCTTGCTTCATTTTTTGGATGAAATCGCTTTCTTTCAGTATGGTGAATAAGCTTTCAATGTCGCCATGCAAATCGCCAACTATTAACGCCTCGCCAACGGGCTTAACTTCAACGAGTCTCCCGATAACGTTAAGGTTTCCAACCTTTCCGTCTTCTCTACATAGGAGAGCAGTAACCTCATCAACTAAACAGCCGAATTCCTCATATGGCGATTCTAAGGCTTGTTTCATGATTTGTGAAAGCTGCAACTGCAAAAACAAAGCCTCATTCGATATGGATTCGTTTGTTCAAAAATGCGAAAATTTCATTTTCTATTTGGCTCTTAAAACTTCTGATTTTCTCCTGCGTCTCCTTATAATTTCTTTCTGCTATGTTGTCTCTGGAATCGATGCCTTCTCTCCTTCTTTTCAAAATTTCCACTTGTTCCTCAAGTTTTGACAGACGGGCTTTTGTTTCTGTTAACTCCGCAGAGGTGGAGAGTTGATTTTTTTGCGACATAGTAGCAACACATTTTCGATGAAGATTTTCTAAAGAATTTTGGTTTAATATGTTGGCTATTGCTTGCTCTGCTTTTCTTGACTTGTCAGGTTTTAGCTGAATTTTGCCCTCAGATATCATTCTGGTCAATTTTTGAAGAATCTGCTTTAGCATTGGGTAATCAATGCTTTCTGTTGCAAGGGCGTCAAAAGGATTTTCCAGATACTGATTAAGCTTACTAACTTCTTCATGCGTTAAACCGCTTCCTCCGCCATGCAAAGACAGCGCCTGCAATTTTATGAATGGTTTCTGCAGATGCTGTAAAGTATGCCTCACTTCGGTTGATAACGCTTCTATTTCTTTAGTTATTTTGTTTAGTTGGTTTATTCCTCCTCTGCCTTCTAACTCAATTCTTTTCTGTTCTATTTGGGTAATCTCTTGTTCGATAGAAATCTTTTCATTTCCGATTTTGGTTTTCTCTTCCAGAATAACGTTTAGCTGAGTCAGAAGCGTCTTCAGTGTGTTAATTTTTTGAAAGGTCTCTTCCAATTTCTTGGTTTTAACATACTCTTTAGTTAGGAAATTGCCAAGTTCTTTTAGCGATTCTTTTGTCTTTTCAAATATTGTAACAAATTTTCTTCGGTCCATTATGAAAAATGGAGAAATTCTAGGAAACCAATTTCTTACATCAACGTCGATCGTTATGAAGACTTGTTGCGTTTCTTGTGCGAAGTCGCTGAGGCTAGTGTGGGAAATGTGGTCGGGGACTTTGATTTTATGTATTCGTTCAACGAACAAACGTGCCAGTTTGTTTAAGGCTCTTGCTCTTTTGTAAGTTTTTGCGTTTTTCTTCTCGATTTCCTTTTCACTGTTTTCCAAAAGCATTTTGCTGGCTTCTGCAAGGTTTTGAAGTGTCTTACCCATTTCTTTTGCCATTTTTTCAGCTTTAGAATGAACTGGAGTAAACAAGGAACTTGTTTGATGTTCTAGCCATTTTTTAGTGTCGTCTAATGGCATTGTTAAGGCTTCGGACAAGTTTTATTCCCAGTAGAGTATAAGCTAAAGCAATATTTATTTTTCAGTTAAATTCTAAACTCTTTGTTGAGTAGCTACTCTTAAATAATTAATGCGATTAATCTCGAACTCGAGGAAAACATAAACATGAACACTAAAACTACTGCAGTCATAATCATATTTACTGCATTAACTATCACACTCAACCTATCCCCCATAAAATTCCCAGCGCCATACGCTCCCTTTCTAATATACCAAATATGGGAAATACCCATAGTAACTGCGTTCCTACTATACGGAACCCGAGTGGGAATTCCAATAGCCATATTGAATACACTAATGTTATTCGCTGTTTTCCCAGGGCTTCTTCCAACGGGTCCGCTTTATAATCTTGCAGCCATCTTAAGCATGCTTTTAGGAATCGGAATCATAAAATTGTTGGTGGAGAGGCATTCACCTCAAAACCAAGTCTTGTTGGCTGCGTTGTTTACATTTTCAGGTATAGTTCTAAGAACAGTAGCCATGATCATAGTGAACTACGTGTTTTTGCGGTTTCCGCCACCAATCGGTTATGGCTTAAACGAAGAAACCATAATTGCGTATGTTCCACTTGTATTGATTTTCAATGTCACTTTAGCGCTCTACACTATACCTATAGGATTTTCTTTGGCGGAATTTGTGAAAACCAGCATTAAAGTATTCAAATGAAGTTAAAGGACTCTTTCAAAGCTTCACTGTTAATCTCTCCACGCTCAAACGTGTTTCCCGTCTTAACATTGCCTATAACCACTACTGCTGGCGCAAACAGGTTCGGATCAATCTTGTAAAAGTCATAGTTTGCCTCTTTGAAAATTTCTATGAAAGGCTTACCATAGGCTACTGAAGCTTTTGAAGGAGATTTATCAACGATTTTTTCAAGTTCACCTTCATTTTCACAGTCAACAGTGTATGAGGCTACTCCTCCGTAAAGGATTGCATCGTTTGTTCTTGCCATAGCTTCTACGAATTTTGGATGAACTGGCGCTATTGGAGCTATTCCCCAAGCATAAAGAATCACGTTTGGGTTAAACCCTAACTTCATTAGTTTGTGGATTCCAGTTTCGACGATTCTTCCAGAAACTTGCGTTGAACCAGCCACACTTGCTGTTGGAGTAAGAATTACCGCCAAATTTTCAGGCTGAACATTGCAGTCTTTTAGGAAACGCTCTATTAGTTTTTCTGGCGGATACTTGTCAGTTTCCAAAACCACAATAGCCTTGTCAGAATCATCTTTATACCCTATCTTTTCGTAAATTTCCTTCGGCTTCAAAGCAATAGCCCTTGCTGGTCCAGAACCAATTGCAAAAAAGTCATCTTCGCCTATTTGCCAACCTGCATACTGCGAACCCAAAGTTGCAATAGTCGGGTGATCAGTGCAAACAAAGATTGACGGAAGCTCCAATTCGCCATATCGCCTGCGTGTAATTTGTGCTTTTCCACAACCGCCCATGCAGATTTCAGTCACGACTTTTCCAGCTTGAAAACCGCCTCTGGCTTTTACGCCAGCGTCAACAATTGTTGTTCCAGAATTTGTGTTCGCAACTTCAACACCGTAAAGTTCAGAGTTCATGCATAATTCTTCGAAAAGTTTCCATGCAATGCGATTAACACTTAATAGTTTCGTCAATGCCTTTTTCTCCTTTCAAAGGAATTTTTCGTAATACGTTAGATGGGTATTTCGTTCCTTGCAAACATAAAGTTTGCCATCACCATGTTCTGCAAGGTCTCCGAGAAAAAGATAAAACGGACCAATAGCAGTTTCGCCTTCATCAACCTTAACTTTCTCTTTTACACTTTCCACAGTGAAAGTTGGCAAAACAGACTCCAAAAAACCACCAATAATAATTTTGCCGCCAGTCATGCACGCGCCCGCTCTTGGCTCAGCATCTTTCTGAACATAAATTGTTCCGTCACACATTCGAAAACCTACAAATTGCTTCGCACATCCATAAACTTTGATTGTTCCCTTTCGCATGTGTGCTCCAACTTCATTTCCCACATTACCGTTAACGATGATTTTTCCGCCATGCACACCCTCGGAATAGCCACGATATGGTGCACCTAAATAATCGCCAACATCTCCGTGAATCTCTATTGTTCCACCCTTCATCATAGACCCAGCCCATCCGCCAACGTTTCCTTCCACGAATATTCTTCCCCCTTTCAATTCCTCGCCTAGATACATTCCAACATTTCCATAAATTCTTATTTCCCCGTTTTTCATGTTGGCGCCAATTTTCTTCACTTTACTAACGTCGCCTTGTATGGTAATTGTTGTTTCGTCTTTGACGTTTTCTGTTTTGTTTTCTTCAACCTTGAAAAGTCCTTTAAGCAGTTTCTGTTTGTTTCCTTCCCAAAGTTTCAAATTTTCTATTTCCTCAACTGCCTTTCCTTCAAAGACGTCTGCGGTTATGCACTCTGCCATTACTGGAAACTTGATTTCTTTCAATGGGTAAAGCTTTATCATTTCAAACACTTGCCTTTACAACTATGGGATTGGAAGCTTCAAGGTAGTTTTCCGTTACTGGGTAATTTTCGTATTCAACTGTCCAATATTCTCTAAACTTCCTTTTCATTTCATCAGATAATTTTACATTTTCTGATGTTTGCACATCCAACCACACAGTGGCGCCATGAACATGCTTCAAAACTTCACCATCTTTAACAACAATCGTTCCACCCTTAACGGTGTAAGCAGCTTTTTTGAAGGCTCTCCGCACACGTTTATATTTTCTTGAAGGGTCTGTTTTCTCTGGGTTTACATTGTATATTGCTATGTCAGCGTCAGCGTCAACGCCTAAATGACCTTTATTCTTCAATCCCAAAGCTTTAGCCTGTCCAGCCCTAGTCACTATTGCAACTTCATAAAAACTCATTTCACGATTTATAGATGTGAGAAGACTTTTGTTTCTAGCTCGTGGATTAATTCTTTTCAAAGAGGCTTCGCGGGCTTTTTGGCTGATAAACCACGCGATGATTTTTGGGTATGACGTGAACGGACCTCCATTTGGATGGTCAGTTGTCATGAATATTTTCCATGGATCTTTGATTAGTAATGCCAGCTCCAAACCTATTGACCATTGGATAGCGTTGGCGTAGCTTTTGCGGCGATAGCGGAAAGGCACGATGCCAGCGCTTGTTTCAGTTTCTATGTCGTGGTTTACCCATTTGTTCCTGCTTAATTCATAGAGTGTATATTGGAATGGGCCGTCCGCTGTCATCGTGGTTGTGTCTGCAAATATAACTTGTCCCATATCCAGAGTAACGTGAGAATGGGCATTGACGTAGTTGGAGATTTCCTCTGCGCCTGATTCTAATGTTCTCCAGTCGTCACCTTTGAAGGCGCAGAATTGACAATGAGTAATATGTATTGCTGGTTTGTTTTCGCTGGCTAAATCTTCCACGCATTTCATGGTTTCTAAGGCTGTTTGGTAATTTCCAGGTTTTCCAAGATTGTTCGTGTGGACATGTATTGTGTGAGGTAAATTCAGAAGTTTGTTCACTTTGCATAATCCGCGGAGAATTTCGCGTGGAGTTACGCAAAAGCATGGAACTTGATCGTCTAAGCTTGTGACGTTCTGTCCATAACCCCAAGATTCAAGCCCGCCAGGATTGACTATTTTTATGGCGTATCCCTTTGTGGAGTTCATCATCCAAGCTACGTATTTAGCGCATTCTTCGATTTTTCCTTCTTTTAAGCATTCGAGAACAAACCACCAGTCTCCGAGAAGCGAGTAGCTAGCCTTGTCAACGATTGGTGTATCGTTCAGTTCTTCGTGAGTGTGTTTGGCCTCTAAAGGCGGCATGGAAGGATTCATGATTGTCGTGTAGCCCATTCGTGCATAACGATAGCCAGTTGTAAAAGTTGACGGAATGGAATGACCAACTCCAGATCTTGTCGTGGATGTTTTGCGTTCAAAATCTCTGAAATGGTCTTCAGGTCTCAGAAGCCTTCCAGTGTTAACTTCAGAACCTGCAATGTGACAGTGAATATCCACGCCTCCAGGCATCACTATCATTCCAGACGCGTCAATTTTTCTGGCTTTACGCTCGTTGACATTTGCAACAATTTTTCCATCTTTTGCTGCGATGTCCATTTTTTCGCCGTTGATTCCGTTGATAGGGTCGTAGACGAAACCGTTTTTTATTAAAATCTCCGTTATGAAGCCTCCTCTTGCTTTTTCTTTTTTATTTTTCTGATTTCGGTAAGTATTCGCAGCAAGATTTCTTCGTCGGAAAGCACTCCTTTTGGTGGTTCAACGATCTTCTTCAGCGGAAGCGGAACATGATCCATGCGGTAGGCTGTTCCTTCAGCTTCTATACCTACGAAAGCTGATGGAAAAGCGACATCTGCCATCTGTGCTGTAGCGTTTAAATGTGGGTCAATCACAATCAGCGAATTTGCAACAAGGTGTTCAACGGCTTTCTTCGGAAAATTCGCTACAGGATCTGAAGCAATCACAAACGCTGCATCTGATTCTTTGCGCAATAGAATGTCAACGACGGAAGTTTCGCCCGGGTTATAGCGTGGATATCCCAATGAAAAGTCCACAGCATAGGGATAACCAGTCTGCCACGTGAAAACTGTGTTTGCTCCAGTTACGTTGAAGTGTCCCCTCATGGGCATTATTGCAAATTTTGTTCGCATGTTCAAATCTCGAACTAAAGAAAGTGCAGCATCGATGTTTCGAAGTTTACCACTGCTCATAGTTAGACCAAGCCCGAAAAAGAGAATCCCAAAATTGCATCCAATCATTGCATCGGCAACTTCTTCTAAATATTTCACAGGAACTCCAGCAACGTGGTCAGTTTCTATTTCTTCATCTCGAATTAAAGCTCTAAAAGCCTCAAGCAGCTCATAATCCTTGTTCGGTTGAACTTGGATAAAGTAATCAGATACTTCGGCAGAGCGGGTTTTTCTTACATCAATAACTACAAGTTTTCTTCCTTCCTTGAAAAGTGCGGGAGGTGGCTCTTCTGGAGCATAAGCGGAAATTGAAGGTTTATTCTTGACAAATATTCGTCGAATTGTGCTTTCTATTTTCTTCCTAACCGTGGAAGCCTTTACTTTTGTTAAGTAGCCTTTCCAAGCGCTTTTCTCAAATCTTCCTTCAGAAAAAGCTGTATATCTCTCCACATGTCTAGGATGGGCACTCCATGGATCACATCCCCAATACATAATCAAATCTGCCCTGTGCCGAATCTGTCCTAAGGTACATGAAGGGATACCTACGCCCTGAATACTCAAGATAGAAGGACCATGGCATACAGTGGATGTGTTATCTATGACGCCTCCGACTTCTTCTGCAAGTTCTAGTCCCACTCGCATGGCTTCGCAGTTTGTTGAACTCCAACCGTAGAGTATGGGATAGTCTGCTTCAGCAAGGATTTGGGCAGCCTTTCCTATGGCTTCTTTCCAAGTGGATTTGACAAGTTGACCGTTTTTCCGTATATGCGGCTTTAAAATTCTATGCTCGCCATTGTATCCTAGAAATTTTGATTCGCACATTGCACAACCGTTTTTAACTTTCGTTATTCTTCCATTTTCAATTGTCAATTCTATATCGTCGCATAGACTTCCGCAGACAGGGCATGCAACAGCTTTAACAATCGGCATCATTATCCTTTCCTGAACTGTTCCTTGAGAAGTTCTTCAAGGCTTAAAAGAGGCTTATCAGGTGCGGGTTCAACTTCTGCTGGTATCCCCTTAAAAGAAGGCATTCCAATACTGCTGGTTTCTGGGTTAACCACAGCGTTTGCCCACGGACCATAAGGAATATAAATCATACCTGAATGTGGCGCTCGTTGAGACTTCAAAGCCTTGACAACTACTGAACCGTATTTGGTGGAAACCAGCACATTCATTTTCTCTTTAACGTTAAGCTTCTTTAAGTCTTCAGGATCCATATAGCAGATTGAAACGCTTTCCACGTATTCTTTTGACGCTTTTCCACGTTCTTTTCCAACGCCCTGTTCTATTGTTCTTCCGGTAATCAATGTTACTTGCAGTTTTGAAGCTATCGTCATGCGTCAACCAACTGTGAATTATGAGTTATTCCTAACTTTTTATATGCATTTTGTAAAAATGTTCAAACCTAAATTGCTTTCGTTTTTCCTTACCTAAATTACCCTTAAATCAAGCTTGAGAGAAAAATGAGGCTGTGCAACACAACAAGGTTTTTATAAGTTTAGCTAGATTTGAAATGAGGCTTTAACAGACACTGGAAATCGTGGAAAAATGATTATTGAAGTTAAAGATTTAGTGAAACATTATGGTGAAGTAAAAGCAGTAGACGGCGTTGCGTTTCAAGTTGAAGAAGGCGAAATCTTTGGGCTTCTAGGCCCTAACGGGGCTGGCAAAACAACTTTGATGGAGATACTTTGCGGTTTACGCAGATTCGACCGTGGAAAAATAACAATTCACGGTTTCGACTTAACTAAAGACTTGCTAAAAGTTCGTGCATGCATCGGATTTTGCCCACAAGAAACACTACTTTACGATTTACTAAACGTAAAGGAAAACCTCGCTTTTTCCGCCTCTCTCTACGGACTTAGCTCAAAAAAGTTCAAGGAGAGAGTTGAATTCGCATCGAAAGTTTTTGGTATAAGCGAATTCTTGAACAGAAGGGTTGAAAAGCTTTCTGGTGGAATGAAAAGACGAGCAAACCTTGCTGCTTCAATAATTCACGACCCCCCAATCGTTATTTTGGACGAGCCAACTGTGGGTTTTGATCCAAATGTTAAAAGGGAATTTTGGGAATTAATTAAGAACCTTAAAAAATTTGGGAAAACGGTTCTTCTCTCGACGCATGACATGTATGAGGCAGATGAAATCTGTGATAGAGTAGCAATTATGAACAAAGGAAAAGTTGCCGCTTTAGACAAACCTCATACTCTCAAGAAGTCCATTGGAGGAGAGCCATTCATCTCCCTTAGAGCTAAGGATTCGCAAGCCAAGAAAGCATTGACGTGCCTCAAAGAATATAATTGCATATTGCGAGACAGCGAAATCCAAATCTTAACCAAGAATCCGTGGGAGTTTATGACGAAAATCTCAGAAGAACTTGCTTCTAAAGGAGTACTGATTGAAAAAATCGAAATAATAGAGCCAACATTAGAGGATGTCTTTTTGAAATTGACTGGAAGGAAACTGTTGGAGGAAACACAATGAACTCAATAATAGGAATAGCTGTCAAAGATGTCAAAACCTTTTTTAGAGAAAGAGGAACGGTTTTTTGGACCATAGCTTTCCCAATAATGATACTTCTTTTATTCACAGCAATTTTTGGAAGAGACATCCCATTCAACGCAACAATTGGCATAATAAACAACGACGGAGAAACACTATCAGAAAACGCAATTTCGAGATTAAACGAAACTGGATTCTTAACGCTGAAAACTTTCACAGATACAAACAAAGCATTGGAAGAATTAAACGCCACAACCATACGTGCAGTTCTCACAATTCCGGAAAACTTTTCACAAAACCTAATTGTTTACGGTCACGCAGACATATCATTGGTTGTTGATGGAACCAACCCTGATGTGTATCAACTTATTGATAATGGAATTAGAACATTCTTCGCAGAATTCTACAAGCAATTAAACCCATCATATTCAGACCCAATTAATGTGAAGACTGAAGT
>Ga0172364_10003318_pt1 | contig 12849 bp, 14 predicted proteins | sample LakKivSesite10cm_FD_114545 | JGI IMG/M metagenome (GOLD analysis project Ga0172364, IMG submission 114545) | Sediment microbial communities from Lake Kivu, Rwanda - Sediment site 10cm | ecosystem: Environmental > Aquatic > Freshwater > Lake > Sediment | place: Rwanda: Western Province, Lake... | reverse complement strand
TGCGAGACCCTTCATTTCATTCAGGGTCGTCCGTCGAGTCCTGAGTGAAACGAAGGACGAATTTAACCCCACACCCAGCCAGCAAGCTACATAGCTATGGTTTTCTGGGTGTGGGGTAAGTTCAGCCATACGACTTACGTTCATTTTCCCGCCAGTCGTTTATTTATATGGCGGGATCCCGCCTTGATTCTATTTAGATAGGCGGGACATTCCGTAAGTCGTGGCTTCACTTATTTTTCTTGACTAATTAATCATACTAACTTAAAATAGCTCTTATAGATATGGGAAAAAGAAAATCCGGCTTAAGAGCGGTAGCATCGAGGTCCAGATGATGAAATTGTCAAATAAGGGTTTTTCATTACTTGAGCTGATGTTTGGGGTTTCTATTTTATTAGTGGTTGTCATCGCCTTACTCTCTGCTTATATTAATTGCATGCTGTTAAATGAATCAAGCAGAAATCTTACTACCGCGGCAAACGATGCCCAGTTTGTCTTGGAGCAGCTCAAGGGTTTAGATTATGCTACGCGTATTGCTACTAATTTCCCCTCAGGTTTTACGCTACCAACGTTTACTAATCTAATTAACGAACAGGTGGCTTTTGATCCTGCGCCGACAATAGGAGACAGTATCAGCAAGATAACGGTAAAGGTCAGCTGGACAGAAAGACAAAAATCAAGGAGTTTTTCGCTTGCGACATATTTCGCCAAATAGAATAAAAGGTTTTACTGTTATTGAGACATTATTTGTAGCTTTGACCTTAGGCATAATTATGAGCGGGCTCTTTTATGCCTTATTGGCTGGAGAATCCCCCTGGTTTTTCACTGCAGCCAAAATTGAAGTTCGCTCTGAAGTAAGGCGGACAGTGGATTGGATAGCCAGGGATGTGCGTCAGGCAGTTACCTGGGATATTGGAGATAAAAATAATAATCCCTTAAGCACACATATTAAATTTCGAAAAGTTACTGGTTATATCACCACCCCGGGAAGCGAAGGGGTTAACTTAGGTAATACTATAGAATATACGTATGATTCTATTTCAGAAACGATTACCCGTAGCGACTCAGGCAAACCTGGCCAGAGCTGGACTTTTCGTTATATTACCCAAGTACCTTTCAAGACCAGAAAATCTGATGGGAGCATTGTGGTTATAGATCCGGAAAATCCAGGAGAGAACAGTCCTATGTTTAATACGGGAAATTTAGTTATCGACCTCAGAGGCGAAAAACAAGTCAAGACCGGATTAAATGCCACATATGCTTTAGTCGAGGAAGTTAGAATAAGAAATGGTCAATAAACAGGGAGTAATTTTAATTTTTTCTCTTTTAGTGACAGTGATTCTCTCCCTCTTGTTAGTTTCCTTTTATTTTCAGAGTATAAGTGAAAATCAGCTGGCTAAGAGATATGCGGATTCTGTGCGTGCCCTTTGGTTAGCGGAGGCCGGTATTGCCAAAGTCAAAAGTAATCTCGGAGCTAACCCTGCCAGTGGATATATTGATAACTCGCGTTATACTTACAATGTCCCGACGCCTACCCGCATCGATTCAACCAACTATTATACTGTGCAATCTACAGGAACTGTGACCTCAGCCAGCGGCGTAAGCGTAAGCAGGACAATAAGCGTTACGATGAAATTAAATCCTCCCAGTGCCTCAAAATTTCAATATGGCCTTGAAACGACAAACCATAATTTGGCATATCAGGATAAAAACATAATAAATGATGAATATCCTGGCCAGAAAGCCAAAAAAGATTCAACCCAGACCTTTGCCGACCTTTTTGGGGTTTCTAAGTCTACGATGGAGGCGATAGCGCAGGACAATGGGACCCATTATACGAGTGGTCAATTCGGCAGCACCATAAATTCAAGCGGCATAACCTGGATAAATGTAACTGTTCCTTTATTTCAGATAGAACACCTGAACGGCAGTGGTGTCCTGGTTATCAATGGAGATTTTAAGCTTACCGGACAGGGTAGTTTTAGTGGCATACTCTACGTTATCGGCTCATTGACCATGAGAGGCAATCCTGAAATTCTTGGCACTGTATTCGTGGAAAGTGCTGCAGACGTAGACATCGTAGATATTCAGGGAAGTCCGGGACAGATAGTTTACAAAAGTAGTAAGATATCCGACGCCTTAGTTCCTTTGACATCATCTAAGACTATAGTCTCTTGGAAGGAAATATAACTGGTGCTTTTTAAACTGCCAGGGATACGTATGTTCGGGTTAAAAGAGAAGCTCTCCGGGGAAAGATATTCAATAGGCCTCGATATTGGCACATCAACAATCAAAATAGCAAAATTAAAATTTCTTAAGGATACAGTAGAACTCGCCGGATTTGATTTAGAGCCGATTGAAGTTGATTTAACTTCTCAACTCAAAAGAATTGCCCCATCCCAAGCTATAAATATATCTCTATCCGGTACCTCAACCATGATCAGATATATTGAATTCCCCCGAATGAATGAAGAGGAGTTAAAACAAGCCCTGAAGTTTGAAGCAGAGAAATATATCCCTTTTCCCATAGACGAGGTAAATATCGACAGTTATATCTTAAAGGAAGACCTCTCAGAGAATAAAATGTTGCTTTTGGTAGCTGCGGTAAAAAAAGAATTTATAAATCAGCGCTTAAAATTAATTCAGGAGGCAGGCCTCAAGGCAAATATTGTTGACCTTGATTCGCTGGCCTTAATCAATGCCTTTAATTTTAATTATCCAAAAGATGAAGAGGCAAATATAAAGGATAAGGCCGTTGCTATTCTTAATATAGGGGCATCAATAAGCAACCTTAATATATTGGAAAATAGCCACCCGGTTTTAAGCCGGGATATCTATATTGCCGGGAATAATTTGACTAGTAAGATTCAGGAGACTACTGGGATAGATTTGAAATCCCTTGGAGAATTAAAGCCCGATATCGACAAAGAAAAATTGAATGGGATAATTCTTGCTACCGAGAGAGTCATTTCTGATTTAGCCAAGGAACTAAGGGTATCATTTGATTTTTACGAGAGCCAAAGCGCCTCTTCTGTAACCAGGATTTTCTTAAGCGGCGGAGGCAGTAAACTTAACGGCTTAAAAGATACGCTGGCTAATCTCTCGGCTATAGAAGTAGAATATTGGGACCCCTTAAGAAAAATAAGCATTATAGATACTATTAATTCTCAAGAAGTAAAGGCAATATCTAGCCAATTGGCAGTAGCTGTTGGGTTGGCTTTGCGAAAATAGAGGAACTTACCCCACACCCAGCCAGCAAATTTAGAAGGCTAAGGGTTTCTGGGTGTGGGGTCAAATTCAGCCAGCAAACTTACGCTCGCTATCGCTCCATAAGTTCTGGCTTCATTTGAAATGATAGAAATAAACCTCTTACCAGAAGAGGGAAAAGTTAAAACCAGAAGAATAGGTAAAATAAGCATAGAATCAAAATACCTTCTTTATCTGGTTCCCATAGTCTTTGCAGTGTTAATATTAGTACATATTTGTTTAGCCGCCTTAGGCATAGTCAAAAGCCTCCAGTTTAGTCAACTCGATAATAAATGGAAGAGACTCGAGCCCCAGAGGGAACTGTTAAATAATTTTAAGAAGGAATACGATGTGGTTACTTCTGGTGCTAAGGTAATACAGGAATTGAATAGCCGGAGGCTTAACTGTGCAGAGGAACTCAACCGATTAAGCCTGAATCTCGTTTCCGGGATTTGGTTTAATGAGATTCTGCTTTCTCGCAAAGATTTTGTCTTAAAGGCATCAGTGGTATCTTTGCAAAAAGAAGAGATGAGCCTGATTAATAAATTTATAGATAGCCTGAAAAAGGACACCTGCTTCTTAAGGGATTTCGATAGTTTAGAATTTGGTTCGGTAGAAAAAAAATCAGTTGGCGTATACGACGTAGTTGATTTTATTGTAACGGCTAAACCAAAGGCACGATGAAAAATTTATTTACCAGTTTATTAAATAAATTAAATGCATTAAAATTTGATAAATTAGAGAAGAAGCAAATATTTCTTATTGTTTTAGTCGGGGTAGTAATACTTTATGTGGATTTTGCGTTTATTATGAAATTACAGTTACGAGGCATAAGAACCCTGACCCCGAAAATAATAAAATTGAAGAAAGATATCGATAGTTTAACTAAAGATTTATCTGGGATGCAGGATTTAGAGCAAAAGGCAGGTCAAAATAAGACGCAGATAGGAGCGCTTAAGCCCAGAGAAATCATTTCCCAAGATAAGATACTCTTATTATTGCAGGAGATATCTGACCTGGCTAATAAGAACCACGTTAAGATTACGCAGATAAATACATCCAAGGATAGCAAGGTCCAGGAAGAGGTTATAGCCGAAGAGCGTCTTTTACCCATTATTGTTACTTTAAATTTGAGTTGCGGGTATCATGCACTGGGTAGTTTTATGAATGACTTAGAAAACGCAAGGCAATTTATTGAGTTAGAAGAGATGAAAATTATACGCGACCCTCATAATTATCTTCTCCAGAATGTAAACTTAGTACTTAAGATATATGCTAAGAAATAGTAATGTCAAATGACAAAGCACAAAATTCAAAATAGACGCAGAGCACGAAATTTAAATGACAAAACCTTAGTTTTGGTATTTGTCATTTGGATTTTAAATTTATTTTGTCATTTGAATTTTGACATTTGTCATTTATATGCTCAAGGGCAGTTTGTATACGATGCCAAAGGTAAGCGCGACCCATTTATACCTTTGGTTACTCCGGACGGAAGACTGCTAAACTTAAAGCAACAGGAAGAAAAAGGGGATTTGACACTGGAAGGCATTATATACGATAAATATGGCCTATCCTATGCCATAGTGAATGGTGAGATTGTCAAGATTGGCGATAAAGTTGGAGAATATCAAGTCTTAAGGATAGAAAGCAATAAGGTCATTTTCCTTAAGCAAGGCGAGCCGACAGAGATAGAATTAAAGAAGGAGGAGCCGTGAAAATAACAAGGATTATTATAATCTTAGTTATGGGTTATGGGTTATGCCTGCCTGTCGGTAAGGCAGAAGTTAAACCAGAAACAGCCCCACAACAGCAAACAGAGGTAAAGCCAGAAGCGCAAACTGCGATTGTGGAGAGTCTGGCTGCTTCGGAGAATGTCACCCTGGATTTTAAGGAAGCGGATATCCGCAATGTCCTTAAAATTATATCTTATAAATCCGGAGTGAATATTGTAACTACCCCTGAGGTTATCGGCAATGTTACTATTAGACTTGTGGATGTGCCCTGGGAAAAGGCCCTGGATGTGATATTAAAGACCTATGGTTTCGCCTACGAGAGAGTGGGTAACATTATAACCGTTGCACCAATAGAAAAATTTACCTCTCAAAAGAAACAAGAGGTAGAACTTGCCGAGGTTCAGCCCACTGTTACCGAGGTTTTTAATCTAAAATACATAGATGCCCAGGATGCCAAAAAAGCCCTTGAACCCCAGCTTTCACCGCGGGGAAAAATAACCGTGTTAGAGGTTACTGGGCAGGCGGGTTGGGAATTTGGCGCTGAAGAGTTAGGTAAGAGAAAGAGGGTGACAGAAGGCAGGATTTCGCGTTCAAAAACATTGATAGTTTCCGATACACCGCCTGTTTTAGAAAAAATCAAGGCGGTCATTGAAAAGATAGATTTTAGTCCGCGTCAGATACTTATTGAAGCTAAACTTGTGGAAGTAAATCACGATAAATTAAGGGAGTTAGGGATTAGCTGGGGAACGGGAACAGAGGGTCCTACATCCTTAATAACACATCGCGACGTAGTTACTACTTATGCTACTTATCAAAAAGATACAGGAGAGGTTGGGCAAACAGAGCTCAAAGACATCGTGGTTCTACCCACTATAGGAACTAGGCAGGCTGCAGTGGGTGCGCAATTTTTACCTGAATTAGCAATCGGGGAGTTGATATTTCAGAAATTAACCGGCGAAAAATTTGAGGCAGTTCTGAAAGCCATAGAAACCAGTAGTTATGCGAATATTTTGTCTGCCCCGCATATTATGACTCTAAATAATCAAGAGGCATCGATATTGGTGGGAGAGAAATTTCCTCTTCTTAAATCTACAGTGAGCACGGAAACCGGAACTATTACAGGAACAACCTTAGATAAATATCAGGATATCGGGATACAATTAAATGTAGTCCCGCAGATTTCAGGGATTGATTCCATAAACCTGATTATTCATCCGGCAGTTAGTTCTTATACCACTACAGTGGAGGCCTTATCCAGTACAGGCCAAAAAATGGCAGAATATCCGGTTATCCTCACCCGTGAGGCAGATACTCAGATTTTAATTCGCGACGGCGAAACAGTAGTAATCGGCGGTTTGATGACCGATCAAAAAGCAAAAGAGATAACCGGTATTCCCTTCTTGAAGGACATACCTATTTTAGGACTACTTTTTCAGAAGCAGAAAAACACAGTGGAAAAGATAGATTTACTTATTTTTATCACTGCCCGCATTGTAAAAGAAGGCGAATTTACACCCGAGGAGATTACCAAGTTACAAGAGAGATTAGGCAGGGGCCCAACCCAGAAAAAATAAGTTTAGGGACACCCTTCTAGGCAATCGGAAGGCTGTCCCCAAAAGACTATAAAAAGGGACACCCTTTGCTTTGACAGAAAGGGTGTCCCTATTACCTATTACTATTATTAGAAAAGAGACTGGACAGGGGTCCGAAAAAGTAAGGACGTTTTTAAATCCAATCGGGGGACGTTTCTGAAACCAATCGGAAGAGTGTCCCCTTATTTATATGTATAAAGTCACTTTTGTTTTTAGCAAAAGAGGATTAATGAAATATATTTCGCACTTAGACCTCATGCGTTTATTCATGCGTGCAGTACGCCGCGGGAGCCTGCCGATTAAGATGACCGAAGGATTTAGCCCTCACCCTAAAATTAGTCTTAAGCGCGCACTAAAGTTGGGAGTAGAAAGCGATAACGAGGAAGCAACCTTTGTTTTAAAAGAACCCATGAATCCAGAGGAGTTCAGGAACAGATTACAGGAGCAATTACCCGAAGGGATTCTTATAAAAGAAGTTACTAATAGTTACTAATTACAAGTAAAATGACAGGTCTGTTACTAATGGTTACTATCGGTTACAAAAAAGTAACGGTTAGTAACCGACAGGTCACTCAAAGATATCATTAGTAACCAATAGTAACGGATAGTAACTTGACTACAATATGGCCAAAGAAATCTTAATTAATGTTGAACCCCAGGAGAAACGAGCTGCTATAGTCAGTGCTGGTCGTCTGGAAGAATTTTATATAGAACGGCCGCAGGATAAAACCATAGTGGGTAATATTTATAAGGGTAAAATTGAAGCCTTGCTTCCTTCGATTGGTGCGGCATTCGTAGATATCGGTTTGCCTAAAAATGGATTTCTTTATTTATCCGAAATAGAAAACTCTTTTGAGTCGTTGGAGACGCAAAAGGCTAACCCCAATCAGATAAAAAAAGGGCAAGAGGTCCTGGTGCAGGTAGTAAAAGAATCATTTGGCACTAAGGGTCCTCGTCTTTCTTGCCATATTGGTCTGGCAGGTAGGTATTTAGTGCTTTGCCCTCAAGAAAATCAAATTGGCGTTTCCCGAAGAATAGAAGAGGAAGAAGAGAGAAGACGCTTAAGAGGCGCGCTTTCAGAGCTTCGATTACCCAAGGACGTGGGTTTTATTGTCCGCACTGCAGCTAGTGGCAGGTCAAAACAGGAGTTAAAAAGGGACGCCCATTTTCTGCTTAAATTATGGAAGAGGCTGGAGAAAATAATCCAGAATAAGAAGGCGCCCTCTCTTGTCTATGAAGAATATGACTTGACCCTTCGGGTAATAAGAGATTCTTTTACCGAGGACGTCTCTAAATTAATCGTAGATTCCAAAGCCGAATATTACAGGATACAGCGTTTTATGAGGACGTTCTTAAACTATCTAAGAAGTAAAGTAGAATTATATCGGGGTGAAGATTTATTTGAAGATAAAGATATCGAAAGACAGGTGAATAAAATTTTCGAGACTAAAATCTATTTAAAATCAAAGGGTTATATTATCATCGAGCCTACCGAAGGCCTGGTGGTTATCGACGTAAATAGCGGCGGATTTAGTAAAAAATTAGAGCAAGAGGAGGCAGCCTTCAAAGTTAACTGTGAAGCAGCCACTGAAAGTGCCCGCCAGTTAATCTTGCGCGATTTAGGAGGTATAATCGTTATAGATTTTATAGATATGGAGAAAGAGTCGCATCGAAGAGAGGTTTTGCAGATATTAAAAAAGGCATTAAGCAAAGATAGGGCAAAGTATGATATCCTGGGAATTTCCAAGTTTGGAGTGGTGGAGATGACGCGGGAGCGCATACATAGACCGGTGCAGATGCTTTCTTATCAGGTTTGTCCTTATTGCCAGGGAAGAGGCAAGGTTAAATCATCAGTTACCATGTCTATTTATGCCTTGAGAGAATTAAGAAGATACTTAAAGGGTAAATCCCTAAAGCAAGTTAATATTACTTTAAATCCAGCTGTAATTGATGAGGTCTTAAGAGAAAAAGAGAATCTAAGGTTTATTGAGCGTAAATTTAGGACAAAACTTAATTTTATTTCCGGTCCTACCCTGCATATAGAGGATATAAAAATAGCCTAACTCAATCCCATTCCTCTCTCTGCTTGTGGCGCTGCGAGAACAAGCCAAGAGAGGACCCGCTAAAAGCATTACTTGACAAAGGCTAATTTTAGCCCTTGACTCTGTTTATTTAATATGTTATCATATGATTTCTATTAAATTAAAGGAGAGCGACAAATGTATGCAATAATTGAAGTTGGAGCAAAAGAATATACTGTTAAAAAAGGTGATATCATTGAGGTAGAAAAGCAAAGAGTTAAGGAGGGTAAAGACATTACTTTAAATAAAGTCCTCTTGGTTTCTAAAGATAAGAATGTCGAGGTGGGCCAGCCTTATGTAAAAGACGCAAAAATAGAAGGCGTAGTTTTAAAACACCTAAAGGCCCAAAAAGTAATCTCTTTTAAGTATAGGCGTCGAAAATCTTCCCATTGGAAAAAGGGGCACCGCCAGCAACTCACAAGATTAAAGATAAAAGAAATAGTAACAAAAGAGTAGGTAGTAGATAGTAGGTAGGATTTAGGCTTTTCCTACAGCCTACATACTAACTACTACATACGGCAGTAAAAATGTTTATTGACCAGGCAAAAATATATGTTAAAGGTGGTACAGGGGGAAAGGGTTGCTTGAGTTTCTACCGCGATAAATACACCCGAAGAGGAATTCCCGATGGCGGTAACGGCGGCAAAGGGTCTGATATCGTGATTAGGGCAGACAGAAATCTCCATTCCCTTTTAGATTTTCAGTATCAGCGGCATTTCTTCGGCGCAAAAGGTGGTAATGGTTCAAGTAAAAACAAGAAAGGTAAAGATGCGCCTTGCGTTATTATCCGCGTACCTTGCGGTACAGTCATTAGAGAGGCAAAGACAGATTGCGTCCTTCGTGACCTGGATAAAGACCAGGAAGAAATTATCGTAGCCTACGGCGGTCGTGGTGGTTCGGGTAATCAGCATGGCAGGCCTGTAACCGCAGGCTCACCAGGCGAAGAAAAAGAATTAATCCTGGATTTAAAACTCATTGCCGATGTGGGCGTGATAGGTTTTCCGAATGTAGGAAAATCTACATTAATTTCTAATATTTCCAATGCCCATCCCAAGATTGCTGCTTATCCTTTTACGACCAAGTCTCCGGTATTGGGAGTCGTGAGCAAAGAGGAGAGTTCTTTTGTCATCGCAGATATTCCGGGGTTAATCGAAGGTTCATCGCAAGGAAGGGGTTTAGGGGATAAGTTCTTAAGACATATCGAACGCACAAAGCTTCTCCTGCACCTTATTGATATGTCCGGCATTGAGGCAAGAGACCCGGTAGAAGATTACCGAACCATCAATAACGAATTAAAAGATTATAGTAAAGAAGTTTCCTCCGCCCCTACGTACAGGAGCAGGGTTGATAAGAAATCGCAGATTATTGCGGCTAACAAAATGGACTTGGAAGGCGCCAGTCAAAATCTGGAAAGATTCAAGAAGGCAATAAAGAAGAAGGTTTATCCTATATCGGCATTGAGAAAAGAAGGCCTGGAGGAATTAATTGAAGCAATTAGAAAAAGATTATAAGGGGATTGTAGTAAAGATAGGCAGCAGTCTACTTTTTTCGCCTAATTATAAACTGGATTCTAGATTCCTTAATGGTGTTACTGCTCAAATTGCCAGTTTGGTTAATCGTGGCAGAGAAATAGCGGTGGTTTCTTCTGGGGCTATTGCTTCGGGTATATGTAAATTAAAATTGAGAGAGCGCCCAAAGGAGCTTTATCTTCTGCAGGCCGCAGCTGCTATAGGACAGAATGAATTGATGAATAGATATCGTAAATTTTTTAAGACTAAAATGCATATAGCACAGGTTCTTCTCACCTGGGAAGATTTTAATGACCGTAAACGTTATTTAAATGCAAAGAATACCATACTTACGCTTTTAAAATTAGGCAGTATCCCGATAATTAATGAAAACGATACGGTGTCTACTGACGAAATTAAGTTTGGAGATAACGACCGGCTTTCGGCGCTGGTCGCCACCCTTATTAATGCAGACCTTTTGATTATTCTCTCAGATGTGGATGGGCTTCTGGATAGAGATAAAAAAATTATTCCAGTAGTAGATGAAATTACGCCTCAGATAAAGGCACTCGCCTGGGTGACGAATAAAAAAACTTGTGTAGGCGGGATGACTACAAAAATTGAGGCAGCAAAAATATCTATGGATTCGGGAATCCCTTGTGTTATTGCTAACGGCCGGACAAAGGATATAATTTTATCGGTAATAAAGGAACCCGAGAAATACGGAACTTTATTCTTTCCCAAAAAGGGTCTTGCCGCGAGAGAACGCTGGATTGCTTTTGGGACAAAGCCAAAAGGTAAGATTCTCGTGGATGAGGGAGCCAAGAGAGCCCTCTTGAATAAGAAGAGTTTGCTTTCAGTGGGCGTTGTAGGACTGGAAGGTAATTTTGAGATAGGAGATATTGTCAGCGTGATAGATAAACAGGATGGTGAATTTGCCAGGGGTAAGGTCGGTCTTTCCAGCAAACAATTAGATAAAATTAAGGGTAGTCGCTACGATAAAGAAGTGATTCACCGCGATAATATAGTTATCCTATAGGAATTAGTATACCGTTGCCAGTAGGGTCTGTCCCCGAAGGGGACTGACCCACGACAAGATAAGCTTGTGTTGGGAGATGTGAAAAATGAATCTAAAACAGGAACTCACTAATATAGCCAAGAGCGCCCAGCAAGCCTCCAGAGTTATACTAAACATATCTTCGGCAACGAAAAACAAAACCCTTAAAGGTATGGCCTGGGCTTTAATGAGCAAAAAAGACTCTATTATTAGAGCAAATAAAAAAGATATTGCCAGGCTAAGCAAGGCAGGGTTAGCCAGTGCCTTTATAGATAGGCTTACTCTTAGCGCCAAAAGAATAAAAGAGATGTCTGATTCCTTGGTTGAGATAAGCAAATTAAATGACCCAGTAGGAGAAATTATCAAAGCCTGGCGCAGGCCCAATGGCCTCTGGATTCATAAGGTGCGAGTGCCTATCGGCGTAATTGCGATTATTTATGAATCGCGGCCTAATGTTACTTCTGACTGCATCGGGCTTTGTTTTAAATCGGGTAATAGTGTAATCCTAAGAGGGGGCAGCGAGGCAATAAATTCTAATCTCGCAATATATCAGATACTTAAGGATGTAATAAAAAAATATGCTCTTCCTCAAGATATAATCAATATGGTTACCACTACCAACAGGCGTGCTGTAGATATCTTATTGAAAATAAATAATTATATTGATTTGGTGATTCCTCGTGGCGGAGAGAGTCTGATTAATCGGGTGGCTAGTCTATCGCGCATACCCGTAATCAAACATTACAAAGGAATCTGCCATGTCTATGTTGATGATGAAGCGGATTTGAATATGGCCCAGAAGATTTGTTTTAATGCAAAGGTCCAGCGCCCTGGCGTTTGTAATGCCATGGAAAGTATGCTTGTGCATCGGGATGTGGCAGCAAGGTTTCTTCCGGGTATGGCGAAGATTTTTCGTGATGCGGGCGTTGAAATCCGCGGCTGCGCCATGACGAGAAAAATTGTTAAATACGCAAAAAAAGCAACTGAAGATGATTATCGCACGGAGTATCTGGATTTGATTTTGTCAGTTAAGGTAGTTAATGATTTAAGCGAGGCGATAGAGCATATCAATAATTATGGCTCGCATCATTCGGATAGTATAGTTACGGATAATCATGATAATGCCCGCCGGTTTTTAAAGCAGGTTGATTCTGCGTGCGTTTATGCCAATGCCTCCACACGCTTTACTGACGGCTATCAATTTGGATTGGGTGCTGAAATAGGTATTTCTACCGATAAACTGCATGCGCGCGGACCTATGGCACTTGAAGAATTAACCACATATAAGTATATGGTTTTTGGAAAAGGACAAGTTAGAACATAATTGCGATTTTTTTAATGACAAATGTCAAAGCACAAAATTCAAAATAAGCACAAAGCACAAATATTAAATCTCAAAACCTTAGTTTTGGTATTTGTCATTTGGATTTTAAATTTATTTTGTCATTTGGATTTTGTCATTTGAGATTAACGAGATATATCTATGAAAATAGGCATATTAGGCGGTACTTTTAATCCTATACACCTTGGCCATCTTATCCTGGCTGAAGAAGTAAGGGAAAAGTTAAAACTTGATAAGGTTATTTTTGTACCTACTTACCTTCCGCCGCATAAGGATAATTCTGAGATTGC
>Ga0172364_10003315_pt1 | contig 12851 bp, 16 predicted proteins | sample LakKivSesite10cm_FD_114545 | JGI IMG/M metagenome (GOLD analysis project Ga0172364, IMG submission 114545) | Sediment microbial communities from Lake Kivu, Rwanda - Sediment site 10cm | ecosystem: Environmental > Aquatic > Freshwater > Lake > Sediment | place: Rwanda: Western Province, Lake... | reverse complement strand
GAAATGATTGCTGACCAATATTTCAATCAATAAAGTTATAGCATTAAATACTTTAAACGTCAATTAGAAAAGCCAAGATTAATAAATAATCTTGGCTTATGATTTCATCTTTCCCACTCTTTTGTCTTATTGTTAAGCCTGTATCCAAAGATTCTGAAAATTTCTTTAAATTTCTCTTCGACCTCTGCCCTTTTCGTATCCTCATAATTGAAAGACATAATTAAATCTTTTGAGGGATTCTCTGAATGATACAAATCAAAATAGTCTTCTCCTTTTTCTATGCTGAATCCCTCCGGCAGATTCCCCTTTATCAACTCTTTGAAAAATGATCTCATCTTTTTTCCTTTCTTTAAATTTTTTAACTAAAATAAAAAAATCTCTCCCCCGTCTCTTACTCCATATAGACTATCCCCCTTTCTTTTTTTAATGAGCGGAAATAAAAAAATGACCTGTGGTCATTATAATACGATGAAAAAATAAGTCAAGCGAATTTTAAAAAACAAAAAACCACCACTCTAATTATTTCTTTCAATTTTTCTCAGAATTAGAGATGTTATAATTATTCCGTTTTTATGCTTACTGGCCTAATGTAGTAAATGATTCTTCTTCTGACGTTGCCGTATTGCCTGATTTATCAATTGAGGTGACTAAATAATGATAAGTCGTGCTGGCCGTTAAATCAGAAAGCAAAAGACTGTGTTCCAAAACATAGTCAGAAGAACTTACTGACGGAGTTGAAGAAGTTGCTGTTACCGGGGTTGAAGTACTGTACCATACTTTGCTGTTTGCCAATTCATTGGTAAGCCATTTAATCTGGGTTGTGGAGGCAGTAGTGCTGGTCGCCATAACATCGGAAATAACCGGGGCGATAGTGTCGGGAGTTGAAGTTGCGCAAAGTTTTTTCTGGATGCCCGGAGCAATCAAGAGCCCTGGCGGAATTTTGCCTGACTTACCGGCGCCCTCTGTGAGCAATTCATTTATTTTAGATAGCGTCTTTGGTCCTACCATTCCAACCTGCTCAACGCACATTTTTTTCTGGAATCTCTTCACCGCCATCTCGGTTAATCTGCCAAAGTAGCCGGTAATAAGCCCTTCGGGATAAATTTCGGGGTCAGTTGCCAGAAATTCCTGCAATAATCTAACATCCTCGCCACTCATGCCTATTCTTAATTGTTTTAGAATTTGAAGCGTTTCTTTTACCGTCTCTTTCACTTCTGTCCTTTGCTGCCTTAGCGATTCCAATTGAGGAGTTAACTCTGCAATCAGGGTCCTTAACCTGGCGATTTGCTCTTGAAGAGAAGTAAGCAATTCTTGTGCCGATGAGGTGCTGGAAACCGCTCGGGTCGCAACAGGCACAGATAAAACGCTTAATAAAACCGCTAAACCAAGAATAACACTAAAAATTTTTTTCATTTTTTGAAAGTATTTTTATGCCCTTAACAAGATTTCGACCTTTTAATTAAAAACTATTTTATTTTAACAGAATTTCTACTTCAAGTCCAGTTTGACACCGGCTTTTCACGGAAATAAAAAGAGGGTTAGAAAATAAATTTAACCCTCTTTTTCTTTATTTATTTACTTCAAGTCCACTTTGGCGCCAGTCGCTTCAAACTTCTTTTTTTATTCTTCGGAATCATGCTTCCTTATTATTTTTTTAAATATCTATGTTTTGATTACACCAGATTTTTGAAAAAAGTAAAGAACATAAAATTGACAATTAGCCAAATATCTTTTATAGTTAATATCAGTTTTTTAAAAAACAAATATTATTTGAGGAGGTAAGGATTAAAATGAAGAACTTGAAAGTTGATTTTGAAATAGCTCAAAGAATCAGCCGCAAAATCTTAGTTGATACAGAAGGAAAGTTAAGAGTTTTCTGGGGTGAAGAACCGAATTTAATTGAGAATGTCTTGTCAAGTATTGATGATGCTATAAGACAAGGAAGGCACATAATTGAAGGATATCAGGGATTGATAGTCCAAATTGGAAAATTGAAGTTGTTTCTGCCGGGCGAAGTCCAGGAATTGAGCAAAGTAATTAAAATTCTTCAAAAAGTTATTGCTAAATTTTTAGAACCCCGAGAATTAAGCCGGGCAGAGCAAAATTCTATTCACTCAGCTTTTCAAAAATGCCAAGCAGAAATTGGTCGAGTGACCAATAAATTCAAATCAAAAGCCCAAACGAGACTGAAGCAAATACCACCTCTTAGAAATGAAAGGGGAAGAAAATCTGGAAAAGTGCCAATTGAAACCAGTAAAGCCACAGTTGACTTATTTGAAAGATTAGATGAAATTGAAGAAATAAAGTGGGGGGTAATATTAAGAACCCGAAAACTAATTGAGGAAAAGCTTAGAATAGAAGGGGTTTTCGTTTCGGTTTATAGAAGATTAGGTAAATTTTTAAAGGAATTACAAGAAGGAGTAAAAAACGAAAGATTAAAGCAAATAGTTAGCGAGATTTCCGGAGGCAAAAACAATCTTTTGACCGGACTTTTATCAATAAAAGTTATGCCTTATCTTAAAAGAGTGAGGTCCCGGGAAATTCAACGTTTAGCTAAATTGCCAAAGTATTTAACAAAAGGTAGAAAGGATAGAATCTATCATACTTTAGAGAATGCCCTCAAAAAAATAAGGCCCGTTGTTCAGGAACGGGAAAGCCGGCAGAGGAAGAAAATTAAATTAAACAATTAAAAAAGGACTCTGAAATCAGAGTCCTTTTTTATTAAGAAATTTTATTTTCTTTATTTATTTACTTCAAGTCTACTTTGGCGCCGGCCGCTTCAAACTTCTTTTTCAGTTCTTCGGCTTCTTCTTTCTTGACGTTTTCTTTCACCATTTGAGGGCTTGAAGCTGCAGCGTCAACTAAATCCTTGGCTTCTTTCAATCCTTTACCGGCAATATCTCTAACTACTTTAATCACTTCAATCTTTTTATCACCAACAGCTGTCAATTCAATATTGAAGATGCTTTTTTCTTCAGCCGCCGAAGCAGCAGGGCCAGCAGCAGGAGCGGCAGGAACTGCCGCTACCGGAGCTGCAGCCGACACGCCGAATTTCTTCTCCAAAACCTTGACCAGTTCAGCCAAATCCAAAACTGACATTTTTTCAATCTCATCAACCAGTTTTTTGAACTTTTCCGGCATTTTCACTTCTTTGGCTTCCTCTTTTTTTTGTTCTTTTTTTTCTTCTACCATAGGGCAAAGAAATAAATCTCTTCTTCCCCCTCGCTTCCTTCGGAAGCTCGGTGGGCAAAGAGAACTAAAAATTTATGTTCTGGCTTTCGCCAAAACAGTTATCAGACCTTTAATGTTTCCTTGTAAAACATTGACCAATCCTGAAATTGGCGAAGCTATGCTTCCTACCAATTTTGCCAGAAGCTCTTCTATTGTTGGAAGCTGGGCTAAGGCAATAATTTTGTCTGCCTCTTTGAATTTTCCTTCAAGAAAGCCGGCCAGGATTTTCAGATTTTCGTTGGCCAGGCCGAATTGATAAACGATTTTTGCCGGAGAGATTTCGTCTTTAAAACCGAAAACCAGAGCTACTTCCTCTTTGTATTTATCTTTGCTGAACGCTGCCAATTTGCTCTCTTTAAAGGCTTTTTCTATTAAGGTTTTTTTAGCCACTTTCAGGTTAGCGTCAGCTGCTTTTAATTTCTTTCTTAAATCGGAAATTTCTTCTACTCCCAGGCCGGTAATGCCAACCAAAACCATTGCTTTTTGTCTGGCAATTTTATCTTTTAAATCCGTGATTATTTTTTGTTTTTGCGCCCTGGTCAATGCCATAATGGTAATAAAAAATCTGCGTTTGCCGCAGACAAAAGATGAATGGATAGAGAACGGGTCTCTATCTGACTGAGTCTACCTCGATAGGTCTTACTACTTTTGAGATGCCTATTGTCTGCGGTATGTTTTTATATTAATCTTTTCTATTTTCCTGTCAAGACCTCTATAATCGCCTGACCAAACTTTTCAGCAGCGGCCGGGCCATTACCAGTAACGATTTTACCATCAACGACCACCGGTTTTTCTTCAAAAACCGCGTTCTTATCCTCCAAAATTTTAACGGCTGATTTATCCATCGGATTTGTCCAGACCGTTGCCTTTTTGCCGGCCAGGATTCCAGCTTTGGCTAAAATTACCGGCGCAATACAAATGGCTGCCAGAACTTTATCTTGAGAGACCGCTTGTCTGGCTATCTTGTATGAATCTTCATTATCAAGATGCTTTAAAGCTCCGGGTCCCCCAATAAAAACCATCGCAGCGAAATCAGCCGGATTTAATTCAGAAACTAAAAAGTCAATCTCAACATCCCCGCCGTCAGCTCCAATAGCCCGACCCATTTTATTTGAGGCGGTTTTTATTTCAGCTCCGGCTTTCTCTAAAATCTCTCTCGGAGTGAAATATTCTTCGTCCCGAAAATCCCGAAAAGCAATAATCATTGCAATTGATTTTCCTTCCAAAGCTTTTTCAGGCATAGATACTTTTTCCTCGGGAAGAGCTTCTTCTTCCTTTTTAATTAAATTCTGATAGATTAAAACTCCTATTATTAATATAACAATTATTCCAAGAAAAGGCAAAAATTTTTTCATATTATTTTAAATATTTTGCTTTGGCGAGATTGTGTTCTTCTAAGGTTTCACTAAAAATAGTTTCTCCTTCAGGAGTGGATAAATAATACCAATAATCGCTCTCAACAGGATAAATGGCTGCGATTATGCTTTCAAGGCCGGGGTTGGAAATGGGACCCGGGGGCAGACCCTGATATTTGTAGGTATTATAAGGCGAATCAATATCTCTGGCCAGAGCAATTTCTTTTCTCATTTCATAAAAAGTCCAATTTTCCCTTCCTAAAATATAAGCTGTGGTGGCATCAACCTGAAGAGGTATGTTTGCTTCAAGTCGTTTCCATAAGATTCCTGAAACTAATTTTTTATCTTCCGGGTCCCTAACTTCTTTTTCAATCAAAGAAGCCATTGTTACTATTTCAAAGAGAGTTAACCCCGAACCAGAAACTTCGTTTCGGTACGGGGCGATTTTCCTGTCAAAATTGCTTAGCATTCTTTTGACAACATTCTCCAAACTCTCATTTTTCATTATTTCATAAGTATCGGGAAAAAGATAACCTTCCAGCCCTAAATTCTCCGGCTTGTCTTTCAAAAAGTCAAACTGGTCAGAAAAATCTCTGGCAGCCATCTGCCAAACTTCTTCGGCCGGCCACATTCCCCTGTCCTCAAAATAAAAACCGATGGTTTTCAAGCTCCAGCCCTCAATGATGGTAATTTTTTCTTTGATGATGCCGCCCTTAAAAAGTTTTTCTGCTATCTGGGGAATGTTCATTGAAGGAGACAACAGGTATTGGCCGGCTTTAAGGTCTCCGGCCACGCCTTTTACCAGCACATAAACTCTGAACGTCGTGGCGCATCTTATCAAATTCTCTTTTGCCAAGTTCAGGGCAATGTCTTTTGACCCTTCTCCTTTTGCCACGATAAAAATCACCTCTTTTTCAGAAGAAGGTTCTAACGGCAAAAAAATCAACCAGAAGGAAATCGCAGCAATCAGAACTATTAAGCTAAAAATTAAATATTTCTTCATCTTTGATTTTAAACTAAAGGAACGAAAACAAAGCCGGGGTATTCTTCTTGCTCAAAGTCTGTTTCGCTTTTTTTAACGAAAAGCCAGATTGAGGAGTTCATCGGCGTGACAATTCTGCCACCGACTTTTAACTGTTTTTTCCAGGAATCCGAAACTTTGGTGGCGGTGGCTGATGCTAAAATTTTGTCGTAGGGCGCTTCTTTTTCATAGCCCCTGGAGCCGTCGGCACAAACAAACTTTACCATCCCCTTCTCCAGAAAATTATATTTCCCAACATTCTTTTTACCGAACTCAACCAGCTCCGGCACTATATCAACGGCTATTACTTTTCCCTGCCTTCCGGCAGGCCGACCCTCTGAGCCGACAATTTCAGCCAGCAGGGCTGAAGTCCAGCCAGAGCCGGAACCAACGTCTAAAATCTTCTCTCCTGGTCCGGGTTCCAGCAATTCCAGCATAAAAGCAACAACCAGGGGCTGGGAAATTGTCTGGCCAAAGCCAATGGGCAGGGCTTCATTCAATTCGGCTAAATCTTTAAGGTCTTCCGGCAAAAAATCTATTCTCTTGATTTTTTTGAAGGCCTCAATCATTCTCGGTGTTTTTAAGTACCCTTCTTGAATTAAGGAGTCAATCAGATTCATATTTTCAACTTAAATTTTAGCTTTTGCCAGAAGCTCAATCTATCAATAAACAAGATGCCGTCCAAGTGGTCAATCTCGTGCTGAAAAACTCGGGCCGGCAGACCTTCGGTTTTTACTTTAATTTTTTCTCCTTGTGAATTAAGAGCTTCTATTTCTGTTTCTCTGGCTCTTTTTATTTTCAAAAATAATTTGGGGAAGGACAAACAACCTTCCTCTTTTATTTCCGTTTCTCTGCTTTTTTTAATAAGTTCAGGGTTAATAAAAACTCCCGGACCATTTGCCGTCTGGACAACGATTATTCTTTTTAATTTTCCAACTTGAGGAGCAGCCAAACCCAGGCCATCTTTTTCCATCATTGTTTGAATCATCTCCTGGCCGAGTTTTTTTACAGGTTCCGTCACCTCCTTTACCTCCTCGGACTTTTTCCTCAATATCGGGTCTGGATATTTTTTGATTTCTAAAACCATAATATTTTTTACTCATAATGCCGAAGCGCCTCAACCGGTCTTAATTTAGCCGCACGTTTGGCCGGGAAAAATCCGGAAAGACAACCAACAAAAAGAGAGAAAACCAAGCCAAAAATAATTAAGCCGGGGGTAACCGAAGCCGAAATGTAAAACATGGGATGAGCTTGACCATACATTTCAACCGACTTGGCGAGAATTATCCCCAGCAACGTTCCGCCAAGACCGCCGATTACTCCGATAATTCCTGATTCAATCAGAAAGATGGTCAGAACCGCCGAGTTTTTGGCTCCGACAGCTTTCATAATGCCAATCTCTCTGGTTCTTTCGCGGACCGAAGTATACATTGTATTCATTATTCCTATCCCACCCACTATCAAAGCAATACTGGCAAAAGCAATGATTACCACCTGAATAATCCCCATTATATTTTCCACCAACCCGGACCAGGTTTCTCCGGTAATCACCGAGAAGGCCGGAGCGTCCTGGCCCATTCTTCTTTTTCCGGTTTCTTCAAGAGCCGTTTCAATGTTTTTAACCACATCTTTAACGTCAAAATCGGGATTTGGTTTAACTATGGCCATCTGGGAGCCTTCTTTTTTACCGGTAACCACCCGGAAATCATCCAGGTCTAACATAATCATGGAATCGTCTTGTTTACTTCCCACGGACATTAAAACGCCCGCCACCTTAAGCTTCCTGCCTTTGATAGCGATTTCATCGCCCACTCTTATCCCCGGAAAAATTTCTTTGGAAACCAGACTGCCTATTAAAATCTCCCTTCTGCCAGACCGGGGAAAATCTCCTTCTGTTGTCTGATATCCCATATCTTCTTTCAAAACCGGGGTTGCTTTGTCCCAGGCAACTCCGGCCAAAAAAGTCATTTTTGCCATCCCCTCGTACCTGGCAACCCCGGCCGCATAAGGAAAAACCACAACCTGCTCCACGCCCCTGGTCTTTTCTATGGCTCTAATGTCTGCGTCGCTTAACTCCATTCCTCCCAAAAGAGCCACCATCATATCGCCGAGTTCTCCTCCCGGCATAACAAATATCAAATCGCCGCCCAACATTCTTAATTGGGTCATCAGCGATTCTTTCAGACCCTCTGATAAAGAAATTAAAGAGATTATCAAAAACACGCCGATAACAATGCCAAAAATCGTCAGCCAGCTCCTGAGGCGCCTGCTTCTCAAATTGCGCAAAGCCAATTGAAAGTATTCTCCTATTTGCTCCATAGAACTTTAGCGGCTTGTTGATGGTTTGTAATAATCTGACCGTCCCGGATATTGATAATTTTTTCGCTGTAATGCGCGATATTCGGGTCGTGGGTGACCACCACAATGGTCTTGCCCTGCTTCTGGTGAAAATCCGTTAAAATCTCCATTATTTTTTTACCGGTAAGTGAATCCAAGTTGCCGGTCGGTTCGTCGGCAATGACCATTTCCGGGTCGTTGGCAAAGGCCCGGGCTATGGCCACCCTCTGCCGTTCGCCGGCTGACAATTCGGCCGGCTGATGGGAAATCCTGTCTTTTAAACCTACTGAAATTAAAAGCTCTCTGGCTTTTCTTCTCCTTTCTTCAGGTAAGTCGCCTTGAAAAATCATTGGCAGCATTACATTTTCAATAGCCGTAAGGTTGGGTAAAATATTGAATTCCTGAAAGACAAATCCTGTTGTTTTCCCTCTCAATAAAGACAATTTATCTTCGGAAAGCAAAGAAATATCCTCACCTTTAAGATAAACCTTGCCGCTGGTTGGAAAATCCAAAGCTCCAATCATATTCAAAAGCGTTGATTTGCCCGAGCCCGAAGGACCCATAATGGAAACAAAACCGCCTGGAGCAATCTCCAGGTCTACGCCTCTTAAAGCAGTAAGCTCTACTTTTCCCAATTGATAAATCTTCCAGATATTTTCTAATTTAATAATTGGCCCTGTCATTGACTTTTCTTTATCTTTGAATTACTTTTTCTCCTTCTTCAAGACCGGAAAGCACCTGGACCATATCGTCGCTGCCCCTTAAGCCAATTTCAATATCTCTTTCTTCAATTAAACCATCTTTAAAAACCTCAACCATTGTCTTGCCGTTTTTTCTCTGAATGACATCTCTGGGCAGAAGTAAAACATTCTTTTTCAAATCAGACCGGATGACGACGTCTGCGGTCATTCCGGGCTTTATTCCTTCAACTGCTTCTTCAAAACCAATAGTTATTTCATAATAAACAACAGCGTCAATTATTTTTTCTGCCGGACTTATTGAAGTAATTTTTCCTTTGAATGTTTTTCCCGGAAAAGCAACCGGAGTAATTTCAACCGGGTTACCAACGCTGATTTTAACCACGTTTTCTTCATAAACATTTACTTTTATCTCATAAGGAACAGCAGGTAAAACAACCATAACAGTATCCTGGATGGCTGGTTGGACCAACTCCCCCGCCCTCTTTTTTATTTCTATAACTTTTCCGTCTATCGGACTGATGAGTTTTGATTTTTGAATTTGATTTTCGTAAAATTGTACCCGGGTTTGAGCCTGTCTTATCTGGGCTTGATGCAAATCAACATCCACCTGACGGATTTCAGCTTTGACTAAATCTAAACGATGCTCCCCCTCTTGAAGTTTTGTTTGCGCCGTCTCAACGTTTGATTTCATTGAAGAGATTGTTTGTTGAGCGTTAATAACATTGGTCAGGCCGCCATTAATGTTTGTTTTCAGGACATCTAAAGAAGCTTTGTCAGCTGCCGAAACTTTTTCTTGATAAACAGCTGATTTATCAACAATTTCGCGGATTGTCTCTAAATTGTTAAAAGTTTCCTCAAGAGAGTTTTTCATTATTAAAAGAGCAGTTTCAACGTCTTCGTCTTTTTTTGAACTCTCTTTGGCAATTCCTAAATAAAATTTTGCTTCCGCTTCTGCCCTTTCTATTTTGTCTCTGGCGCGCATTATTGTTCTACCGTCTTGGTCATAGATAGTAATGTATTCTCTGATAAATTCTTTTACAAAATCTAAAGCGTTATAAATTTGAGGGTAAGAGATATCTAAAATAGTTATGGCTGTTTGATAGCTATTTTTTAAATTTTCTTCGGCCATGCCAAGGGTAATTTTGGCGTTTTCCAGCTGGCTCTCAGCAATTTTAATTTCTTCCGGACTGGCACCGGCCAATAATTTATTTAAGTTCAGCCGGGCTAACTCAAGGCCGGCTTGAACCTCCTGAAGCTGAATATAAAGATTACTGGTATCCAGTCTTGCCAATTCTTGGCCTTGCTTAATTTCATCGTCCACCTGGACAAAAATTTTTTCAATTTTTCCAGCGTTCTCAAAAATAAGGTTTATTTTTTCTCCTCTTCTAACCTGGCCATTTTCAAAAATTTCTTGGACAATGTCTCCCCTAACCACTTCAATCAAAGTGAATTCCGGTTTTTTTTCTTTCAAAAAAACTTGATAAACGCCGAAGGTTACCAAAACAATGATAATGATTATTAAAATTATCTTTTTGTTCATATTGTTTATATAATTTATTTATTGATAATTATGTTTCTAAATTATAATTTGTGACCGGCGGGTCCGCCAGGACTCGAACCTGGAACCTGCGCTTTTGGAGAGCGCCATTCTAGCCAATTGAACTACGGACCCAAATCATCTTTTCGATTCCTTGTGGAAAGTATATGGGGGTTTAATACTAACTAAATATAGATTATGAAATCTTAAGAAAAAATTCAAGTTATTTATTTTCAATCCCACAATTTATAAATCGAATGTTCTCCAACGGAATGGAACCAAATTATATTAGAATTAGCAAATTCAAAAATAATTCGATATTTTTGATTTATAGAAAAAGAAAAAAACCCCTTCAGGCTTCCTTTTAGCTTGTGGGTTTTAAGTTTTGAATCAAAAGGATTTTTTCTAAAGATTTGTTCTTTCTGCTCGGCAATTTTCTTAACTCGTAATGGTAACTTTCGATACTCGCGAGCGAATTTGCTCGAATAGAAAATTTTCATTTGAATACGGGGATAAAATTATCGTAAATCCTTTAACGACCTCAAAAGCTTCCCTCTACTAACAGCTAACTCTTTCCGACTTTCTGCTAATTCCCGAAGAATTTTACCTTCAAGCCAAAGACGCAAAAGTTCACGAAAAAACTCGCTCTTGGTAGCATATTTGCCCTTCTTGACTAATTCTTCTACAGATTTGTTTAACTCTTTTGGTAGTGATATATTTATTACTTCTCGCATATTCAGGCGAAGAGAACTTCGTTCTCTTTTTCACCTTCGCCCCACACAAATGTCTTAATGTATGGGGTTCGGTTTGTAATAATTTGTATTACATAAATATTAGCACATCATACCTCCTTGTCAAGTTTACTCTTAAAAATCGTTCTCTTGACGATTTTTATTTCAAGGTTATTACTTCCTCCCACTCAAACTCAAATAGGGTTTCCATTGCCCATCTTCATATATCACGTCTTGCGCAAAGGGCGTAATAAAAGAAATAACGATCGAGGTCTTCAAGCGTGGTCTTGTATTCTTTAGCACCGTAAATTGCGTCGCAAAATAATTCTCTTGCCCTGGCAATCTCTAGTAATCGTCCTCGCCAACGCGAATCCTCAATGGTTAAGTCAAAAAGTTCCAGAGTTCTTTCTACGGCGCCCCAGAAAATTTTTTTGTCTTTCCCCTGCCATTTTCGCGCCCGGCTTACCTCGCTGCCAATATTTGCCAACTGCTCCATTAAAGAAAGCTCAAACCATCTTCCCTTAGCTAATTCTTTATGTATAAATTTTCTCATTGTGAAACTAACTTTTCTACAATATTTATTATTTTTTCTTTAATTTCAGAATTGTCAACACTCCTGGAACGATTGCCAAAAGAGGGCTTAAGATTAATGATTGAATCAAATTCAATCATTTCCTCTCCACTTTTTCCAGGATAGAGATTAATACCCCAAGTATGTTCTCGTTTTGACCCCTCCTGCTCCATCAATATAACTTCCTCGTCAGCATGCATTTGACCGCCCACAGCCATTATCCCTTGCTCAACGTCAACAACCGCCTTCACTAAATCGCCAAATTGTTCTTTGGCAATATCAAAAAGCACTTTTTTATTTATTGAATCTTTAATAATTTTTATTTCCATATTATTTTTTCGTTTCCTTGTGCAAAGTGTGTGTTGATATACGCTAAATACAGATTACTAAATTTTGAAAGAAAAAACAACCATTGATAACTTGAAAAGTGTAGCTCTAAAGAACTGGCAATGTCAGAATGCGGTTAGAAAATCAACCCTAAAGACTTAAGGTCTTTTCTTAATTGTGCAGGACTTTTAAAATGTACCGTTTTTATACCTAAACTTCCAGCTACTCTCAAAAATCTCTCAGTATCATCAATAAAAATACACTCTTTAGGTTTTACATTAAGATTTTTTGTCGCTAATAAGAAAATTTCTTTCCCGGCTTTCGTCAGACCAACCTCATGAGAAAGGATAACAGCATCAAATAGTTTATCAAACCTTCCAAGTCTTTTATTTACTTTTGTGTGTTCTTTTATTGTATTTGAAACTATCGCTAATTTGTAATTTTTCTTCAATAAAGCGATAAGTTTCTTCATATTTTTGTCTACTGAGGTAAATTTCTCGTAATCTCTTATCCATAAATCGTTTAGATTTTCATAAGAGACCTTTTTCTTAAGCTTTTTTCCCACATTTCTAAAGCATTGTAAAAGCGTTATCTTTCCCTTACAGAGAGGAACAGCTTCTGTATTAATCGTCTCCCATAGTTTATGACCGTCTGATATTTGGAATATCTTTTTGGTCTGGACTAGAAGGGGTTTCATATTTAAAATTACGCCCCCAAAATCAAAAATAACTGCTTTTATCATATTGCCTCATTTTGCCAGAAAACCGCCCCTCTTACAAGGCGGCCTTTATTTCCAAAACAAAATAATCTCCCTGCTTCAGAGAGATTGTCTCCTCCCACTCAAATTCAAAAAACTGGGTGTTATTTATCGGGTTTCTTTGTGCAGGGTCTGTTTTCGGCACCACTGGCAGAACTTTTTAAATTCCAATTTTTTCTCAGCGTTTTTTTGCTTAGATTTTCGGGTAAAATAATTAACTCTTTTGCACTCTTTACACTGAAGCTTAATAAATGGTTTCTTTTTTGTGGCCATATTTTTAAAT
>Ga0172364_10003314_pt1 | contig 12853 bp, 25 predicted proteins | sample LakKivSesite10cm_FD_114545 | JGI IMG/M metagenome (GOLD analysis project Ga0172364, IMG submission 114545) | Sediment microbial communities from Lake Kivu, Rwanda - Sediment site 10cm | ecosystem: Environmental > Aquatic > Freshwater > Lake > Sediment | place: Rwanda: Western Province, Lake... | reverse complement strand
TTCAACAGTTTTATTTGGAATTTCATAAATTTTTTCAATTGAATAACTACCGGCATCTTGTTCATTGATAATCTTTTTTACCATTTTTACCAAATCCATTTCGGTCAATCTAATAATTTTTCCCATAATATATTTTACAAATAAATATTCAAAAGATATAAAAATCACAATTTTTTGAATGGACAATCAATCAGAGAGTGAAATGAGGATGGTAAGACACGGAGGTGTCTTCACCCACCATCCGAACTGAACGAACTGTATTGTTCATTACTTCTTAATCCTAAACATTATCGTAATACGTTTGTAACCTTTCCATCCTTTACGGACTTGTACCTTAAATTCTAATTTGTGTTGTTGTATAAAACCATCCATACAACGTATACCTAAAATACCATCACCTATTGAGTTAAGTACTTTGGTAATAATATCTTTACGTTTACCAACAAACTCATCCACGAATTTATTATACACATTAATATCTACAGTGTCAGCTTCTTTATTAGTTGATACTTTAAAAAATGGTTCAGAGTACATTGTCCACCTTTGAAGTTTATCTTTGGTGTATTTCTTAACCTCGAATCTAAGTGTTGGGTCATTAACGAATGCAAAATCAGACTTACTGATTACAGATTTTTCACTAAGGTTAAACTTACCAACATCGTAACCCACGTTTTTAATTTTATCGAAAACGTTCCGACCTGTCACTTCCCATACCATCTGAGGTCTAATCTCAGATTTAACCCACTGTTCAGTAACCAAAGACCGCTCAAAATCTACTCCTGTAATCGCTCGTGTTTGCATAACACAAAGTAACAAAATATATTTGAGATTGCCAAATATTTTTTTAATATCTTATAACCCTTATTGGTAATCCCCTCTTTGTTGCAGTATCTATCATATGCCGGGTACCTTTGCTCTTACCATCCCAAAACGCAATTAATGAATCAGAGGTCTCCGACATCTCCACATTTCTTATCATCCCCGCCCTTTTTCCGTACTCCCCCCACTTTGCAGGAAATGACTCTAACTGATATCCCTTTTCTTTCGCATATCTCTCACCGAGAGCATCTGCCCCTTTTGCTCCACCACTAACTATGATAACCTCACTTTGATTCTGAAGTATAATATCACACTTTGTCTTGAGAAGTTCATAGTCACCGAAATCCCTTCCGCCAGCAATAATCACTCTCATAAAAGGGTAGAAAATTATCTCCTTTTACTATTAATGTAATTAAGTAAACCTAAAATGGTTGGCGGCCAAAGACCAATGAAAACCGCTTTTTCATAATTAGCATCGTACATAAACAGATATTCACTGATAAAAATACATACAACACACACTACCAATATTAGTAGCTCACTTAGACTAAATCTTTTCATATTATTCTTGATTGTTTTTTTCATAGGATTTAATAGATGGTAATCCACTGTAGTGACACAACAATTCATCACGTTGTTTTTTGAGTTCGTCTTTGATGTCTTGAGAGAAATAAATCCCATCCGATTCCATATCTGAAATCGTTCTGACAATCTTTTGAATTTTCTTGACATTGTTGACTTCCTTATTTGGTTTTTTTTCGACTAGCTTATGAGCGTAAAGTAAGGGACCAAATATAAAGGTTGCAAATAACGTACAGATAATTGAGGTCAATATTATTATTTCCATTATACAAAGATAAACAAAATAATTTATCCATCAAAGGGACTTTACCAAGTAAGGAACTAAAGTAAAAAAAATTGTATTTATATTATACTATGAAATATATTATCTCTGAATCTCAACATCGATTTCTGTCTGAACAAAACAAAAAAGTATATGAACACCCTCCGATTTCTCAGGGATATGTTAGAAAACGCATCGAACAAAACATTATTGAGGGGCAATACCCAATAACAACCAAAGGTAGAAGAAGATATTCAGATTTGTTGGACCACTATGCCGAAAATCTGATGGATGGGTTTCACACAGATTTGGACTATTTGTTTGAAGATGATGGATTCGAAAAGATTGTCCGTATTCTTGGTGAAGAATGAACCTATGATATCAGGATTGTCTCAAGGGGAGGAAATAACCATCACGGATAGAGCTCTACACAAAGCCTACGATTTGATGCGTGAGGCCAATATTTTTGCCCCTGAATATTTTTTACGTGTTGGGGTTAAGGGCGGAGGTTGTTCTGGTCTTACCTATGAATTGGATTTTGACAACGAAGAAAAGCCGGGAGATATGAAATTTGGCAACGAAAATTTACACATCGTTTGCAATATGAAGAGTTTCCTTTATCTGTGTGGAACGGAGTTGGATTTTTCGGATGGGTTGAACGGGAAAGGTTTCAATTTTATTAATCCCAATGCCTCGCGAACCTGTGGTTGTGGGGAGAGTTTTGCCATTTGAATTGTACACTGTTTGATAAAGGAAAAGCCATCCTTAACAGGATGAGCAAGTGTCGTTTTTCCCCCCAACCCCATTTTTTATTCCACTATATTTATAAGATATGGCATATTCTAATAAAATTATTGACCACTACACAAATCCAAGAAATGTTGGTACTTTGGATAAAAACGACTCGAGAGTCGGTACAGGTTTAGTTGGTGCACCAGAATGTGGTGATGTTATGAGATTACAAATTTTGATTGAGGATGGTGTTATCAAAGACGCTAAATTTAAAACATTTGGTTGTGGTTCAGCAATAGCCTCGAGTAGTTTAGCAACAGAATGGTTGAAAGGAAAATCTATTTCCGAAGCATTAACAATTGATAATATGGAAATTGTTGAGGAATTGGCATTACCACCCGTAAAAATACACTGTTCGGTATTAGCTGAAGACGCTATCAAACAAGCTATTGATGATTATCAAAGGAAACAATGTGCGGGGACTGATTATCCCCAGCCCTTTTTAAATAAAAAAACCCCCACGTTTATGTGAGGGTCTATCTTATTGTTTGTTGAAGGTTAGTGTTATATCTCCACCATCTTCAAATTCGTTCCACTGTAATAATGTTTCTCCTCCGTTTGATGTCTGAGTCCATTCCTTACCATTTGCGTTTGCCGACATCTCTATTGTTTGGTCGTTATCTGCCATCCATCCACGGTCAACATACACGCCAGCTTCAGGACCAAATGATAAATTACCTTGCATATACCAGACATTTTCCTGAACCCAAAACAATAAACTCTTTGTATTATGAACCTCAGTTGATGACCAACTTGTTGATGAGTTTCCTCCAATTGTTGTGTTGCCAGGTCCCACACCATCTATTGTCAAATTATAGTTGGTGTTATTATTGATTGTAATGTTTGCTTGCCACATAGTTTTTAATTTATTATAAGTATAAAACCCACACGTTTAAGTAATGGTCTTAAAAATAATATTTATTATTAAATTAAACTGATTATCCCCAACCCTTTTTGAAATTATCCCTATGAAATACATTATCAAAGAGTCCAACCTGAAAAGAGTTATCACCAAATATTTGGAAACATCATTTCCAAGAGATGACGTAAGACAATATTTCGAAATGGATTATGATGAGCAGACGGGTGAGGAATTTGATGATGAAACTCACGTCATTTTTTATTTTGGACCACAAGACTACTCAGAAGAAAGTGAAATATTTCATTGGTATAGTTGTGAATACTTTTATGATTATTCCCCACAGGTAAAATATAATACTTGTCCAATACTTGTAATATCCAATGAAATCGTAGATGTATTGAATTCATTGTTTGACAACGATTGGGTGGAACCATTCAAAACTTGGTTCACCAAGAGATACAATTTACCCGTCACAACCATTGAGAGTGATAGATTAATAAGAAATAGATAGGTATGAATAAAAAACCCCCACAATTGGTGAGGGTCTTGAACTTATTTTTCTTGTCCTAACAAGAACTTATTCGAGATTGCTTTAAATGAAATTGTACCATCCATCGACCTTACAACCACACCTTCTCGTTCTTTTTTGTCGTTAAGGGCTGACTTACCTTGAGCGTATTCCAACATTCCTTCAACAGTGTCAGGTAATGAAAAACCAAACTGTTGATTTAAAACAGGAACATATTGTAAATCCAAGTCCATCAACATAACAACCATTTCCATAAAAGGAACACGTCGGTATTTGTCAATCTCAAAACCTGTAAAGAATTTGACTGTGTGACCTTTGATATTGTATGGATTTCCCTGAATATTTTCACCAATTAATTCACCCTGTAAAGAGATGTTTTTGCCGATAGATTTCATTTTGTTTTCCAAATCTAATTCACGAGCCACTTTCCAAAATGTGTTACCTTCAGTTTCCAATAATTCTAAGTTTCGAGAACAAACACCAAACTCACCATCCTTGACATAATAAGTTGCCGAGGAACCATCCAATTTTTCGGTTACATAAAATTGGTGTTTGGATTGGTATTTCCATTCCTCATATTCCTTAGTTAGGTTTTGAATCCTTTCTTCATCAGTCTTTGGAATGAACGATGGGAAAGGACCTTTGACTTTACCTGCAAGTTCAGCAGGAATGGGAGGTTCATATTTAACAATACCCAACATAGTTGTGACATCCATACCTTCAGTCAAATCACTTGCAGTTGCGAACTGAGTGATTGGGAGAACACTCATAGGAAGAATTAAACCCTGTGATACTTGACCACGAAGTTTTATAGTCTTCAAACGAAAACCTTCTTGGTCCCCCATTTTTTTGTATGACGATTTGCGTAAGAATTCGAATTCTTCACTGATTGGTAAAAATGAATCGATTTCACAATAAATAACCTTATCACCTACTTTGTAGTTGACATCTTTTGCCACAACAACATTCCAACCACCAACGGTGGCCAACTCAATCATATCCGCACCTTCAATGGGTCGGATGTTTGTAATTTGTTTAATGGATGCTAACTTTCTTTCCATACAACAAATCTAAGAAATATTTTAGAATTATCCTATTGTATTACTCTGAACGTTGTCTCTTTTAATGTATCCCATTTCTTTGAGGATATCATTGATTTGTCCCATAACATCACTTGATTCAGGTCCACACTCAATCACATTGTTCGAACCACAACTTATGTCTTGACTGATTTGTATTAGTTGTTCTTCTAAACCTGGATATTCATTCGAATACTGAATACACATTTGAACTAATCTAAGAGCCTCTCCCAACTTGTCATTAGCTTTAGCTAAAGCCCTCCAAACAATTTCACCCTCCACAGGAGTTTTGTCATCAGGATAGTTATTTTTTTTCTGATACAGTTCGTATTGTTGTTCGGATATTATGTAAGTTCTTCCCATCTGAATTTGAGTATAACAATAAATATTTATCTTATAAAAAGGACTATGGATTTTGTAATAGTATCAGTTGTTTTAATTTTGATTGGTTTTTTGGGTTGGTACTTCGGAAGTAAAAACAAGGACTGACTCTTGTAATCTCTTGAATAAATCTTTGTACCTTACATTAAGGTTGACCGCGTTGTTGCTTAATCTCACATACACATCAGAATTTTCGGGAATAAAGAAGAAATCTTTTATAGTCCATTCTTCTTTATTGTAACTTACTTTTTTACCAATTAGGGGAATACCATCTCTCATAATTGTATAAATACTAAAAGAACTTTTTATATAACCATTTCATAATCAAATCAAAATATTTGCATAACTCGTTAAGTCCGAGTAGGAAAGTAATTGTAACAAAAATGTAAAAAAGTATCATATCAATAGCAGTGTCTATTGTAAATCATCCATCCTTCAATGTCACGAAGGATTTGGTCAATTAAATTATACCGTCGGTTGCCACGAGTGACGCTCTTGTTAGCCGTGAGGTAAAATAGGTCAGTGCCTTTTATTTTTTTTAAACTAACAGTCACCCCGTTTGAAAGATGAATTTTACTTTGCGTTCTTTTAAGACAAACAATTTCTTTGTCCGTTGATACTTTGTATCTATCTTCCTCTTTCATTGAGAGTAAGAATTGGTGTGCCTGAATCCACAAAGAATTTTCCATATCACAAAGATATGAAATCAAATTCAAACTTGGAAATATTATCAGTGAGTATTTGACAAAGGTTCGTTAATTTCTTTCCATTCAGGGAAAAGAGTCTCCAACTTATTTTTGTATTCTTCTTTTGTAAATGGCCAATATCCAACATATACATTTGGGTAGTTGAATCCCTCAGGATTTTTGATAAATGATTGAATTACTCTGTGCCAACCTTCATCCATATTATATTTGTCCACTTCAGGAAATTTGGTCAATAATATTGGTTCTGACAAACCTGAGGTTTCGAGTTTTTGTTTTTGTAATTGATGACGTTGTTCGTCATTTGGAACATAATCTTTGATTTCACCTGATATTCTTTTTTGTAATATTTCCTTATCTCTATCAACAAAAATATCCATCGTTATTGTGAAATCGTTATATAAAACCCAATTCACATCAGACCAAAGTTTCAAAAATTTATCAATTTTGTCTTTTTCGTGGTCCTTAATTTTGTAAAAGAAATCCCTCAAAACATATTCAGGTACCTTGGGAAGTTTTTCCCTCAAGTACCTAAGAAGTCCTTCACGAGCTTCATTCAACCCCATCATTGTTTTTATACGGTTAATCTCTTCACTAAGAATCATAATCTATAAATACTTTCTGGTTTCATAGTATTTATATAGATATGAAGTATCTGATATCAGAATCCCAACTTGGATTAATAATGGAAGGTTTGAACTTTGATGAGGTTTACAAAACCACTCACCCAACTGTTTTTAGAGAAGTTTGTATGAAACTTGCTAAGGGTGATTTGGACCAAGCCAAAGATTTATGTCAAATTGGTTATATGAAAGTTTTTAAGAACTTAGACCAATATTCAGGTACAGGAAGCTTAACAGGGTGGGTTAGAAGAGTTGTTCAAAACGAAATTTTTAATGAATTCAGAAAAAGAAAGTTGGATACTCAAACCGATTTTGATTTCGAAAAAGCCGATTTGGAAGACAAACCTGAAGAGGAAGAATTCTTGATTTCTTCTGTTGGTAAAGGAAACTTGAGAAAAGCAATCGAAAGTTTACCTGAGGGTTACAAAACAATTCTTTTACTCTATTATTTTTCGGGAATGAGACACAACAAGATTTCTGAATTACTTGGGATTGACCCCGGTACTTCCCGTTCTCAATTATCCAAAGCAAGAGAGTCTTTGAGAAAAGCTGTCGGGAAGTACCTGAAGTAATCTTAATCCTGAAAACCGAATTCTTTTTTCAAAATACTAATCACCATACGGAGATTGTTCTTTCTTTGCCTTAGTTTTCTTCTTCTTGGTATTTTCATACCAATTAAATATCAAAGATAATTTCTTGAGAAATAAATTGTTTTAGGGTAATTACCAAACATCTCTTGTATTGGTTCACCAATCCAAAATTCCAAATTGAAATCCTTACCATCAACTGACGGAAGAAAATACCAATACCCACCGATTTCTTTGTCTTCACCCAATTTGATGAGTGGAAGTGCTCCATTGAATTTTTCATCAGATAAAGTTAAGGTGAACTCATCCTGACCCTCTGACAATAGGTCACAAAACACACCACTACCACCTATAAGAACCAACTCATCCAAATTACCTTTATACTTGGGATAGTATAATATCCACTGTTTAAATTTGTTTTGGTAAAGTCTAAACTTTTGAATTTTGTTTTTCACTATAAATAGGATTTGGAATATTGTATAACATTTTACAATACAAGTCGATGTATTGTCTGTTGGTCGCATCAGCCGTGCTAAAAGTTCTCATAAGGTCATTATTAACTACCGATTGAACAAAACTACCACCAGGGTATCCAATACCATATTTTGTACAAATAATACTTGTACCGATGTTAACAACAGTCTCATAATGTACTTTTGGTACAACTGTAAGGTGTTTGTGATTAATGAAGTCCTTTACTTCATTTTTGACTAATTCAATTTGTTGGGAAACGGAAAATTCCATAGAGTAAAACTAAGAAATCCAAACCAAAACTGAAGATAGTAAGGTGATAAATCCAACAACAATTAGCAAAAGTACAATGTCTTCGGTAGTTTCTTTTTTCATAATAATATTTTTTACACAAAGATAAACAAACTATACACAACCTCAAAATTTTTTTCTTAGATATTTATGATAACACTTATCTTTGTGTTAGGAACCCTATGGCTAATTATACATCAGAAGACTACAGTTTTTTATATTTAGATGCACTTCGTGACTTTGCAATCTCAGAAGGATTTCCAATCGCGAAAAGAATTAATATATCTTGGTTGATAGATAACTTTCAACAAAAGTTTCTTGAAAAATTGCAAAGTGAAAACGAAGGGTTATATATATCAAAATATAATTTTGGTAATCCAACCAGATTGGGCCAAATTCTTGTTCAGGCGGGGATTTTGAGCTTTGAAAGATTGAATCAGGATAAATTCTCGGAAACTCATAGGGGGTTACTCAAAACTGCCATCAAAATGTTGGGTTTACCAAAATATATCAAAGTCAACGTCATAGAGGAAGAACCAATGGACTTAAATCTCCAATTTGTGGTAGACTACTTTGCTATGGCTAAAGACCCAAAAAGTGAGTCATTTCAATACCTTAGGGATAAAAATAAGTTTATTGATATATTAGTTGATGCAAGTGGAAGCCAAACGGGTCGTAGTACATCAGGTCGACTTGAAGTTGATGCTTTCAATCCCATTTATGAAAATATGGATAAGGTTGTAAATGAATATTTGAAAAAATTAAGGTCATCAATCAAAACAGATTCAGAATTTTCTGATTTTATTAAATCTATAAAAATAGATAGCCTAAGTTCTGATGGAGGAATTATATTAAAATCAACTTTCGAAGGTGCGAATGATTTTAGATATAAAACTCGATTACAAAGAGAACATCTAAGAGAAAAATTCGAAGAATTTAGGAGAGTTTTTGCAAAAAGAATTGCAGATGAGATGGGTTATCCTGGTTTGAAAAATTTGGTCAAAATAATATCTCCAACTTTGGAACGATACTACTAGAAAAGTAAAACAAAATAAAGTACTACTACGTATAGTACTGTTACAAGAAACTCCTCTTTATTTAATCTTCTATTATGCAAAATTATGTTTCGCTAACGTTATCAACATCTACATCAAATTTTTGTGTAAACCAATCGGCCACCAAGTCCAATACTTTTGTTTCTCTGACATTCAAAAAATCAATCAAATCTTCAACCAATGGTTTTTTGATATATAAATTACCGTTAGCGGGATAAATTTTATCACTTGGGTCGTCCCAAGATTCTCCAGCAGGAAAAAAAATATACTGAAATACTTTACCACCATTTTTTTTACTCACTTCGAGACTATATCCACCCTCTACGTATGGGTTCTCCTCTCTTCGGGTTGTAAAATCTTTACCCAAATATTTCATAAGGTATAGATTCAAAACCTTATCAAATTGTGTTGCAGTGATGACATACTTCATATATGTAAATATGTTGATATTTATAATTAAGATTTTTAGCCTCCCTGATTCAGGGACTTTTAGGACCGTTACTGTTAAGGTAACAAATTAAAGGGGAATTCGCTACTCCCCTTTTTTTATTACCAATATCCTACGTCTTTTCGAAAATATTCTATATTATTACGATTTATATATGATTTCAAAATCAATTTAATCATTCCAAAATAACCCATCTTTTTGAATCTTCTATCATCCTGGCCAACATAAAAATCTGAAATTTCAAATTTCTTAGGTTCATATTTTTTTGATAAAATAAAATCCTCAGAATGAACAACAGTTTCATCAAAACCCCCAAGTTCACGGAACCTCGAAACTTTAGTCATAAAAAAAGTCCCAACAGCAAAAGGGGTTCGATATCTTATTATTTCATTTATTTGATTGAAAATCCAAAAAGTTATTTTACTTTTCAAACTTGGTGAAACTGATTTGATTTTACAAGTTAATAAGTCCAAATCATATTTGTACATCATTCTGAAACAACTCAAAATTTGATTTTTGTTTGTAAGAATAGAATCAGCATCAATAAATAAAACGTAAGGTGTTCTAACAAATTTAACACCGTTGTTACGAGCTTTTGCAACTCTACCCCCTTTCTCTAATCTTATATCCAAATAATCCTTGAATTTTTTTTGATATTTCATTATTTCATTTTGAGTACCATCCTTGGAATCGTTGTCACAAACAATAACTTTAATTCCCCTTATCCCATTTTGTTTGTATATGGAGGTCAATGTTTTTCCGATATAATTCACTTCATTGTATGAAGGAATGACGATTGTTAATTTATTATTCAAGAACATATAAATCAAATTTAGCTTTATCGTATATTATATATGATTTATTTTCGACCCAATCACCACAATTCAAATATCTGACATCTTCAATAAATTTATCATCAGGTGTGTGAATATGTCCACAAATCACAGTGTGACAATACCTGCGTTTTGCCTGATATACAAGTTGTTTTTCAAAAGATGTAATGAATTTTATCGCTTCCTTAACACGGTCTTTGAGGAATTTTGATAGAGACCTTTTCATTCCAAGTTTTTTCAGAGTTCTGTCTAAATAAATTGCCGTGTCATATCCAAGTGAACCTAAAATCCCCAACCATTTTAGTTTTACCACACCATCATATGTATCTCCGTGACATATAAAAGCCCCCTTGAATTCATATTCATTATGAAATTCAATATTTCCGAGTTCTAAAAAAGGGAACTGTCTTAAAAATTCATCGTGATTACCTGTGATGTAAATTACCTTAGTACCATTTTTGGAATAAGATAGAATTTTCCTGATAACATTCGTATATGACTGAGTCCAATAGAATCGTTTCTTTAATAACCATCCATCAATTATGTCTCCAACAAGAAAAAGATATTCTGGATTATATTTTTTAAGAGTTTCTATGAGCACCTCTGCTTGTACACCCCGAGCCCCTAAGTGAACATCGGATATAAAAATCGCCTCGACTTTCATTATCGATAAATAGTTCTCAATGAAGGGTCAAACATTATCTTTATTTTAAATCTAAGGATTTTGATACCTTCTAAGTAAGTTGTTTTTAGCATTAAGTGCTCTTCTTTTTTCATTAAAAGAAACCCCTGTGGTTTTGAATATACAGGTAAAATCTTCCAACTCGTCTCGGTCACTCAGGTTTTCCTGAATGAATTTCCATTGGTCGTCGTTTAGTTTGTAAGTTTTTTTTATCCAATAATCTATGAAATCATTGAACATTGGGTCTATGTCCATCATAATGATAAATCGAATTCTTTTTTATCGTATGCAACGAAAACCTCACTTACTATGTGTCTCCAAAGATGAATATCAATATTCGGGTCCTTTCGAACCTTGCTATCAAATAAGTCTACTAATTTCCTCGCAGTCAAAAGTTGTGGTAATGTTTCACAAGAATTAATAACTTTAACAACCCAATTCATAAGGTCCCCGTAGTGTTGTGAATCTTTCATATCCAAATATAATATCTTATTTCATATTGTTCAATACCGCCTGTATCATTTGGATAGACTCTTTGTCTTTGTTGGATTTGACAGGTTTGGATTTCAAATATGCCAAAGACATTTCTAACTCCTCCTTTTTCGAAGAGGGTTGTTTAATCTGTGATTCATCGAACTTGACAGCACTGAAGTCAATCATCTGACCTTCGTACAACAACTGATATATTCGAGCAGCAACCAGGGGTTCTTTGGTCCACTTGAGTAACATATAATAGGCGAACAATTTTTTCATAGAGCAAATATAAGAAAAAACCCCCACTTTTCAGTGAGGGCTTCTTATTATGGGTAAAACTTTTTTTCTAATTTGTTTTTTAATTCTTCCAAGACCTCGAGAGCAAAGTCCTCCCCGTACTCTTCGCCTATGTCCATAAACCTATTCAAAAACCTGTCAACCATATATTCAACTTTAATTTTACGATGGTCAGTTGGTTTTTTTTCTAAGTCAAATCCAAAAGACTGTGGTAGATTACCTTTCGAGGGTCTGAGTTGTTCGGAGTATACTTTTTTTACTATCTCTTTCAAATCATCATCACTTATCTTAATTGTCTTCATAACGATAAATATACTACAAATATTATAATGAAAAATTAATGTTGTATGACGAATTTTTGAAAACTTCGACCAATCTTGATTGAGTAAACTCCTTCAGGGAAATCAACTGTATTTATTTCGATACAACTTCTTATTCCACCAAATTTAACAACCCTACCTTGACTATCATAGATGGTATAGGTTTGTAGGGGTAAGGTAACAGGACCTTTGTGACAAACCTGTATCTTTTCATTTGCAGGATTCGGATTGAGACACAAATCATTTTTACTGATTTCAAATGTTCTAACACCGCTAGTAACACATTTAATATTGATACGATTCAAGAAAAACGTATCTTGATTCAGACATTTATTGTACCATTGAGTAGCAATCAAATAATGTCCATTTTTGGGAAACTTATAATTAATAAAACGAGCTGAATTTCCAGGATATTCTAACCAAACTAAATCTGAATCATTAAAATCGTAATAATTGAATAATTGTTCATCAGACATCCGATTCCAATCATCATCACTAATTTTATCTAATTTGGGACCATTCCACATATACAGGTAGTATTCCCAACAAGTGTCACCTTTAGTCCGAGGTCCAACGGACATTTCACCAACAATAGAATCTAAACAACCATTTTGTTTAGTGCTCTTTTGTTTGTAAGTAAATTTACAATTTGGGAAGTAAATAAGTTCAACCATTCGGTACAATGCGGTATCACATTTCAAACATTTGTTCCATACCTTCAAGTACATTTTATACTTACCTTTTTTATTAAATTGAACCTCA
>Ga0172364_10003313_pt1 | contig 12853 bp, 12 predicted proteins | sample LakKivSesite10cm_FD_114545 | JGI IMG/M metagenome (GOLD analysis project Ga0172364, IMG submission 114545) | Sediment microbial communities from Lake Kivu, Rwanda - Sediment site 10cm | ecosystem: Environmental > Aquatic > Freshwater > Lake > Sediment | place: Rwanda: Western Province, Lake... | reverse complement strand
TCGGGGGGGCAGTCGCCGAGGGTGGGGTCGATAATTGGGACGAAGTCGTAACAAGGTAGCCGTAGCGGAAGCTGCGGCTGGATCACCTCCTTTCTAGGGAGAGAGTATCTCCTAGGTCGGTCCCCATTAATTTGGGGTAGTTTCCTTCCTTCCACTATCCAGGGGTTAAGGTTTTTTATTTATGGATATTGTTTATTAGCCTCACCCCCTTTTCACCCTAAAAAATCTGTGATTTTTCAGGGAACCCGAATTTCATATGGTAACCTCACCCTCTTTATCCCCCTCTCCTTCTCAAGGAGAGGGGGAAAGTATTTTATAGAAGAGGGGCTGCTGCCCCTCTTAGACGCCCCGTTAATTTAGTCTCCTCCAAAAGGGGGAAGAGTTTTTAGAGGGGGGCGAAGCCCCCCTCTCTTACCTACACCCTCCTTCCCTTCTCAAGGGAAGGAGGATAGGGGGATAGGTTGCCAAATAATCTTCCTTTGGGGAACTTGATTACCCCTAAGAACGAAATTACTACTTAATGTGTTACTATTTACCTATTTACACTCACCTTGCGCGAGCTACAATGTAATATATAGGACACAGTGGGGGACAATCGTGGGAACAAAACCTAATAACTTGGATACCGTTGAGCTATGGGGTCGTAAACTTAAGAGAGCTAAATACGGGCTGGACGAGGAAGAGGTAGCCTCTTTCATCAACGAGCTTATTAGTGAGCGTGATATGCTCATTAAGCATCAGGAGCATCTTTCATCGCTTACCACGCTTGCTGAAAGGACAGTCGTGGAGGCTGATAATCTAGCCAAGCAGATTCAGAAGGAGACCGTAGACCAAGCTAAAGCTGAGGCTAACACAATTGTAGCCAAGGCAGAAGAACAGGCTCAAAAAATAATTGAAGAAAAAGGGGCTGAAGCTGTAGCTATGGCCAGCAGGGAAGCAGAGGCTATCACGGCCAATGCTCAACAGCAGGCAGAATTACTGTTAGCGGAAAAGGCAAAAGAAATTAGCTCTCAACTACGGAGTATGGCTCATCGTCTATATAGGGAGCTTCTGTTGCAGCTGGAAAGCCTTAGGCAGCAGGTAGAAGCACTAAAGGCAGAGTTTGAGCATAAGTTGTCTCAGCTTTCCCAAGAAGCTGGCACTGAGGCTGTGGAAGCGGGTAAGATGAGCACTGAATTCCAGGAACTAATCAGAGCCCCAGACCAGACAAACACGGAGGAGCCGGAATGGGAACTGCAAATCTTGCCCCCGCTAGACATAATGCAAACACTGGGAATCATGACCCATCTTGACCATTTACCTGAGGTTGAAAAGACTGAGCTTATACCTGACCTCGAGAAGCCTTCAATCATAGTCTTCGTGCGCCAGCCGATATACTTGACTGATATGCTGAGAGCCCTTCCCCAAGTGGCCGAGGTCAAAGAAGATGCAACTTATGTAGCTGGTGCCGACAACAAACCAATAAAAGTTCAAATAGTGCTTTCGGGAAAAACTGTATCAAAGAAAAGTAACTAACCTTCGCCCCTTATTTTCCCTCATTTTAGCCATTGGCTTTGGACTCTTACCCAAGGACTGAGCTTACTCTGGGCTAAAAGTTGACTTCCCATCGTCGTTGACATAGAATGAGATACGATTTTTGGGCCATTAGCTCAGTTGGTTAGAGCACGGTCCTGATAAGACCGGGGTCTCTGGTTCGAGTCCAGAATGGCCCACCAATTGTAGAGTAGGCAGAACTGCCGCTTTCTCTGCCGAGTTTGTAAGGCCATCAGTTAGCACTCAGCACTAGTCTTAAGACTCATTAGTTTTACCACCAGCCTGGGATTGCTCCTTACCCTGGATAAAGTTCGGCACTTGAGGCACTATCCCCGTCTATCTCCTCATAACTTTGTTCAAACACCAGGCGAGCTGACAGGGACAACGGAACATCGTGAGCATATTTTTCCATTATATAGCCGTTTAATATCATAACTCCCCTTGGTATGAAGGCGTCCCCCCAGCTTGGACTCTCTCTCAATGTCAATCAATCCCTCTCTGCCCATGCCCAAGCTGGCGGTTATTCGACTCGGCTTACCAAAGGCAAAATCGCCAAGGTCTATCACCTCCAGGCCATTTGCCTGGCCTGTAATCTCACCCTCAGTATCTATGATAATCGTGCCCTTATTTATAATCTCGTTGATGTGCTGCTGGACAAGGTTGGAGCGGTATATCTTCTGTTCCACCGCCTTGTCAATGTGCTTGGCCTCAATCAGTGAGACCCCATCCGTCTCCGCCCAGAAGTTAGCCTCACGGATAATATCAGCTATAAATGAATATTACCTGGGACGAAGTTAAGCTTCACAAACGTGCTATTCAGATTGTCAAGGCTAGGGTCGGCTGAATTTATTTGACGGATTTTTGAGAAGAGATAAAAGTCTTGAGGTATTGGGAAGGTTTATTTTACATCTTAGTCAGCGTCTAAGCAGTATTTTATCTTCAATAAATCTTCTACCGGCGGCTTGTTCAAAGGCAGCTACTAGGTCATTGATAGTGAGCCCAGCCCGCTGCTTCTGATTCAAGTCAACTACAATTCTACCCTCATGCATCATAATCAGCCTATTGCCGTATTTTAGTGCCAGCTCCATATTGTGGGTAATCATTAAAGTGGTTATCTTTTCCTTCTTCACAATCATCTCGGTTAGCTCAAGCACTACCTGGGCTGTCCTAGGGTCTAAATTAGCTATATGCTCGTCAAGCAGGAGCAGTGCTGGCTTACTTATAGTAGCCATGACCAAAGCGACCGCCTGCCTTTGTCCACTGGAAAGGGTGCCCACGAAGGCATTTAGCCTATCTTCTAATCCCAAACCGAGAGGAGTCAAAGCTGAGCGGAACAGCTCTCGGCGCTGTTTATTACTGGCTGCCCCTAGCCCCCTTGGCTGCCCACGTAGCACCGCCATAGCTAGGTTCTCCTCTATGGTCATCTTAGCCGCAGTGCCTATATTAGGGTCCTGATATACCCGGCCAACATATGCCGCATGTTTATATTCGCTCAAGTCCGTAATATCTTTGCCACTAACGATAACCTTGCCACCCCTTTCCGGAGGGAAGACACCGGCAACAACATTGAGCATGGTAGTTTTCCCTGCGCCATTGCTGCCAATAATGGTAATATAGTCCTCAGCATTGACATCCAGATTGATATTATCTAGCGCCTTAACCTCATCTACAGTGCCCCTGGAGAATATCTTGGTTATTCCTCTAAGCTGGAGCAAGCTCTTATTTTCGCCCATCAAATACCTCCTCTTACCACCTTACCGCTGGTGGCATCCATTCATGCCGCAACTTCTTTTGTATAAACGGGATTGCCAGGGCTAAAATCACCAACAGTGCTGTAATCAATTTCAAATTTCCCGGGGCTAAGCCAAGCCTGAGGGCAATAGTTATAAACAAGCGATAGAGGAAAGTGCCAGTAAATGCCGCCAGCAACATGGAGGTGACACCCATGGGGTGAATTAGCGCCTCACCAATTATTACCGAGGCTAGCCCCATTACAATCATTCCTATCCCCATATTGACATCACAAAATTGCTGGTTTTGGGCTACTAGCGCACCAGACAAAGCAACGAGACCGTTTGAGACAGCACAACCAAGCAAAATATTCTTATCGGTATCTACCCCCAGGCTGCGCACCATCTGCTCGTTATCGCCGCTTGCCCTCAACGCCAGACCAATCTCAGTGCGCAAAAACCAGTTCAGTAGCATAAAAATGACGGAGGCTATCACCGCAAAGACGATAATGACCAATATGGTGCTCCTCGCAGTTCCAAACCAACTGGCAACGCTATCAAAGATTGTTATATCGCGCAGCAATGGGGTATTCGGTCTTCCCATAATTAGCAGGTTTACCGAATAGAGTCCGACCATCATAAGGATGCCAGCCAATAAAGCTGGTAGCCTCAGCTTGGTATTGAGCAGCCCGGTTATTGAACCAGCAGCTAATCCACACACAAAAGCAAGTATAGTTGCTAAGAAAGGGTTATAGCCCCCAACATGAATCATAACGGCTACAATAGAGCCTCCGACAACAAAGCTGCCATCTACAGTGAGGTCGGGAAAGGCAAGCACACGGAGGGTTAGGAATACGCCAATAGTAACAAAGGCGTATACCAAGCCTTCAGAAATTGAAGTATTTAGGATACCCTGTATCATGGGAGGTATTTCTTTATCTCCAAAAATAATCTAATAATCTCAACCTCCAGTGGGGGGGCAGAACATTACTGCCCCCCATTGTCCGAATCACTACAGATGTCTCGGTCTTGCTATTCTATTACTATGGCGGCCTTATCTATAACCGATTGCGGAATGGTTATGCCCATTCTCTCCGCTGCTCCAGGATTGACTGCCAGCAAACAGGCTTCCGCAGCGCAACATACAACTGGAATATCACCGGGGGATTCACCCTTTAGTATTCGAGCCGCATAGCTTCCTGCCTCCTGTCCTATCCATGTGTAGTCAGCACCCTTAGCGGCAATGCACCCCCTGGCAACCATATCTGCTGTAGAGCCAAAGAAGGGTATCTTGTTCTCCTCGGCGACGGCAATTATAGCCTCAAGCCCGGAGACAGCAGTATTATCGGTGGGAATGTAGATTGCATCACACCTGCCAATGAGGGAAGCGGCTGCAGTTGCCACTTCAGCTGTTGTCGAACAAGTTGCCTCTACCACCTCGTCAATGCCAACATCCGACATACAATCCTTTAGCTGCCCTACCTGCACGACAGAGTTCACCTCGCCGGGGTTGTAAATCACTCCAAGCACCTTCATGTCAGGGTAAATATCCTTAATCATCTCCATCTGAGCTGGCATGTCAGCTATATCACTGACGCCAGTTACATTAGCATCAGAGCGAGGCGCGTCCCAGGTCGACACTATCCCAGCCTCAACTGGGGCAGTGCAAGTGCTGAAAACCACAGGAATTCCAGTTCCTTCAGCCGCAGCCACACAGGCTTGAGCGTTTGGGGTAGTGATAGCATGAATTAAATCCACTTTTTCCGCGACAAACCGGTCGGCGATTGTCTTGGCTAGAGACGGGTCACCCTCAGCGCACAGGAAAATATACTCCACGTTCACTCCCTCAACAAAGCCGGCTTGGGCCATCGCTAAACGAAACCCGTACTGGTCAGCGAACAGGTCAGGGTGTTCAATTATCACGCTCTCGCCAATCCGATACTCCATTTTTGGCTTGGCAGCGCAACCTGCCATGAAAGGTAGCGCTATTAATGCTAGGGCTAAGCCTAGACTGCCTAACAATACTAATAAGCCTTTCTTCTTCCCCATTTAAAACCTCCTATAACGTTGTTGGTCTGCTGAATATTTAGTTCTACCTCATCTATCACCCCCCTTCACTATTACTTCACTTTGGTCTATTGATGAAGCTAGCCCAATTGTAGCACAAGTGATTGGAATTACAATACCCCGAGCCATTAGCTGTGCCCAGGTTATAGCTTATAGTTCCTCACCAAACTCAACGCCTGAATAGACTAAATGCTCAACCTTTTTATAGGCTAGTTCGGTTGGTGTTTTCCCTGTCCTTTTTGCTTCCTCAAGGAGCTTCCTCAGATTCTCTCCGCACACCAGTTCAATCCTTGGCTTTATCTTGTCCAGGGATGCCTCCTCCTGAAATACCCATTCTGCCCAGGCTCTAATAATCCCGCCGGCGTTATGTGCCCAGTCAACAACAAAAAGAACACCGGCATCGGCAAGCTTTTTAGCCAACTCTATCTCGCCTTCCTTGCTAGTTGCCTTAAGCTGGTTATTGGCTGAGCCCATTATTATCTTGAACTTGAACTTGGCTATTCTTTCCTCGGTTATTATGCCCCCCATGGCACAAGGAGAAAACACATCGGCATCTGCGGTATATATTTTATTTGGCTCCACATAGTCGACCAAATCTTCACCCCATTTTTGCTGTAGCCTGTATACTTTGGCTAGGTTTATATCGGTAACAATGAGTCTAGCCCCAGCATCCAATAAATACTCAGCCAATGGGTAGCCTACCTCCCCCAGCCCCTGAATGGCTATCTTTTTACCTGATATATCTTGACTACCGTAAACGAAGTCACAGGCTTCTTTTATCGCTATGTATTCACCATAGCCAGTGGGGGCACCCGATGTGCCCATATGGCTCTTCCTGCCACTAGTATAGTTTTTGGTAAATTTCTCCCGTATGATATCAGCCATCTCTGGCTCAAAGTTCATATCAGGTCCGGTAATTGACCGGCTCTTATCAGTTACATAGGCGAGAAAGCCCATGGTTTCAAAGTCATCCAAGTCTACGGCGTCACATTGCACCAGTATCTTGGAGCCACCGTAGGGTATGTTGGCTATGGCATTTTTATACGCCATAGCTCGGGCGATGTTTAAGCCGTCCAGGATAACATCTATCTCCGGCTCACTCAACTCATGTCGGCGCATAGCGCCAGCTCGCATAGCGTGTCGCCTATTTTTTATCCCCAGGGTGTTAACATGTTTGCAATACATTACCCTTATATTCTTCTTACGATTGTAGTAGAACTCAATGCCGTGGTTTTTTCCTTCTCTGATAAGCTTTTTGACGTGCTCAAGGTAGTCTTTTAGACCTAGCTTGTTAAATCTTGTCTCCAGTGTTGCCGTGCCTACTGCCTTATAATCTTTGGTTAGAATATCCTCCGAGGTGAAATCAACCATATATCTATCCCAGGGCACGTTATCATCCCATTCCTTCATTCCCCTGATTAGAAATTTATTCTCTCTCTGGTTGTAGAAAATCTCCAGGGTAGTCAGGTCTTCTTTTTCCATGAGGTCAAACACACTATCACTCATAGTGGCACCTCGCTTGAATTATATTTTGGTCGACTTCTTTATATAAGGTTGGTGAGGCAGACGTCGGACAGTTACCTAGCCCAATTGCCAGCGTAGAAATCCTACTACTGGCTGTGATTTTTGTCAAAAATATAATAGTGCTTTCAAGCAATTGAGTTTATTAGCTACCGGGCAAGCCAGATAAATAAGCCAGTTCCTATAAGCCCTATACTGGCGGCAAAATAGAACACTGAGTTAATGTCCACAAAATCGGCTATTACCCCACCCATCAGTGGTCCAACTCCCATACCTATGCCGAATGCCATAGCCAGTATAGCCATAGTTGAGCCCATACCGAACCTTCTGCCCTCCTCTACACTCAAGGCTGAGGCGGCAGGTGTAGCAATCGCTCCACTAATACCACCAAGGGCGCATATCCCTAATAGCTGCCAGAAGTTGCCTCCCAGGGGAATCAGAGCCAGGTGGCTGAGGGAGATAAGGCTGCCAACGATTACCAGGGCTTTCCTATTAGACCTGTCGGCAATATTACCACCATATACCTGAAGTAATGACATCAGCAAAATATTAACTGCCAGCAGCACCCCGATGAGGGTTGGGCTCAAGCCAATGTATATACCGGCGAAGATAGGGAGAAAGGTAGCGAAGGTTCCCCTGCCCAGAGAGAATGCCAGCTGGAAGCTGAAAAGACCCTTGACCATGCCACTGCTGCTCATCTCTTTAAACGAGGGGCGAAGGTTGTCAGCCATTTTCCCCGGTCTAACCTCAGGAAGGAGCAGAGCCACCAATAGGAAAGCCAGCAGATTGAGACCACCCATAGCCGAGAAAGCAACAGTCATCCCGAAGTGGTCAGTTAATACCCCGCCCATCAAGGGACCAAAGCCAAAACCGGTGAAGAAGGCAGCATTAAAGTAGCCCATCCATTTTCCCTCTTCACCCTTCGGGGAGATATCACCGATATAAGCCTGGGCGATGGGCTGAATCATGCCTCCAGCAGCACCGTGAATTAGGCGGACTAAAGTTAGCTGTGTAATGCTATTTGCCCATATATAGCCCAGTGAGATAATACTGGAGGCGAGAAGACCAACGCTGAGAAGTAGTTTTCGTCCACTGCGGTCGGAGAGCCTGCCAACAACAGGCGTAATTATAGTTCGAGAGATAGCGAAGCTGGCAAAGACTATACCTATCCAGATTCCAGTGGCTCCCAGCTTCTCGGCGTAAAGGGGCAGGAGAGGAGATATTATGCCAACCCCCAGCATGGAGGCGAAGATGGGTAGGGCTAGGAGGGGGAAAATCCTCTTTATCATCTCGGGCATTATAATGTTTTGCCACCCAACCTAGCAATCAAGCCAATGAGCTAGTTCAGATAGATTAGTGACACAGATGAGCATGTTTCGTTTCTCCGCGGCATTGACCCTATCCCCCTCAGCACCCAGAAAAATCTTTGATTTTCCTGGGAACCCGCCTGACCCCCTTCCCCTCTAGGGGAAGGGGGAAGTAGTTTTAAGAGGGGGCGAAGCCCCCCTCTTTTTTATTCCTCCCCCTCTCCTCTTTATAGGCACAATCTGGGGAGTTTTAAAGTGGATAGCCCCTCTTCCATAAATACTTTCCCTCCTTTGATAATGAGTCTAACTTAATAGGGTGTCTAAGAGGGGCGTCAGCCCCAAATACATTATAGAGAGTTTTAGAGGGACGAAGTCCCTCTAACATAACTAATTCCCCCTCTCCTTTTAAGGAGAAATACTAAAAGAGAGTTAAAGAGAGGCTTCGCCTCTCTTATAAAACTGATTCCCCTTCCCCTTGACAAGGGGAAGGGGATAAAGGGGATAGGGTTTATAAAAACCTAAGGGGGTGAGGTGCAGAAAGTTGAGGTGTCACTAAGGTATTGAACGAGTAAAGCCAATTGCACATATGGCTGGTAGCTGATATAATCAAACCGCTTTTACAATAGGTGAAGGGATTTTGACCATGGTTAGTAATAAACAACAGAAGGCAACCGAGGGTGAGAAGCTGGAGATAATGCGGCATTCGGCAGCTCATGTTCTGGCGGAGGCGGTTCAGTCTATCTTCCCCGATGCCAAGTTTGGTATCGGTCCAGCTATTGAACATGGCTTTTACTATGACTTTGATTTACCCCGCCCGTTGACCCCTGATGATTTGCCCCTCATTGAGGCTAAGATGAGGCAAATAATCGCTTCCAACCTTCCCTTTATTAGACAGGATATGACTAAGAAAGAAGCCCGAACAATATTTGCCGCTCAGCCCTATAAGCTGGAATTAATTGACGAAATTCCCGATAAGAAGGTCGGCTTGTATCATCAGGGCTCATTTGTTGATTTGTGTCGTGGACCCCATGTCAGCTCTACCGGGGAGATAAAGGCGTTTAAGCTTCTCAGCATTGCCGGTGCCTACTGGCGGGGTGATGAGCACCGTCCTATGTTGCAGCGGGTATATGGCGTTGCTTTTGACACTGAGGCGGCTTTGGCGGAGCATCTCAACAAGCTGGAGGAGGCGGCAAAACGTGACCACAGGAAATTAGGTAAGGAGCTCGACCTCTTTAGCCTCCACGAGGAGGCTGGTCCCGGGCTAGTTCACTGGCACCCTAAAGGGGCAATGATACGCCATGTCATTGAGAATTTCTGGAAGGATGAGCATATCAAGCGTGGCTATGACCTGGTATATACTCCCCATATTGCTAAACTGGATTTATGGAAGACCAGCGGTCATTGGGAGTTTTATCGTGATTACCTATATAGCCCTATGGAGGTGGAGGGGCAGGAGTATATTATTAAGCCAATGAATTGCCTGGGGCACATCATGATTTATAAGGCCAGCCAGCATAGTTACCGGGAACTACCGGTGCGTTATGCCGAGCTGGGTACGGTGTATCGTTATGAACGCTCTGGGGTGCTACACGGGCTATCCCGGGTCAGGGGCTTTACTCAGGACGATGCCCATATCTTTTGTCGTTTTGACCAGTTAGAGGGTGAGGTGGCGGGGGTACTGGACTTAGCCCGGTTCATGGTAGATACCTTTGGCTTCAGCAATTATCAGGTATTTCTTTCCACCCGACCTGAGAAATATGCCGGCACTCTTCAGGCTTGGGATGAGGCTACTGAGACCTTAAGCCGGGCTCTGGCTCGGCAAAGACTTCCCTATGATATAGACCCTGGTGAGGGGGTATTTTATGGCCCCAAAATAGATATTAAGTTTGAGGGTTGGCAGGGTCCCACCATTCAGGTTGATTTTAACCTCCCCCAGCGGTTTGATGTTACCTATACTGGTCAGGACAGTCAGGAACATTTGGTCGCCATGGTGCATCGTACTGTGCTGGGGAGCATGGAACGCTTCCTTGCCTCACTGATTGAGCACTATGGGGGCGCTTTCCCAGTGTGGCTGGCGCCAATTCAGGTAATGGTGATTCCAGTGGCAGACCGCCACCTGGACTATGCCCATAAGCTGGAGGACGAGCTTAAAAGCGAGGGGGTGCGGGTGAAGGTTGATGCTCGCTCAGAAACAGTAAACCTCAAAATTCGGCAGGTGCAACTTGATAAGATACCCTACATGCTGGTTGTCGGTGACCGGGAGGTAGCGTCATCTACTGTTTCCGTCCGTCTGCGCACCGGGGAGCAAGTGGCTTTCCACCCCTTTGACAGCTTTAAACAAAGCATCAGGGAGGCTATAGTAAGCAAGGCGAAGGAGTTAAGGTTATAACTTGACTAGCATAAGGGTTATGCTATATTCTTTGCCTATAACATAGCAAGGGCTTAGGGGAGGTAAAGAGAGATATAGTTAAGGAACTGCGAGTTAACGAGCGTATTAGGGCTAGGGAGGTACGCTTGGTGGGGGAGAAGGGGCAGCAGTTAGGCGTTATGCCCTTGAGCCAGGCGCTGGAGACGGCGAGGAAGCATACTCTTGATTTGGTTGAGGTAGCCCCCACCGCAGTACCCCCGGTATGCCGCCTGCTTGATTATGGCAAGTATAAATATGAGCAGGCGAAGAAAGAGCGTGAGCTCAAGAAGAGCCAGAAGGTTTCCCTGTTGCGGGAAGTCAGGTTACGACCCAAGATTGATAATCACGATTTTGAGGCTAAGGTCAGGTCAGTAAGGAAACTGCTGGATGGTGGGGATAGGGTTAAGGTGGCAGTAAGGTTTAGGGGGCGTGAAATCACTCACCCTGAGATTGGCTGGAGGTTACTTCAGAAGATGTTAGAGTCATTGCAAGGGGTGGCTTTAGTAGCCAAGCAGCCGGCGATAGAGGAGAGGAGTATGAGCGTAACCCTGGCGCCAGCAGTTACCCAGAAGACCAAAACAGGAGAGGGGAAAGGGTCTTAGAGTGCCGAAAATCAAAACCCATAAAGGGGCAAAGAGCCGCTTCCATATCACTGGTAGCGGCAAAATTATGCGGGTTAAGGGTGGCAAGAGCCATTTGCGGCGCCGCAAAACAAAGCGAACCAAGCGTCTGTTTGATGAGACCATACCGGTAAGCCCCAGTGACAGAGCTCGGATAAAAAGGCTTTTACCCTATGGATGAACAGGAGAAAATATCTTGCCCAGAGTAAAGAGAGGCGTAACCAGTCATCATCGCCATAAGAAGGTGTTAGCTCTGACCAGGGGTCATCGAGCAACGAGCCATTCTCTTTATAAACGAGCCCGCGAATCTATGGTTCATGCTTTGAGCTATGCCTATGCTCACCGCCGGGAGCGGCGGGGTGATATGAGGCGGCTGTGGATTTTGCGGGTCAGTGCTGCCAGCCGGTCTCAGGGTCTCACCTACAGTCAGTTCATTGACGGCTTAAAGAGGTCAGGGGTTGAAATCAACCGCAAGATGCTAGCCGATATGGCGGTCAGGGAGCCTGAGGCTTTTGCCAGTCTGGTAACCATGGCTAAAGGTAAAGTCCAGAGCTAGATTATTTAGTAAATCCTAACCCCTGTATCCCCTTCCCTTTAGCAAAGGGAAGGGGAAGTTTTTTAAGAGGGACTTCGTCCCCTCTTTTGTTTTCTCCCCGCCTCACCCCACTCCCCGTGCGTCTTTTTCCCACCCACCCTCCTTTGTTAATAGGGAAGTGACAAAATGTTATGTATAGGAAATTTTTCTTAAATACTAATAGTGAATTCTTTTAGTGTATAACCTTGAGAGCCGATGATTCGAACGCTGAATTTGACTTTGCCCTTGAACCCAGACGGTGCTTGTATAAAACCTAGTAAGCTATGGGAGGCTTTACTAGGATATAGGTCTTCAGGGTTATCTGGGATATCTAATCGATATTGTTTGTGAGCTAGATTTGGAGTTTGCTGGAAATTCAGCATGCTATGCCCAGCAAATGATATTGAACTGGACAGTGGTACATCAATATCGACGACCGCATGCGTCATATTTCCTAACGAGTTTCCCTTATTTCGCACCCGAACTTGTTGTAATGTGCCTGCGGAACTGACATCTTTATCCGCTAAAAAGATGTCTATGTCTGCTTCTCTGATTGAGTATCCTATAGCTATAAGTGCTAGCCCAAGTGCAGCCATAGTGCCAATGGCTCCCAAAAAAGATAAATCGATGGAGAAGTAAGCGAGGTTCATCTTGCTCTTGTCAGCATTGAGATATAACAATGATAACCCTATCAGCACAGCAAGAATCGCAATCCCAAATATAAAGAACGGCCTTTGTCTTCTAGTGACCACATTCCACCTCCTCGCTGTTACTTTTTATATTATAACACAGGGCAGTCTAAGAGGGGCTTTAGCCCCTCTTTCTTTTTCTTCCCCCCTCCTTTATTAAAGGAGGGGGATAAAGGGGGTGGATTTTAAAATCCCTCTTACTCTCCCTTTACCAAAGGGAGAGACCGTTGTAATTGTAAAAAATAAAGCTATAGTCTATAATCTGCCCAAGGCAGAAAGATGTTAAAACAGCTTGAGGAGTTAAAACAAAGAGCCGCCCAGGAACTAGAAGCCGTTAACCAGGTCAAGCAATTGGAAGCGTGGCGAGTTCGCTATCTGGGTAAGAAGAGCCAGCTAACCAGGATT
>Ga0172364_10003312_pt1 | contig 12854 bp, 12 predicted proteins | sample LakKivSesite10cm_FD_114545 | JGI IMG/M metagenome (GOLD analysis project Ga0172364, IMG submission 114545) | Sediment microbial communities from Lake Kivu, Rwanda - Sediment site 10cm | ecosystem: Environmental > Aquatic > Freshwater > Lake > Sediment | place: Rwanda: Western Province, Lake... | reverse complement strand
TACCACCGACACAGGGGAGTTCATGGTGCACATTACAAACGACCAGAAAGCACAATCACCGCTAGGGCCACCAGCCCGATAAGCCAACAGTAGACGGCAAAGACGATCAGGGAGCGCCTTCGCAGATAAGCCAATAAGAAGCGAATACAGGCATAACCACTGACGAATGCAGCTACGAAACCCAATACTAATGGCAGGAGGCCAGCATCCAGGTGGGGCATTTCAAACAACTTTTTTGGCTGTAAAAGCCCTGCACCAAAGATAATGGGTGCAGCAAGCAGGAATGAAAAGCGCGCCGCCGCGTCACGTTTGAGCCCTAGCAATAGCCCAGCTCCAATCGTAGCTCCAGAGCGCGAAATGCCAGGAGCAATAGCCAGTCCCTGCGCCAGGCCGACAAGCAGCGTTTGCCACCAGCTTAGCTCCTCTGCCTGGCGCTCTTGGCGTCCCAGGTACTCGGCCAGCAGCAACCATAGGCCGGTGACCAAAAGGAACATAGCTACGTACAGCGGACTGTGGAACAGCGCTTCAAATCGCTCCTCCCAGAGTGCACCCATCACTGCTGCAGGGATAGTGGCTAAGAGGATCCACCAGGCCAGCCTGGCCTCAGGACCGGACTGGCGTTGGGTCACACTGCGCAGCCAGGCTGTCGCGAGCGAGAATAAGTCGCGCCAGAAGACAATCAGCACGGCCAGCAGCGTGCCCAGGTGCAGCAAAGTATCGAACGCCAGCCCTGGTTCTTGCCATCCGAACAGCCAGGGTACGAGCACGAGATGCCCCGAACTGCTCACGGGAATGAACTCTGTTGCACCCTGCATGATGCCTAGGACCACGGCCTGGACAATGCTCATCTAATAAGATTGACCTCCCCGTATGGATTTGCCCCGCCTGTGCGCCAGGTTTCTGTTTCTTTGCCTGCTGTCGTCAGCGATTGGCACGTACTGGGACAAGAAGTTTTCCTTCAGCGCCGCAAAGTTGCCTTCCAAAATCGCGGCTCGGATCCGCCGCATCAGGTCAAGCAGGAAATAGAGGTTATGGATTGTATTCAGGCGCAACCCCAGTATCTCCTCTGCTTTGAACAGATGGTGCAGATAGGCCCGTGAGAAATGGCGGCAGACATAGCAGCCACAGCCATCCTCGATAGGTGCAGGGTCTTCGGCAAGTTCGGCTTTGCGCAAGTTGATGCGTCCACGAGCGGTGAAAAGCGCACCATTGCGAGCCAATCGGGTCGGCAGCGCACAGTCGAAGATGTCAATACCGCGCTGCACACCCTCGAACAGGTCCTCAGGTGAGCCTACACCCATCAAGTAGCGCGGCTTGTCCACTGGCAGAAGCGGGACAGTGGCCTCGAGGGTCTCCCAGGTCTTTTCTTTTGGTTCGCCCACACTCAGTCCCCCGATGCCATAGCCGGGAAAGCCTAGGGATGTCAGGAAGCGTGCGCTTTCACGGCGCAGGTCGGGGAAGATGCCGCCTTGCAGGATGCCAAACAGGGCCTGGTCCGCTCGGGTGTGGGCGCGCAGGCAGCGTTCGGCCCAGTGGTGAGTGCGCTCCAGAGCCATCTTGTTGTAGTCATAGTCCATCGGGTCAGGACATTCATCGAGAGCCATGATAATGTCCGCGCCGAGCTTCTCCTGAACTTCAATGGCTTTCTCCGGTGAGAAAAAGTGCTCAGAACCGTCTATGTGCGAACGAAAAACAACTCCTTCCTCGCTTACTCGCCGCAGGCTCTCCAGACTGAACACCTGAAACCCGCCACTGTCGGTGAGGATCGGCCCCGACCAGCCCATGAATTGATGCAGGCCGCCGAGGTGGGCAATGACGTCCGCTCCAGGGCGTAGATAGAGGTGGTAAGTATTAGCCAGGATCAACGTGGCCCCCATCTCCATCAGTTCATCGGGGGTCAGGGTCTTGACCGTGGCCTGGGTGCCTACGGGGGCAAAAATGGGCGTGAGCAAGTCGCCGTGTGGTGTGTGCAACACTCCCGCACGAGCATTGCAAGTGGTATCCGATTTCTCGACGACGAAACGGAAAGAGGCAGTCATGGCGTCAGGTGTTTGGTCATTGGCATACGATTTGTTATTGCTCACTCCGGGCTATGGCCTGCTCTGCTGCCTCGGCAATCTGTCCATCGTGCACCAGGAGCTTTGTGCTTTCAATGTATGGATACATGACTTCGTCAGTCACAATAAAGGGCACTTTTTCACGAACAAGTTCGTAGGCCGCTTTCGTGCCGCATCCTAACCTCAGCAAAGGTTGTTCCCGTCGTCGGAAGTCTATACCTTGTGCCGCGCACAGCAGTTCTAAAGCGACGATGGTTTCGACATGCTCGACGATCTGCGCCGCCTTGCGTGCTGCAGTGACTCCCATGCTGACATGGTCTTCTACATTGCCCGAAGTGGGGATCGAATCAGCACTGGCGGGATGGGCCAGAACTTTGTTCTCGGAGGCCAGAGCCGCCGCCGTGTATTGCAGCAGCATGAGACCAGAGTTGAGTCCCCCCTGATCGGTGAGGAACGGCGGCAATACGCCACCATTGGCTGCCGGGTCTAACAGACGGGCGATACGCCGCTCCGACATGTTGCCCAGATCGGCCAAGGCCAGACCCAGGTAGTCCATCGCCAAGGCCACTGGTTCGCCATGAAAATTCCCGCCGGAGAGTGCAATGTCCACTTCTCCTTGACGGAAAATGAGCGGATTATCCGTAGCAGCATTTAACTCGGTTTGGATCACATTTCGTACATGGATAATCACATCGCGAATAGCCCCATGAACTTGTGGAATACAGCGCAGTGTGTAGGCATCTTGTACGTTTCTATCCTGGTCGTCTCGAACGAATTCGCTGCCTTCGAGCAGTGACCTCATGTGTGTGGCACAAGCAACTTGACCGGCATGGGGACGTATGGCATGCAAGCGCGAGTCAAAAGCGCATGACGTGCCCTTGAGGGCCTCTAAACTGAGTGCCGCGACTACATCAGCCGTCTGAATGAGCCTCCAGGCCCGGTTGATGGTCAGACAGCCGATGGCAGTCATCAGGCTGGTCCCGTTGATCAGGGCGACGCCTTCTTTAGCCTCCAGCACTATGGCCTTCAGGCCGCTGCGGTGCAGTGCCTCGAGCGCGCTCATACGCTTCCCCTGATGAGTCGCTTCGCCCAGGCCAATCAACACCAGCGCCATATGCGCTAACGGTGCCAGGTCTCCGCTGGCACCGACGGAGCCCTGCGCCGGCACAACCGGGTGCACGCCACGGTTAAGCAAATCGAGCAATGCTTGTAAGGTCTCTAAACGGATCCCAGAATACCCTTTGGCCAGCGTGTTGGCGCGAATCAGCATCATGGCTCGTACGGTTGCTTCAGGCAATGGCTGGCCCATGCCAACGGCATGGCTCATCAGCAAATTGCGCTGCAACTGAGTAGCTTCATCGGCTGTAATGAAGCGATCCTTGAACGCACCCAAGCCTGTTGTGATACCATAGACAATCTCGTTACGGGCTACGAGGCGTTCTACTGCTTTTCTGCAGGCACGAACGCGTTCCTCAGCATGGGGATCAAGCTTAACCTGCACAGCCTCCGGGTGTTGCCAGCTATCAGCGACCATGACCACGGCAGCGATGGTAAGGTTTTCGCCATCAAGCGCCACAGTCCTCATACGCCTCCCTTGTCAGCGAGATCTGGGGTACGTTTATCATGCAATGGCTGGATTTCACAGAGCTCCAGGCGGCGACAGCTTGAACCAGAGTCCTGTTACTCGCCTCAATCTTGCTCGTGTTTCCTCTGTACATCCGGACATGCACTCGTCAATATACCTTTGCAGAGTGATGAGCCCCACCTTGTCCAGTGCTGCACGGACGGCGATGATTTGGGTAATGATCTCTTCGCAGTTGCGGTGCGCTTCAATCATGCGCTGCAGTCCGCGCATTTGCCCCTCGATACGCCGCAGACGCATCAAGAGATCCTCCAATTCAGTTGTGTTTGAAAGAGCCACCGCCTATCCCCCAAGAGCTATGCCCATGTTATCCTGATATCCATATGAACACCGGGCTATTCTTACACAGAACACCCCTGTTGTCAAATAAGGGCTCCTCAGGGATCTTAGTTTGCCTTGAAAAGCTTGTCACGCTATAATGAGAGTATTCAGATTGCCACACTGCGCCAAAATTCTATCGGCCGCATGACTTTGGTAGCAGTCACCTTCCGCCGCTGTTTATCATAAGCATAACATATTAAGGAGGATATTACCAATGGTAACGCCGAAGCAGCCAATTCCTGAACCTCGGGCCAGAGAGTATGTGAAAAGGGATGCAGAAGCCATCTCACCATGCATGACACGCTCATATCCTTTCGTCATGGATCACGGCCAGGGCTCTCTAGTGTGGGATATAGATGGTGCTCAGTTTATTGACTTTACCGCTGGTATCGCTGTTACTGCAACTGGTCACTGTCATCCTGAGGTGGTGCAAGCGATCAAGGATCAGGCGGACAAGTTTATCCACATGTCTGGCACTGACTTTTATTACGCGGTGCAGACCGAACTGGCGGAGAAGATCAATTCCCTCGTACCCGGAAGCGAGCCCAAACAGGTGTTCTTCACCAATTCGGGCACGGAGGCCGTTGAAGCAGCGTTCAAATTAGCACGCTATTCCACAGGTTGCTCACGAATGATAGCCTTTATTGGCGCATTTCATGGCCGTAGCATGGGGGCGCTATCGTTGACCGCCTCGAAGTATGTACACCGTGCGGGTTTTTCGCCGTTGGTCCCTGGGGTCACGCACGTGCCCTACGGCTATTGCTACCGCTGCGCCTACAACCTGGAGTATCCCTCTTGCGATGTCTATTGCGTCAAGTACATCGAAGATACCCTTTTCAAGCGGCTTGTTTCTCCCGAAGAGGTAGCTGCTATTTTTGTCGAGCCGATCCAGGGTGAGGGTGGCTATGTAGTTCCCCCGCCTTTGTACCACCAACGGCTGTGCGAACTTACTGATAAGTACGACATCCTGCTCGTTGACGATGAAATCCAGGCTGGCATGGGCCGCACAGGTAAGATGTTCGCCATTGAGCACTGGAACGTAGTGCCCGATATCATCTGCATTGCTAAGGGCATTGCCTCTGGAATGCCCCTGGGAGCCATGGTGGCCAGGAAGCGTCAGATGACTTGGCCCTCTGGTGCACACGCAAATACCTTTGGCGGCAATCCCATTTCCTGTGCTGCGGCGTTGGCAACCATCCGTCTTATTGAAGGAGGCTACATGCAGAACGCGGCGCGGATGGGAGAGAGGTTCATGGAGCAGCTCAAACGCATGCAAGCGGAACATCGCTCTATGGGCGACGTGCGGGGGTTGGGTCTAATGATCGGCGTCGAGTTGGTCAAGGATAAGGATACAAAGGAACCCGCTGTTGACCTGCGCGACGCTGTGGTGCAAAAGTGCTTCGAGAAGAGATTGCTTATTCTGGGCTGTGGTATGAGCACGGCGCGTTTCATGCCCGCCTTAAACATTACAGAGGATCTGGTAGACGAAGGACTGGATATCTTTGCCGAGGCGCTTACAGGGGCTGAGAACGAGGTCTAGATCACCTGGAGGGTGAACAAAAGGGCTGGGAACGAGATCCCAGCCCTTTTTCTGTAGGTACGCTGACTCTCTAGAGTATCTCTTCGACCAGCTTGGTGAATTCGATGAAAGGAATCGCGGTTAAGGTCTGCGTGCTGCCGGCACCGAACTCGTTAGCTAACAATGCTACCTTGGCTGCGGTTGTGGCATCGGGTGCTTCGAAAATGTGTAGAAAGTCATAAGCGCCCAAAAGGGCGTAGCTGGCAATACGTTTGACCTCTGGGCACTGCTCCTTGAGTTTGCGTTCAAAAGCTTTGTCCATTTCCGCCAGGTTTTTGACCCGTTTTACGCTCTCCGCGGATATTTTTGATAGAAGGACAAAAGTTGTCATAGTTCCACTCCTGTGCCTATTGAATAGTGATGTTCCCTATCCCGCCTTTGATCTCCAACTCAAGCTTGTCCTCTGCCGTTCGGTAGTCTGTACTTACGTACTCATCACCGGAACGGGTGAAGCGTCTGCTCTCCGTGTGCACTGAGCCCAAGCCCTTTGAAACACGTATCCTCGTGCCCACTCCATCGGGTATCTGTACCGTGACCTGGCCCACGCCAGCCTGGATAGAGGCTCTGGTTAGCCCTGCCGCAGCAGGGAAGGTGATCACGGTCTCGCCCACACCTGTCTTGAGATTAAGCGTTGTGACTTTGAGATCGCTCAGGTCCATCTCCACTTTGCCAACGCCTGCGTCAATGTTCAGTTCGATGGGGATGCGTGGTGTGAATTCTATTTTCCAATTATCACCGATGTTCTCACCTGGCATCCAGAAAGGAATGGATTGGCTGTGAGCCTGCAGCGAGAAGCTGGCCCGCCCATTGCTAACGTCAAAGCTTTTCTCAGCTTGCAGCGAGTACCTGCCATATTCAATTTTGCCTTCCACAAAGTTGGGCGAGTCCGCCAGTGACCCAATTGCCAAGTTCCCGACTCCAAATCTTATCACGACGTGGCCTCGGTCTGCATCGCGCAGCGCTTCCAGTACGGTTTCGGTCCCCGTCACTGGCCGCGGGCCAGCAGGTTGCCCGCCGCGATAGATGGCGTAGCCAATAATGCCGCCCAATACGGCAATAGCAACCAGCAGGCCTGCGATATACAAGGCGATGGAACGGCTTGTTCCCACCAGGATCTCCAGACCGATCAGAATCAAGATGACGGGCCAAAAACGCCATAAGCTCCCCCAGACACTCCATGGAAGTCTGCCCATCTGGTTGAGCAGCAGCAAAACGCCAATGGCGATCAGGATGAGCGGCCCAACCAGGCTAGGACGGTATCTTTTTTCTGGCACGATTTTCCCCTTTCTTAGCTCCGCAACGCGCGGTTTAGTAGAATTATGCCTGCCAAAATCAGAACGATTGGCCACAATTGGTCGAGGCGGAACCAGCCAAATAGATGGAGGCTGTCCGCTAGAAACACCAGGCCCATCAGGACGAGAAGGCCACCAAGTAGAATCACACGGTTGGTCGGTGCGGTTTGTGTCCCGGGTTTACCGCTGAAGATATCTCGCAGGTCTTGCCCCCATTCTCGTGCCTCCGATCGAATTTCGCCGATGTTATGACGAAACGCTTCGTCTCTCGAACGGCTAATGATCTGCTTCTCGGGCAGAATGATCCAGAGGATAACGTAGGCCACCACACCTGTTCCACTTGCCAGTGCCCACAATACGAATATAAAACGCAACAAGACAGGACTGACGCCAAAGTACTCAGCAAGCCCAGCGCACACACCGCCAATCAGGCCTTTGCTCTTGTCGCGATAGAACCTGTCACTCATATACATCCTCCTCGTCCTATTATACGTTGTGACCGGCCCCAAGTTTCACTATTCTCTTATCTACGGCTAAAGCTTCGCTCCAGTTGCGCTGAACTCAGATGGATCATGGTTGGTCGTCCATGCGGGCAGGTGTAAGGTGCAGTTGTCTTTTCCAGTTGATGGATCAACTCGCGTGCCTCATCGAGAGTGAGCGTCTGACCAGCACGTACCGCGCTGTGACAGGCAATGATGGCTAGCGTATGCTCAGCCGACATGGCTGCACCCAAGCCGTCGCTGGCAATGTCGAGCAACTCAGCGATGACCGCTGGCACCTGTGTGGCATTTAACGCTGCCGGGATAGCCCGAACCAGATAGGTGTCGCCACCAAAAGGCGCGATATCAAAACCAAAGGCAGCCAAATGTTCCAACAATCCGTCCAGCAAGCCACGTTGCTGAGGAAGCAACTCAATCGGCAGTGGTTCGAGCAAGTTCTGTGCGGACACGGTCATCGCCGCTTGCTCTGTCTGCAATTGTTCAAAGAGGATTCTTTCATGCGCGGCATGCTGGTCAATCAGATACAGGCCATCCGGGCCCTCAGCGATGATGTAAGTCTGCCTGACCTGCCCAAGCACACGCAACATCGGCAACTGCTCCAGCATGGGGGTGCTGCTAACAGCAGGTAGCGCAATGTCCGCTGAGCGTTGTATTTCCAGCGCCATTTGCACGCGGTTGAGGCCCACTTCTGGGGCACGATGTCCCAGGGGCACTTGTTCGCGTCCCTCCCATTCGCCGGGCAGAACGACTGCTGGTCGGCCTGTCATTGTAGCCGCAGGGGCTTGCCCAATGATTGTGTGCCGCACTGCCCGTTGGACTGTACTGAATATCAGCCGCGGATCACGGAAACGTACCTCCCGTTTTGTGGGATGCACGTTGACGTCCACGTCTGTCGGGGCCATAATGATGCTCAGGACTGTCAGAGGGTAACGACCGGTGGGGATGAGAGTGCGATAGGCCTCTTCAACAGCATAGCTGAGGGAACGGTCCTGGATCCAGCGTCGGTTGACGAAAAAGACCTGATAATCGCGTGTAGCACGGTGGACGCTGGGGCTTCCTACATACCCACATACGCGAACTCCGGGAATAGGCTGTGGGATACTGCTCTCGGCACAGATAGAATCGGCTGCTAGCGAGCACTCGTCTGGCTGAACCTCCAGCATTTGCTGTGCCACTTCCAGGCCGAACACTTTGATGAGTACATCATGCAACTTCCCATTTCCAGAAGTCTGTAGGGCCAGCCGCCCATTGTCAATCATGCTGAAGCGCAGTTCAGGATAGGCCATTGCATATGCACTGACCAGTTTGACGATGTGACTGCTTTCGGTAGCTTCTGAACGCAGGAACTTGAGTCGAGCAGGGGTATTATAGAAAAGGTTTTCGACGGTTACGGTTGTGCCCGATCCACCCCCGTACTTTTCGCTCCGCATGAGTTCCCCGCCTTCCACTCTCAACAAGGTGCCTGCGGTCTCGCCTCCCTCGCACGTGAGCATTGTCACCTGAGACACGGCGGCTATGCTTGCCAGGGCCTCACCACGGAACCCCAAAGTCATAATGTGCGATAGGTCATCCTCACTCAAAATTTTGCTTGTAGCATGGCGGGCAAAAGCCAATGCCGCCTCTTCTTGCGCGATGCCACAGCCATTATCGCTGACCCTGATGAGGCGCCGCCCTCCCTGCTTTATCTCAATTCGGATGTCTGTTGCACCAGCATCAATGGCATTCTCAATGAGTTCTTTGGCCACCGAAGCTGGTCGCTCCACCACTTCCCCAGCAGCGATTTTGCTCGCCACTTGGGGTGGCAGCACTCTGATGGGCATAACTGTCACTCCAGGAACCATCAGAAACCTATATGGTGACATTTGTCACTATCCCGTTTTCTCCCAGAAAACGGGTTTCCGGGCATGTCACAGCCATTCTACCACAGAGCAGGTGATTCTCAAAAGCATCAACCCCCAAGGGTTCTCCAAAACCTTCAGACTCTTAGTGGCGATTGTGAATTATATCACCAAGTTGCCTTTTTCGGCGATTTGTTGTACAATAACTTTACTTTGTGACTGCGAGCGAAAGGCCCGCCGGGCAATTGGAGGCAAGAGGATAAGCAATGAAGCTTAGCGAGAGGAAGGTACGCCTCGTTGGTGTTTTTCCTTCTTCAGTTGCAGAGGGTTGTTGTGCCAATGTCCACGACCGGCAGGGGTCAGCAATGGGGTCGAGTTTCCATTGTGAGGGCCCTTGCCGTTTGTGTTTCTTAGCCAGCAAAGGCCAGCAAATTCATACCAAGGAGGGTTGAATGAAAGAAGTCGTCATTGTAGGAGGGCTGCGGACTCCCATTGGACGTCACGGCGGTGGACTAAAAGACATCACAGCACAGGATTTGGCAGCACGTTTGATGAAGGAGGTGCTCAAGCGCACCCAGTTGGACCCGATGCTGATCTCTGATGTGATCGTCGGTTGTTGCGGTCAGCTTAGCGATGCTCCCAATCTGGCCCGAGTGGCGGCGTTAATGGCAGGTATCCCCAAAGAAGTGCCGGGGTACACCGTGCAGCGCAACTGCGCTTCAGGTCAGGTGGCAATCACGAATGCCTATCAGGCTATTCAAGCTGGCGATGGGGAAGTCTTCCTGTGTGGCGGGGCCGAAAGCATGTCCAATGCTCCATACATGGTGCGAGGTGCGCGTTGGGGGCTGAAACTGCGCCATACTACATTTATTGACTCCCTGTGGGAGGGCCTAACCGATCCAATCTGTAATCAGATCATGGGCCGCACGGCAGAGAATCTGGCTGAGATGTACAATATCTCGCGTCAGGAACAGGACGAATACGCTGTCCAGTCGCACAAGAAGGCTTTCATGGCTACACGCACGGGCAGGTTCAAGGACGAGATTGTTCCTGTGGAGGTAAAGAAGAAGGTTGCTGGACAGGAAGTCGCCTCTGAACTCATCTCTCAGGACGAGTGTATCAACCCTGCACTCAGCGTGCAGAAGGCCGCTCTGTATCCCACCGTGTTCAAGGAAGGCGGTACAGTGACGCCCGCTAATTCCTGCCCCATTTCGGATGCCGCGGCTATTTGCCTGGTGATGACCGCGGACAAAGCCAAGGAATTGGGTCTGCAACCCATGGGCTACATCCGTAGCTACGCCTATGCCGGCGTGGATCCGTCGGTCATGGGCATTGGCCCGGCCTATGCCGTGCCTAAGGCGCTGCAGAAAGCTGGTCTGAAACTGACGGACATCGGGCTTATTGAGCTCAACGAGGCCTTTGCGGCCCAGGTCCTGGCGGTAGGAAAAGAATTGGCCAAGGATGGCTGGAACTGGGAGAAGGTGAACGTCAATGGCGGTGCCATCGCCCTAGGCCATCCCGTCGGCTGCTCTGGAGCCCGCATCGTGCTGACGCTACTATATGAGATGCAGAAGCGCGGCCTCTCGCTTGGCTTGGCCACCGAGTGCGTCGGTGGTGGACAGGGCGCGGCAATAGTGATCGAAAGGAAGTAGAACAAGATCGGGTTCGCTCGTGAGAATAGCTAAAAGGAGGATTGTCAATGTATATTTTTAAGGCAGGAGTGGTGGGGGCAGGCTTTATGGGTGGCGGGATCGCCCAGGTGATTACCTTTTCGGGCCTGCCAGTGGTGCTGAAGGATATAGACCAGAACATGTTGGATAAAGGCATCGAAGCTTTGCGCGGCATCTATCAGCGGCGTGTGGACAGTGGCAAGATGAGTGCAGGAGAGATGGCAGAAAAAGTTAGTCTGGTGACTCCCACGCTTTCCTATGACGAGTTCAGTGACGTGGACATCGTCATCGAGGCGGTGCCGGAAGTAATGAAGATCAAGAAGCAGGTCTTTGCCGAGTTAGATAAGGTCTGTCCAGAGCACACCATTTTTGCTTCCAATACGTCAGCCTTATCCATTTCCGAGATGGGGGCTGCTACCAAGCGTCCGCAAAAGATGATCGGCATGCACTTCTTCAGCCCGGCGCACGTGATGAAGCTGGTCGAGATTATTCCAGGGCTGGACACTTCGCAGGAAACTATTGACGACGTAGTCATGTTCGCTGAATCTCTGCGCAAGATTCCAGTGGTGGTGCAGGAATGCCCGGGTTTCCTGGTCAACCGCTTGCTGATGCCCTATCTCAATGAGGCTACCCTGGCCTTGCAGGAGGGGGCAGCTACAGCCAAAGAGATTGACGAGACTATGGTCAAGTTTGGCTGGCCAATGGGACCCTTCACCCTGATGGACATGCTGGGTATTGACGTCGTCTACCACACGGCGGAGTACCTGGGCAAGGAGTACGGCGCCGAGATCCCACCATTGTTCAAGCTGTTGTTCGATGCTGGCCGCCTTGGAGAAAAGTCTGGTGCGGGCTTCTATGGATATGGAGATCAGACCGATGAACCCGTCAAAGCCATGATCAAGAAGCTTCAAGCTGAAGGCAAGGTACAGGCAGGCACTGAGTTCAGTTGGCAACGTCTGATGATGCCAATGATTAATGAGGCGGTGCTCTGCGTGACGGAGAACATTGCCCCACCAGATAAGATTGATATGGCCATGATCGCTGGTACGGGTATGAAGTACGGTGAGGAACGCCTGGGGCCATTGCAACTGGCTGATGTGTTGGGGTTGGATGTTGTATTGGGCGGTCTAGAGAAGTTCCAGGCCAAGTACGGCGATCGTTTCCGCCCGGCGCGCCTGCTCAAGACCAAGGTACGGGCAGGTCATCTGGGCAAGAAAGCCGGCAAGGGCTTCTTTGAATACACCACATAACAGTCAGCAGTGAGCAGGCAGCAGTCAGCAAATCCCTCCTTCACCACTCACTGCTGGCTGCTACCTGCTGTTATTAACACCTTAGGAGAGGAGTTTTAACGATGGCAGAACGCCAGTATGTAAAAGTATCGGTGGAGGATCGCATTGCTATTCTGACCATTGATCATCCACCAGCTAACGCCTTTAACGAACAAACGGTCAGGGATCTAGCCAGTGCTTTTGACGAAGTCTCAGCAAATCCAGAAGTGAAGGCGATCATTATCACGGGCGCTGGTCAGTTCGCGTTTGTGGCTGGAGCAGACATCAACGAGATCAAAGAGCAGATAGACAACGCGCGTGCAGGTAAGGGAGTGAAAAGGGAGCTCATCGTTGAAGGCCAAAAACTCTTCAACAGAATCGAGCAAAGCACCAAGCCTGTTATCGCCGCTATCAATGCTGTTTGCCTTGGCGGTGGCCAGGAGTTGGCCATGGCCTGTCACATGCGTATCGCCTCGGACACGGCACGCTTCGGACAGCCGGAGGTCAACTTGGGGCTCCTGCCGGCCTGGGGTGGGACAGCACGGCTACCTCGCTTGGTAGGCAGAGGCAAGGCCATCGAGTTGATTCTCACTGGCGACATGATCCCCGCACAGGAAGCAGCGCGCCTGGGCCTGGTGAACAAGGTGGTGCCCGCCGGTCAAGTGGTCAAGACGGCCATGGATCTGG
>Ga0172364_10003311_pt1 | contig 12855 bp, 9 predicted proteins | sample LakKivSesite10cm_FD_114545 | JGI IMG/M metagenome (GOLD analysis project Ga0172364, IMG submission 114545) | Sediment microbial communities from Lake Kivu, Rwanda - Sediment site 10cm | ecosystem: Environmental > Aquatic > Freshwater > Lake > Sediment | place: Rwanda: Western Province, Lake Kivu... | reverse complement strand
CTCCTAAATAAACCTGTGTATAAATGTGCACGGATTCCTCGGATATCCTTTTTTTAAAGAAATTTAACATAATCGGACCAAAATATTCCCTTGCTTTTACTTCCAATATTCCGTATCCAGCTGTAATGCCTACTGCCCTCAGCATAGCAGTCAATAAATTATTTTTATTTGTACACATTCCATAGCCTTGTTTTAAGGTAGTGCTTGCTTTTAAATTCCAATAGTTAAACTTATACAGAATATTATCCCTCACATAATTAAATAAGGCTACTGCCTTATCTTTGTTGCTAATGCAGCCTTTAGTTATTTCAAGAGCTTTGTTTTCAATTAAGGGATTGCCGCAATCACAATATTTAGTTTCTTTTAGGAATAAGCTTTCATTGAACATATTTTTTAATGGCGGATAGAATATCGTTTATCTCGGCTAAAGGACCTTCTCCAATATCACCGCAGGCAAGTCTTCCTAACTTGGGTTCTACAAAGATATATTTTTTTGATAGCTGTTTTAAATTCTTGATATTATTCTGCATAATATCATTTTTCCACATGTTGGTATTCATTGCTGGAGCAATAATAATTGGAGTATCTTTCGGTGTTGCCATTACGACGGTCGTCAACAGATTATCTGCTAAACCCACAGCGATTTTACTGATTGTATTTGCGGTTGCCGGGGCAATTAACATGACATTAGCCCAATTTGCTAAAGAAATGTGTTCTATATCGCTTTTAGATATAGTATCAAACATATCCGTGTAAACCGGATTATTCGTTAACGTCTGAATTGTCAGCGGTGTAACAAATTTTTGCGCTGCTTCTGTCATTACTACTTTAACGTTTGCGCCTTCTTTACGCATTAGATTTATCAAACCGCAGATTTTATAAGCAGCTATTCCTCCTGTAATCCCAATAAGTATATTCTTATTTTTTATGCTCATCTTTCCTCTTTTTCTATTTTACTCTATACAGCGTACTTTATTTTAATGACGTCTGTACTGGAAAATGACTCTCTGTCGGCGTTCAGAAATCACGTAATGAACTCCCACTATACCTATAAGATTATTCGACACCAAGCTTTTAGCGACACCACCTGTATGCCCCTTTGTGAAACTTTGATCTTAACTGTATTCCACACGTAGTGTCTACCTCACAAAATTATATTATAAAGGGAGAGGCGGTAAGGTTACAATATCGCCAGGACACTTGTACGCTCCAGTGATGCACTGAATTACCGCTGAACATTCCTCCCGAAAAGTGGATTGCGATTTACTATTGACTCACCATTACCAAGGGCTATAGAATGCCATTATTCATATAATCGATTTGAGGCCAAGCAGTGAAGAGTTTTCAAGAATGCACGCAGGACTTATGTGAATCACTTCGCCAGATGACGGCTTCTCTCGACTCAGGAGAAATCTCGCCCCGGCAATTACTACCTAATCTGACTGAGGCCGTTCGTGCATCTTGTCTGGCCTGTGCACGTATGGAGAAGGAAACCAAGGATAATCTGCCTGAGGTTCAACAATGGTTCAGGGCTCAAATCGAACCTTGGGTCTCTAAGAGTTGGCTCATGCACAGGGCACAAACAAAGCCCCGTGGATACCCAGGCGATTTCGAACTTCTTGAGGGCATTTACCGAGAGAAGCCCCATCCCGACTCTCGAGGCATAGGCGAGGCAATTGATTGGTACTTTCTCTCGACGATCCTTGCCCGCGGTGTCGTAGGTCGCAAGAACTTCATCAGGGATATCTTGGACGACGTCGGAAGGCAACCATCCCCGGTCGCGATATTGGACATCGCCAGTGGTCCTTGTCGTGAGGTGGTCGAAGCGACGGCTTTTCTCCGGAATCCCACAGTCACCTTCACTGCGGTTGACTATGACGCAGAGGCTCTTCAGTATGCCGAGACAGTCGTGCGCGCCAGTGGCTTTAAGGGACAATGGATTTCCAAACTGTACAACGCGATGGACCTGACTGCAATGAACCCGCAGGAGTTCCAAACCTACGACATCATCTATAGCGTGGGACTCTTCGACTATATTCCTGGTAAGGTCGTGACGGCTATCCTCGATGGAACCCGCTGCCTCATGAAGCCAGGTGCGAGGTGGATCTTGTCCTTCAAGGATATCGAACGGTATGACCCCACGGAGTATGCATGGCATGCCGATTGGCATTTCCGCTATCGGACAGAGCAGGACTGCCGCGATTTGCTGAGTCGCTCGGGCAAATGGCAGATACAAATGACCCGAGACGTTACTGGTGTTATGATGTGTTTCACTCTGCGGCTGCCTGAGGCCTAACAACGGCATGCAGCGGACAGCGCTATGCGCCGCCGCGTATGATCCCCCGTATTCAATACGACTGAATCACAGCGCTCAAGAGTCACGGGAATGGCAGCCGGTATTTCACCCCGAGTTCTTTAAGTGCCCTCTTCCGCAATGTCTCCAGATGCGGCTTGATATTGTCCCTCTGCTCCGGGGAGAGGCTGGACAGAATCGTGCGAATGACCTTCATGTCCCTTGACCGACGGAAGGCCTTCTCGCCCTTCTCGGTGATTGTCACTCTTATCATGTTCCTTTTTTCCAGGTCCTTGGTTCTTCTCACAAGCCCCAGCTTCTCCATGCGCACCAGCAGCCCGAAAACGGTGTGAGGCTCACTGAACAGCCAGCGCGATATCTCGGCAGGAGTTGCCGGACCGTCAATGGCTTTTATGATGAACAGGACCGCAGCCTGCATCCTTGAAATGCCGAATTTTCTTAACTCATTCTCCCTGGCTCTAATCATGGCGTCACAAGCCTGGTGCAGCAACACCCATAGTTCGTAATCCGGGTCGGCAGGTATATTAGTTTTCATCGGCGCTCCTCTAACAGATTTCAAACCCCATATATTACCATAGATGGAGCAATTTGACTACCTGGTCGTCAACTGACCGGTGCGATGGTACAAGGTCTTGACGGGTTGCAGGCATGAGGGTAAAATCGTCGTAACCAATGTTCGTTCACGAATTCAACCCAGGTAGTGGTTTGGAACGCCGCCAGGCTGGCAAATCTACCCATCGGGAAGTGTGGCAATGGGAAAAGATAAAATAATGGGCAAAGCCTTCGGTATTGGGCTGGTGTTGATGCTGATTGGGACGGTGATTGGAGGGCTGCCAGCTCCGGTGAAGGAAGTGCAGGCTTCGCCGGGAACTATCTGGGTTCCTGATAACTACTCCACCATTCAGGCGGCGGTGAATGCTTCAAGCCCAGGAGATACCATCATCGTCAGGGACGGCACTTACAATGAGAATGTGGATGTGAACAAGCGTTTAACCATCCAATCAGAGAACGGCACGGCAAACTGCATCGTGAGCGCCTCAAACTCAAACGACCATGTGTTTTATGTAACCGCGAACTGGACGAATATCACCGGGTTCACAGTGAAAAATGTCACTGGATATAATAAAGCTGGAATATATCTCAACGCGGCGAGCTACTGCAACATCTCCGGCAATAATATCAATAATATAACGAACTACGGCTCCGGCATCTACCTGAATTATTCGAACTACAACACTCTCACCAGCAACATCGCCTCGAACAATACAGGCTACGGCATCTACCTGTATTATTCCAACCGCAACAACCTCACCAGCAACACCGCAACAAACAATGATGACCATGGCGTCCACCTGGAGTATTCCGACAACAACACCCTCATCGGCAACAACGCTTCGAACAGCGGCTCCGACGGCATCTACCTGGACTATTCCAGCAACAATACCATCGCCAACAACACCGCCTCGAACAGCATCTACGGCGAGGGCATCTACCTGTTTTATTCGGGCAACAACACCATCACCGGCAACAATGCCTCCAACAATGATGACTCCATCTTCGGTTACGGCATCCATCTAGATTGTTCCCACAACAACACCCTCACCAACAACACCGCCTTGAACAACCTCTACGGCATCTACCTGGAGATTTCAAACAGCAACACCCTCACCAACAACACAATGTCGGGAAACACATATAACTTCGGTGTTGCTTATGGTAACTACATCCAGAACATAAGCACGGGCAATAAAGTGGATGGTAAGCCGGTCTATTACTGGGTAAATGAGAAGAACAAAATGGTTCCCGGCGATGCTGGCTATGTGGGGGTGGTGAACTCCACAAACATAACGGTTAAAGATTTGAACCTGACCAAAAACAGACAAGGGGTGCTATTTGTTTATACTAATAACTCAAGAGTAGAAAATGTTACCGCCTCGAACAACGACGACTACGGCGTCTACCTGTATTATTCCAGCAACAACAACCTCACCAACAACACCGCCTTTAACAACGGCGATGACATCTACCTGGAGTATTCCAACAACAACACCCTCACCAGCAACAATGCCTCGATCATTCATGTGTATTATTCCAACAACAACACCCTCACCAGCAACAATGCCTGGAGCAACTCCTCGCGCATCTGGCTGGAGTATTCCAACAAAAACAACCTCACCAGCAACAACGCCTGGAACAACACCTTCTGGGGCATTGACCTGTGGTCTTCCAACAACAATACCCTCACCAGCAACACCGCCTGGAACAACGGCGACGAGGGCATCTTGCTGGATGGTTTCAGTAACAACAACACCCTCACCAACAACAATGCCTCAAACAATGGCTATGGCTTCAGCAGTTCTGGCATCCACCTGTCTTGGTCCGGCAGCAACACCCTCACCAACAATACAATGTCGGGAAACCAGTACAACTTCTGGGTTGATGGCGGCAGCCTTTCCGACTTCATCCAGAACATAAACACGAGCAATAAAGTGGATGGCAAGCCGGTCTACTACCTGGTCAATAAGAAGAACGCAATAATTCCCGGCGATGCTGGCTTTGTGGGGGTGGTGAACTCCACAAACATAACGGTCAGGGACTCGAACCTGACCAAAAACTGTCATGGGGTGCTATTTGTTTATACTAATAACTCAAGGATAGAAAATGTTACCGCCTCGAACAATGGCGACTACGCCATCTACCTGTGGTATTCCAGAAACAACACCCTAACCAACAACACTGTATCAAACAACGACTTCGACGGCATCTACCTGGATTCTTCAGATAAAAACACCCTTACTAACAACACCGCAACAAACAACGACTTCGACGGCATCTACCTGGATTTTTCCAACAACAACACCCTCAACAACAACACCGCCTCGAACAACATCGATGGCATCCACCTGTGGTATTCCGACAACAACACCTTCACCGGCAACACCGCAACGAACAACGACTTCGACGGCATCTCCCTGGGTTATTCCAACAACAACACCTTCAACAACAATACCGCGTCGGACAACGACGTCGGCGATGGCATCTCCCTGTGTTATTCCAACAACAACACCTTCAACAACAATACCGCGTCGGACAACGACGTCGGCGATGGCATCTCCCTGGGTTATTCCAACAACAACACCATCACCAGCAACAATGCCTCGAACAACTCCTACGGCATCTATCTGGGGGATTCCAGCAACAACACCATCTATAACAACTACTTCAACAACACCATCAACGCCGAGGATGATGGAACCAACGAGTGGAATACCACCAAGAAGGCAGGGACGAATATCATCGGCGGCTCCTGGCTGGGAGGCAATTACTGGTCGGACTACTCTGGGCCTGACATTGATGGAGATGGTCTGGGAGACATTCCGTACAATATCACCGGGGATTCAAACAGGGACTATCTGCCCTTAAAGCTCTTAATTCAGAGCTATAACCTGACGGTGAATATAACCGGGAAAGGGAATGTGAGCATAAATGGGGTCACTCCTGCTTCCTATCCCAACATAACCACCTGGGCCAACGGCACGAAGGTGAACATCACCGCCACCCCTAATGTTGGCTACTACTTTGTGAACTGGACGGGGAATGTTACCAACTCCAGCTCAGCCTCGACCAATGTGACCGTGGACGCCAATAAGACGGTAACGGCGAACTTCGCCCAGGGCGGCTATAACCTGACGGTGAATATAACCGGGCAAGGGAATGTGAGCATAAATGGGACCACTCCCGCTTCCTATCCCAACATAACTACCTGGGCCAACGGCACGAAGGTGAACCTCACCGCCACTCCTAACGCTGGCTACTATTTTGTGAACTGGACGGGGAATGTTACCAACTCCAGCTCAGCCTCGACCAATGTGACTATGGACGCCAATAAGACGGTAACGGCGAACTTCGCCCAGGTCAACTATAACCTGACGGTGAATATAACCGGGAAAGGGAATGTGAGCATAAATGGGGTCACTCCCGCTTCTTATCCCAACATAACCACCTGGGCTAACAGCACGAAGGTGAACATCACCGCCACGCCTGTCCTTTACTGGTATTTCGTGAACTGGACGGGAAATGTGAGCACCATAGGGAATGTCAATGCCAGCATCACCAATATCACCATGTATGCTAACTACTCCATCACGGCAAACTTTGCCCAGGTCAACTATAACCTGACGGTGAATATAACCGGGAAAGGGAATGTGAGCATAAATGGGACCACTCCTGCTTCTTATCCCAACATAACCACCTGGTCTAACGGCACGAAGGTGAACATCACCGCCACCCCTAATGTTGGCTACTACTTCGTGAACTGGACGGGGGGTGTTGCCAGCCCCAGCTCAGCCTCAACCAATGTGACCGTGGACGCCAATAAGACGGTAACGGCGAATTTTGCCCAGGGCGGCTATAACCTGACGGTGAATATAACCGGGCTGGGGAATGTGAGCATAAATGGGATCACTCCCGCTTCCTATCCCAACATAACCACCTGGGCCAACGGCACGAAGGTGAACATTACCGCCACGCCTAATACTGGCTACCACTTCGTGAACTGGACGGGAGACATCAGCACGATTGCCAACTCCAGTGCAGCCGCCACCAACATCACCATGTATGCTAACTACTCCATCACGGCAAACTTTGTATATACAGGAGGTGGTGGTGGAGGAGGCGGGGGCGGTGGTGGCGGTGGTGGTGGTGGAGCCACACCGTCTTTGCGAATTGAGTTACCTGGCAAGACAGCAAGCTGCTCCGTCAGCAGTGATTGTACGTGCCTCAAGGTAGCGAGCATTACCTCAGGGGATGGCTTGGTCGGAGTGGATATAGCTGGGGGGACAGTTGCCCTTGATAAGAATGGCAAATGCCTGAAGAGCATCACCGGTAGCGTTAACCGGACGCCTCCGTCACCACCTGAGGGTGCTTACCTCATTGGCTCAGCTTACGATTTCAGTCCTGTCGGAGCAACCTTTAACCCGGCAATGAGCCTGACCTTGAAATATAATGATACAACCCTGCCTGAAGGAGTAAAGGAGCAAAACCTTGTTATGGCTTACTATGATGCGGGAAACAATAGCTGGGAGGAGCTTGACTGTTCACGCAATGTGGAAAACAACACGGTAACCGCCCCTGTTAGCCACTTTACCACCTTCGCCATAATGGGAATAGCCACTCCACCTCCGGCGGAATTCACCATCACCGGCTTTGCCCTCAGCAGCAGCAAAGTGAAGCCAAGGCAGGAGGTAATCGCCCGCGTTAATGTTACTAACGTCGGTGGTAGCGAAGGCAGCTATACCGTGAACCTCACCATAAATGGAGAAGTGGAGCAGACGAAGACGGTAACCCCGGCTCCACAAGCAACAGAGACAGTAGCATTTACCATAACCAAGGAAGAGCCGGGCAGCTACAGTGTATCCGTAGGTAGCTTAACCAGGGTGTTTACCGTCACTGCTCTATCATGGCTCAGCCGATACTGGTGGGTGATAGTCGCTGGAATAGTTATCGCCGGGCTACTGGTCTACTTCTTAGTGTTCCGAAGGAAGCGTGCTCGCCCTACAACCGTTGACCAGGGGACTTAGATGAAGCGGTTAGTATTTTTATTACTGGTGGTGGTTGCTCTCAGTCTTGGTTGCCAGAGGCCCCCAATGGAGAAGGGGAATGTGACCCCTGAACCGTCGCCACCAGCCCCTTCCCCCTCTCACGAAGTATCATTTTCACTGGACCCGTTTAAGCTTTGCTTATCTGATTTTTGTTACGATTCAAATCGCGTAACTCTCCATTTAGAGGAAGGACAGCGGATGGAGATGTGGTGGTATGCTTATGGTGATAACCCCGCAGTTTACGCAACTTTAATTATGCCTGACGGGACACGATGTACCGGATACGAAGTTCAGCCCGGTAGCGGTACTATAGACTCATATTCCAACAATCCAGTACAGTGGGGATTTAATGGCAATGCCGGGAACACTGGCCACTTGGAAATCACTTGCACCAGCGCTTATGGGGAATATAGTGGGGGAAAGTTGTATCCGCCTGGTAATTATACTCTTGTCTTCCAGGTTTGTGGTGGTGTCTCTCCTTTTGTTCCTCCTTCGGTTCGTGTTCAAAAAAGCAGCAAGGTCAACATGGTCGTTAAATATGAAATCCATTGACTTAACATTATGAGGAGCTAGGTAATGAGAAAAACGAAAATACTGAGCAAAGTCTTCGGGGTGGGGCTGGTGTTGGTGATGATTGGGGCAATGGTTGGCGGAACAGTAGTATCAGCGTTTTTCTCAAGTAATTGGGCTGGGGTTCCTTCAAATCCTATTTCAGTAAGCGGGGGTGGTGCAGAGAACTCGAAGCTGAAGATTGTTTTGTTGGGCAACGTAACTAGTCATTATTACATCAGTGGTGAAGGTGAAGTCCTGGAAGATGTAAATACTACTTCTCAGGATAAGGTGCTGGTTGTCGCTTTAGCCCGAGGAACGACAGCACTGGACAAGGATGGTAAGAAGCTGGAGTTCATCACCGTGAGCAAGGAAGATAACCCACCGCAACCGCCGTCGGGGTGTTACTTCGTTGGTGATGTGTATGATATGGCTCCAGATGGTGCTGTATTCGCGCCATCACTATCGCTCTCTCTGGCTTATGATGAATCAGCTTTGCCAGAGGGAATGCAGGAAGAGAGGCTTTACCTTGCCTATTATGATAAGGATAAGGGGCAATGGACGGAGTTAACCAGCAAGGTAGATGCCGCGGCTAACAAGGTAACTGCTAATATCAGCCATTTCACTTCGTTTGTCATAATGGCAAGACCACCAAGATTTACCTTTAGTGACTTTAGCGTTAGCCCGCACTTGGTCAAAGTTTGGGAACCGGTGACAGTGAAGATTACGGTTACCAATGGCGGGGGCTGTGAGGGTAACTACACCGTGGCGCTGAAGGTGAATGAGGTCATAGAAGCGAGTGAGGAAGTACAGCTTGGTGTCAATGAGAGCCGGGAAGTGAGCTTTGAAGTAGTAAGGGAGAAGGCTGGCACTTACACCGTGGATGTTGATGGGCATACCGCTACATTTATAGCCCAGGGCACTAATTGGGCTCTTATCGGCGGTATTATAGGCGGAGTAGTAGTGTCTGGATTGCTTGTTTATTTCCTCGTGTTTAGGAAGAGGCGCGCTCGCCCTACGACCACTAAGTGACTGGCGATGAAGTTGATACAGTAGCACAGCTGATTAGATGCAAATAAATTAAAAAAAGGAGTCCCGAATGATGAGTGGAGGATTAAATTCCATGGATGCAAAGACTTTGCATGAAGAAATAACCAGTCAAATGGTAAAGATAGTTAAATCGTGGATTAGGGAAAAGATAAAAGAGGATAAGAAATGAAGACCAAATTGAGATTCCTCATCTGCTTGGTAGCTGCCCTCGCAGGTTTCATGCTGCTTTCTCAACTAGTCCTGGCTTATACCTATTCCGGCTATCCCGGCGGCCATTGGGAACCGTTTCGTACAGTCAACCCATTTAGCATACCCTGGCTCCTGTTCCTGATTCTTGTCCTTGTCATTGTGACCGTCGCTTCAGTTACATTATCATTCCTAACAAAGGGGAGGACAAAGGCAGAATGGACGAAAGTGGGGATAGGAATGAGTTGGATACTGGGGATAAGCTTCTTCATTCTTGGGATAGGAATACCTATTGGCTCATACACAATATACTATCACTTTAACACCCCATATGGCATCGAAGGCGTTCCAATCGACATCAAATCCGTAGATCTTAGAGAGCCTTTACTCATTCCATTCGGCATCGCTCTATGGGTTACGGCGTCCATTCTCCAGCAACGCAGCTCCACCATCAAAGTGGATGATTGGGTTCTTAACATTAACAAGAGTCGAGGAGCCAACCAAAGTCAGGGAGCCAACCGAATCAGCATCAAGTTCTCCAAGGCAGTAGAGGCGAGGCTGCTGCCTGGCGAGAAGGTTATTGCAGGAATCTCGGCTGGACGCTCAGAATTCGTTGCTACCGACAAACGCCTGTTTAGGTTTTCCGCGGGTAGGTGCAAGGAATTGGAGTATACCAAGATATCGGAGGTCAGCCACAAGGGCCCTGAGCTTGCTGCTCTTATTGGTCTCATCTTCTGTGTGGTGATTACGCTTTGGATAGTGGTGGAGATGGCGTTCGGTAACCCCGACATCCTCTGTGTGATCATCCTCGGTCCGCTTTGTATTGCTTTCCTCGGACTTTGTCTATGGGGGATAAAGTCACTCAGTCACGGTTACTACCAAATCGAGAGCCAAACCTTCGACAAGACTGCCCTCAAAGGCTGGCGACTACCATGTCATTTTCATAGAGCCCGCGTGGACGAATTTGTCAAGACCATTGAGGCACTGAAGGACGAGGATATGCGCAGGCGTGCCGCCGAGGCTCTGGGAGAGAGTGGTGATAAGTCCCCCTCGCCTGCCCCTCACTGAGGCAAGGAATCCCAACACTTATAACCGCTAGATCCATGGTCCGCTTGCTGCACGAAAGCTTGCCCCTTTTATTACACATTGGGCGGTTTGTGTATGATTAAAGAGAGCCTGGTCATCATAGTAGCTGTAATATTGCCGCTAGCACTCGTTGATTTGCGCCCAAAGAGGCTATACAATAACTCTGGCACAACAACATCTACCATCCCTCAGACGAGAGGGAATAAAAGGCTGAGAAGGGAAGCGGGGCAATGAGAAAAGGTAAAATGATGGACAAAGTCTTCAAGACGGGGCTGGTATTGGTGCTAGTTGTGTCGATGCTTGGGGAGCTGACAGCATTTCCTTTAGCTAACTTTAGTTCTCCAAGCCAATCGCTGGCCCAAGGAGCTCCTGAAACGGGATGGAATAAGACTTTTGGCGGAGAAGCTCCTGACTATGCTTATTCAGTTCAACAGACAACAGACAGAGGCTATATCATCGCTGGCGCCACAGAGTCTTATGGAGCTGGCAGCGATGATGTCTGGCTGATAAAGACCGATTCCAGTGGAAATGAAGTCTGGAATAAGACCTTTGGCGGCACATACTCTGATGAGGGCAGCTCAGTTCAGCAAACAACAGACGGAGGATATATCATTGCTGGCGACACATATTCTTACGGAGTTGGTCAGGGTGATGCCTGGCTGATAAAGACCGATTCCAGTGGAAATGAAGTCTGGAATAAGACTTTTGGCGGAGGAGATAAAGACTATACCCATTCAGTTCAGCAGACCACAGATGGAGGCTATATCATTGCTGGCGACACATATGTTTACGGAGGAGTTGTTAGTTATATCGGAGGAGTTATTAATTATAATGTTCCCTGGCTGATAAAGACCGATTCCAGTGGAAATGAAGTCTGGAATAAGGATTTTTATTTTGGCTTCGCAGGTGATGATTATTTCCACTCGGTTCAGCAGACAACAGACGGAGGCTATATCATTACTGGCTACGCATATTCTTACAGAGCTGGTGGAGATGATGTCTGGCTGGTAAAGACTGATTCCAGCGGAAACGAAGTCTGGAATAAGACCTTTGGCGGCACAGATACAGATATAAATACGGGTTACTCAGTTCAGCAGACCACAGATGGAGGCTATATCATTGCTGGCGACACATATTCTTACGGAGCTGGTGGAGAGGATGTCTGGCTGATAAAAACTGATTCCAGTGGAAACGAAGTCTGGAATAAGACTTTTGGCGGTAGAGATGATGATGTGGGCAGCTCAGTTCAGCAGACCACAGACGGAGGCTATATCATTGCTGGCGACACATATTCTTACGGAGCTGGTAGAGTTGGTTATAGGAATGTCTGGTTGATAAAGACTGATTCCAGTGGAAACGAAGTCTGGAATAAGACCTTTGGCGGCACATACTCTGATGAGGGCAGCTCGGTTCAGCAGACAACAGACGGAGGCTATATCATTACTGGCGACACATGTTCTTACGGAGCTGGTGGATATGATGCCTGGCTGATAAAGGTAAGAGGTGGAGGCGGTGCTCCCGCTCCACCAGCTACTCCAGCCAACTTTGTTCCCAGCTCACTAACTATTTCTTCGAATGCAGTGGATGCTGGTGAAATAGTTGAGATTAGCATTCTGGTGAGTAATACCGGTGGAGAGTCTGGTAGCTACCAGGTTGTCCTTAAAATCAACGATGAGGTGGAAGAAACCAAAGAAATAACCCTTGCTCCTAACGAGAGTAAGTTGGTTAGCTTTACCACCTCAAAGGATATAGCTGGTAAATACTCGGTGGAGGTTAATGGGCTTGAAGGCTCCTTTACGGCTCAAGAGCTACCAAGTATAGGGGTTAACAGACCTCTTGTTGGGGGCATTGTAGGCGGCATAATAGTGCTGGGTGTTCTCGGTTACTTCCTCGTGTTCCAAAGGAAGCGGACTCACCCTACAATGACTGAATGATGTCTGAAGCAGCCTGAGGAACATTACACAATCGTCCAGATTGTTACCTCTTCAAACATGCCTAGCTTAACCAGTCATCAGCCACAGTTCACCATTATGGGAGGAGGGTGCTCCAGCATTTGACCAAAGCTACCGT
>Ga0172364_10003310_pt1 | contig 12863 bp, 15 predicted proteins | sample LakKivSesite10cm_FD_114545 | JGI IMG/M metagenome (GOLD analysis project Ga0172364, IMG submission 114545) | Sediment microbial communities from Lake Kivu, Rwanda - Sediment site 10cm | ecosystem: Environmental > Aquatic > Freshwater > Lake > Sediment | place: Rwanda: Western Province, Lake... | reverse complement strand
TATGTCGCCCCACTTCGCGAACTCCTCTATCACGCGATGCCCGCGCCCTATCGTCCACTTTGCCGCGTCCCCGTAGATCCTTATGGCGATCGCGTTCCCGTAGCGGCTGAGCACCCTGCTCACGTCGGAGATCGCCTCGGTCTGGTACGGCACCATGTCTTCGGGCAAGGTTGGTGTGTAAAGGTCCTGCGGACTGAGGAAGTGCGCATGGCCTCCGAGCTGGTAGATACCAGCTTCGAAGGAGTTCCTCGTCCTCAGGGAGCGGTTGTAAAAAATCATGAAGAGAGTTCTTCCGGGTAAAAATTCCGTCGGCGTCCTAGCTCTAAATTTTTTTCTCAGGTCGTCTGCCGCATCCAAAACTTGTTTTAATTCATCTTGGGTGAAATCTTGAGTGTTCAGGAAATCCTTTCCCTTTAGCGCACCCACGTAACTTGGTATAGCCACATAAATACCTCCTCTAAAAGCATAAATTGCCAAAATTTAAAGCTTGCCATTCTCCCATTTCTTGGATTACAGATATAAAAAATCACAAAAAGTTGATTTTAAAAGCTGTTTCAGATTACTTGAAGTTGGAGTAATCATGGAAATAATCTACGATGGCAAGACCAAACGCATGCTGAGAGATAGCAAAAAGGTCTTGCTTCAGTTCAAGGATACCGTTACCGGCGATGAACGTGGGAGATTGGATACGGGCGGCGACTTCGTCGTTGGGAGCGTCAAGGGCAAGGGCGTAGCCTCGGCTAAAGTTGCTGCCTATTTTTTTAAACTTCTCCATGAATCCGGTATTGCAACGCACTTTCGCGGGGTGCACGCTAATTCCGAGATAGAAGTTTCGCTCGTGGAAAAAATTCCTCTGGAAGTCATATATCGTGCGAAGGCATTTGGAAGTTTCATAGCCCGGTACAAAGGTAGGGTCGAGCCGATGGCGCAGCTTGATTTGATCGAGTTCAGCTTGAAAGACGATGCTCTCAGAGACCCATTGATTGCGCAGCAGGCCATCGTGAAGCTTGGCGTCGCTGATGAAGATGAGCTGGAGCTGATGAAGGAGATGGCGCACAAGATAGCTTCGGTAGTGGCCAAGGCACTTGCCGACAAAGGTTTGGAGCTTGTAGACATGAAGCTTGAGTTTGGACGAGCGGACGGCGAACTTTTGATGGTGGACGAGTTGAGCGGCGATACCATGCGCGTCTACGATAAAATTCAAAAGCGGATGATGGGTCAGATAGAGCTTGCAAGAAAACTGGGTCTTACTTGATAAGCTTCTCGACTTCGTCTTCCAAAAGTTCGCGGTAGCCTTCGGCATCGATGAGGGCGACGACGATTTTCTCCCCAGTTGCAGCGTCGCGTTCGATTGCCGTCTTGATAGATTGCGCCGCTAGCTTCAGTCCATCGCTCAACTTCATGTCGTCGCGATAATTTTGCTCGAGAACGCCGTATGCGATGGTTTCTCCTGTCCCGGCGCTTGCAAATTTTTCTTCTTCGAGCTTCCCCCCAACCGGATCCAAGAAAAACAGGTATGGCTTGTCATCGTCGACCCCAGCCATCACTGCTGCCACCAGATATGGGAAGAAGCGCCTGCCATGCAATATGTTTGACGCGAGCTGTGTCAGCCCCTTGGTGGTGATCGAGCGTCCGTGATTGAGGCGGTAGAGATTTGCCTCGGCCTTTAGCATGTTGACGAAATTTTGGATGTCCCCTGAACTTCCGGAAATTGCACTACCTATCTGCTTCTCAATTTGAAAAATCTTGCGTACACTCTTGCTTACGACGAGGTAGTGATAGGCACCCCTACTGTCGGACGCGAGAGCTATGCCGTCCTTGCAGCGGATGCCAACAACAGTTCCTGTGAATGCGTACATCTTATCAAAAATAGTTTAAAGCGCTTATATAAAACTTCACCGCCGCAACAGAGCGATGGCGACTCCCACCACCAAACCGATGACAACACCGATTAGTGCAAACAACATGATGCTTGTCTCTCCCTCAGATGGCCCTCCGACGATCACGTTTACAACACTCTGCCCTTCGGCAAGCAAAGTCCCATATGAAGAATCATAGGTTACGTGGGCAGTCACAACACCGTTTTCGACACTTCCCTTGACTTGAACGTTGAACGTGACAACTTGGCTACCACCTGCCGCTAGACTGCTTATACTTTGGGCATTTGGTACCTCTAGGGAAGCGCTATCTGCGCTCAGCGCAACGTTGAGATTTGTCACAGCTTGAGCTCCCGCATTAGTTACCTTCACGTAAAATTTCCAGATATCACCTTCCATTGATGATGCGGTGCTCAATTGTGGCTCCACTGCGACTTCGCGTACTATCTGCCCGGTAGATACAAAGTTTATGTCTGGATTTTGTCCATGAGGATAAGAATAAGTCACCATGTTTGCGGGAGTGTGAATCTCGCCGTCGCTAACTAGGTCCGGACCATAGCTAGTAGCTCTGATTAAGTGGTCATCGCTGAGCATGGCAAATTCTCCTTGGGGCTGTTGCCATATCAGGTCCATTGGAGCCCATCCAACCCCGGGCACGTAAATGAATGCCCAAGCATGCCCGTGAGCTCTAAGGTCACTACCTTTCTGAGGGTTGTAACCATATCCCGACACAAACATTGTTGGTATGCCCGCCGCTCGACAGAGGGCAGAAAAAAGATGTGTAAACTCGCTGCAGTCACCAATGTAGTTATTGTATGCCCAAAGGGCGCTGTGTTCCACCGCATATTCGTGGTAGGTTAAATAATCTTTCACAAAATCGAATATGGCCCGAGCTTTATCGTAGATGTTTGATTTGCCTGCGGTCAACTCGAGCGCCTTGCTGTTGATTGTCGGGTCATCGCTTTCCCATAGGTTGGCGATGGGTTGGGTGTATGTGAGCATCTCGCTCGGCACGCTTTCTTGAACCGCGCTCGAATCGATTGGGCCCACTTGAGTTATTTTGATTATGTTTGTGATAGTGATCGTTTTTGATGAACCACCACTAATCGTTCCCAAGGAAAAACGAGCCACACGGTTTTCTTCGGTACGTGTTATTTCGGGGCTAGCACCGTCTACTTCAATTGTTTCGCTCAGGATTTGTTGGCCAGCATAGTCGGTGCGGTTGTCGAATAAAAGTATAGTTGCAACCACGTTGGTCGCTGCTGTTGAACTGTTGTTTGGCAGCTGGTGTGTTTCTTGAATTGAATAGATCGTAGATTTCGTCGGCTGTTCGGCGCTCGCCAACGGCTGAATAGTGAACACAGCTAGGAGCGCACAGATGATCAAGAGTTTGCGCAATTTAGCACCACATCAATTTGTTTTCTCCTTATAAACTCCCTTCGACCAATACCGCGGTGGGTCTATGGAAAAGATAACAAAGCTGGGCCTACTGTGTTCCATCGTCGGGTTGGCGGCGATATATGCAGGGGCAGTCCAAGTGCGTCCGTCCATTACACCGATAGCGAAAATAGACAATGAATTCGTCGGCCTCAAGGTGATCATCTCTGGTCAGGTCGTGGATCTTCGAGAGTCGAACGGTCATCTGTTCCTCGCTCTCCAGGACAACTCTGGTAGCGCGATGTCGGTACCGATATTTTCTAGCGTCAGGGCGCAGCTGGGGGATTCGATAGAGATGCTCGATGAGGTGCAGGTGACGGGCGAGGTCACGCTCTATCAAGGTGCGCTCGAGGTGGTGCCTGAAGACGCGGGCGACATAAGCATCGTGCATTCTCCATGTCTGGGGGTTTCGAGCATCGACAACGGTTTGATCGGCGAACCCATTAAGGTGAGAGGAATTGTGGATAAGCGCGAGATCGTCGGCAAGGGAAACATCATCCTTACGTTGGATGAAGACGGCGCGCAGTTGGCAGTATTCGTGCCGTCGTCCGTGGCTGGAAGCAGCAATTTCCCGGAGGTGCACGTCGGATACGTCGTGCAGGCCAGCGGCTGGCTTCAGCTGTACGAGAACGAGCTTGAGCTTCGTGTCACTGGAGCTTCGAACATCAAGGTCATCGAGGCCGCGTGATGCTTGATGTTCTAGTTTTCATAGCGCTTGGCGTTGCTCTGGGCATATTCACAGGTTTCCTGCCTGGCGTCCACGTGAACAACCTCACGCCGATGCTCCTAGCGTTGGCTGTGGGATCGGCGTTCGCTCCGATGGCGCTCGCAGCAGCGATTGTGGCGATGGCGATCACGAACACTTTCATCAGCTACATCCCAGCTACATTTCTCGGCGCCCCTGAGCCCGGAACTGAGCTCTCCGTCTTGCCCGCACACCGCTTGATGATGCAGGGCAAGGGCTATGAAGTGATCAAGCTCACAGCTATCGGTTGCTTTGGTGGGCTGTTGCTGAGCGCGGCGCTGGTGTGGCCGATGATGTTGTTCGTCGGCCCAGCTTATGCTGTGATAAAGCCTCAGATGCATTTATTGCTCGCGGCCATCGTAGTGGTGATGATAGCGCTGGAACGGTCGAAATCTGGCGTCCTCTGGGCGGCGGTGATATTTCTGCTCTCTGGGTTACTCGGCCTCTTTTCGCTCGACACCAATCTGATCAAAGGAGATGCAGCGCTGATGCCGCTTCTCGGTGGCCTTTTTGGGGTGAGCACTTTACTTTTGAGCCTCAAGAACACGGGCAAAATGCCGGAGCAGAGGATAGACGATGGCCCTGTTGAAATGAAGCGCAACCTCAAACCTCTGTTCGCTGGCACGGCGGCGGGGGCTTTGACTGGCATCATTCCCGGCATCGGACCTTCGCAGGGCACCGTGCTAGCTCAACTCGCCACACGTTCGAGGGGAATCCACGAGTTCATAGTGTCGGTGAGCGGGGTAAACACTGCGAAGGCGCTTTTTTCGTTCATCGCGCTCTACGCAATCGGCAGGGCGCGAAGCGGCGCAGCCGTGGCCGTAGAGGAACTCATTGAGGTCGGGTTCAGGGAACTCGTTTTCTTAATCGGCGTTGCCCTCTTCGTCGGTGGAATCGCTGTCATTTTGCACATCAAGCTTGGGCGTTTCGCCGCGAGAAACATCGGGCGACTTCCGTACCGCGCCACTTGTGTTGCCGTGATTGCAGGCATAGCTTGTCTCACGTTTTACTACTCTGGGTTGATTGGCCTGCTCATCCTCACGACGGCCACAGCGATTGGGATATTGCCGGCGGTGGTCAACGTCAAACGGACCCATGCGATGGGCGTGATAATGCTGCCGTGCATTTTGTATTTCGCTGGGCTGAAGGGCGGTGTGCTGTCGGCGCTCGGACTATAGCTTTTATTTTTCAGCGAGCAATTTTCAGCGATGGTTATGAAGGTAGCGGCTCTGTGCAGTGGCGGGAAGGACTCTGCTTTTGCGCTCTGGTTGGCGATGAATCAAGGTCATGAAGTCGGTAGGTTAGTAGCAATGATTCCGAAACGAGAAGATTCGTGGATGTTTCACTCGGCAAATATCCATTTAATAGATTTTTTTGCCGAATGTTCGGGCATACCGCTAGTGAAGGTGGAGACAAGTGGAGAAAGAGAGAAAGAACTAAAAGATTTGGAACATGCTTTACAAAAATTAGATGTCGAGGGAGTGGTTAGTGGTGCTATCGCATCGAAATATCAAAAAAGTAGAATCGATGGAATTTGCAATAAGTTTGGTTTGATTCACTTGCCTCCGCTTTGGGGTAGAGACCCGTTAGAGCTCTTAAATGAAATGATAGGTACAAGATTCAAGGCTGTTATAACAAGCGTCGCGGCTGAAGGTTTCGACGAAAATTGGCTCGGCAGAAAAATCGATGAAAAATGTGTGGAAGATTTGTCAAAGCTTCGTGAAAAATTTGGAATCAATGTTTGTGGCGAAGGGGGGGAATACGAGAGTCTAGTTTTGGATGCACCCTTTTTCGAAAAATGCATCGAGCTGGTCGAGACCCAACGCATGTGGAAAGGCACAAGCGGTTATTTGCTGGTCAAGCGAGCTGAAGTTGTGGAGAAGTGATGAATTGGTCACCGCGATCGTCTACTCCGAAAAATACCTCGAACATGTGCTGAGCGCTGGGCATCCAGAGAGTCCGGAGCGGCTCAAGGCCATCGTGGAGGCGCTCAAGCAGGCCGACTTGTGGAAATCGCATGACATCGACGTCATCGAACCGAAGCCCGCCGCGAGAGCCGATATAGAGTTGGCTCATGATGCCGAATACGTTGCGTTGGTCGAGCGACTCGGCAGGTCCGAGCGGCCGTTGGATGGGGACACGCCTATGCATGAAAATACTTTCGAACTTGCGTTGCTCGCCGCTGGTGGGGCGATCGACGCGGGGCGCGCGGTGCTGTCTGGCAAGGTCTCGAACGCGTTTGCGCTCGTGCGACCTCCTGGACATCATGCTGGCAGAGGCCATGGTGGTGGATTTTGTTATTTCAACAACATCGCTGTGATGGTCGAGCGCCTCAAGAGGGAGTTCAAGTTACGGCGAATATTCATCTTGGATTTGGATGCCCATTGTGGCAACGGAACTGAAGATATATTTTACAACGACGCAAGCGTGTTGTTCATGTCAATCCATCAAGATCCACGGACACTTTATCCAGGTACTGGCTATATCGGCGAGTTGGGTGCTGGCGAAGGTGAAGGTTATACGGTTAATGTTCCTCTCCCACCAAGTAGTGGAGATGTCGAATATGTGGGTGTCATGAATGAAATTTTTGTCCCACTTGCTCAAGATTTCAAGCCAGAATTGATCGCACTGTCGGTTGGGTTCGATGCGTTGGCAGAAGACCCGTTGACGCAGCTGGGGCTCACGACCAAGGCGTACGGCTGGCTGATGAGGTATGCAGTTGAGCAGGCAAATAAGCTCTGTGACGGCAAAGTTGTGCTCACTTTAGAAGGGGGCTATGCTTTGAAGCCGCTAGCGGATGCAGCGGTGAATGTCGTGAAAGTTCTCGTCGGACAGGATCAAGAGCTGCCGCGTAAAAGCAAGAGTTTGCCCGTCGTGGACGAACTCAAAAAGAAGCTGACGGGATACTGGAAAGTTTAGCTTCGAACGCCAAACATTTAACATCAGCCGCAAATCGATGTTTGTGGTCAAATGGACGATGTTCTGAAGGAAGCGCTAGAGCGCATCAAGCCGACGCAGGCGGAGCGCAAGCAACTTGAGAAAATCGCGAATGAGATGGTGGCACAAGTGAACTTGACATGCGCCAAGTTAGGTGTGCCTGCGAGGGGTATGCTCGTCGGGTCAGCTGCGCGTGGAACTTGGCTCCGCTCCGAGCGCGATATCGACATTTTCATTCTTTTTTCCGAGGAACTCTCGCGGGAAGAATTGGAGCGAGAAGGCTTGCGGGTGGCGCGGGCCGTCGCTGGGCCGAAGGGAAAGGAGAAATTCGCCGAGCACCCGTACATCACGACGCGTGTTGGGAGCTTTGAGATAGACTTCGTGCCGTGCTATGATGTTGCAGACGCAAATAAAATAAAGAGCGCGGTTGACCGCTCGCCGCATCATCAGCGCTACATCAACAAGCGTCTCACGCCGGAGTTCAAGGATGAAGTGTTGTTATTGAAGAAATTTATGTATGGCATTGGGGCATATGGGGCCGAATTGAAAGTGCATGGATTCTCTGGCTACCTGTGCGAATTGCTTGTGCTTAGATACCACACGTTCAAAGAGGTGGTGGAAGCGGCGAGCAAGTGGTCGCCCGGCGAGGTCATCGATTTGACTGGGGGCTATCGCGATGTCGATGAAGTCAAAGCCCTTTTCCTGGGGCACCCGCTCGTCATCATTGATCCGGTTGATCCAAATAGAAATGTTGCAGCTGCAGTTTCGATGCAGAACTTTTCGACTTTTGTTCGGGCCTGTCAGGATTTCGTCCGCAAACCGAGCATGCGCTTCTTCTTCTCCGCCCAGCTAAAAATGTTGAGCTCTCGAGATATTGAGCGCGTACTGATGCAGCGAGGCACGTCGCTCTTCTGCCTCGTGTTTGACTCGCCAGATGTCGTTGAAGATATACTTTATCCACAGCTGCGCAAGACTGAACAAGCGCTCGTGATGCGACTGGTGCGCATGGGCTTCGACGTGATTCGTAGCGATGTTTGGGCGAACTCGAAAGCAGTGATTCTCATCGAGCTGTCATCTGCAAAGTTGCCCAAGGTGCAAAGGCGTCTCGGTCCGCCGATCACGGTCGAGTCGGGGAATTTCATAGAAAAACACCGCGCGTCAAGACAAAAGTTCAGCGGACCATTCGTCGATCGGGCTGGGAGGCTGGTGTTCGAGGTCGAGCGTAGGCATGTTAACGCCGAGGAGGTGCTTGAAGTGGCTTTGGAGGAGAGAACGGCTTTTGGAAAGCACGTCGCCGAATCTCTGGCAAAGGGCTACAAGATTTACGGGGGGAAGCAGGTCGTCAAACTGTGTGTGGATAAAAAGTTCTCCAAGTTTTTGTCCGAGTACCTCACGCGTTGCCTGCCGTGGTATCGTTGAGTTGCACGCAAAATCGCTCGACTAATTTTACTTTCCTTACTTCCTTCTCCGTTTGGCCCATCTCCACATCCCTAAAATAAGGTTGAACCTTGGGACTTCTTTCATGTACTTCCTGTATTCGTCGCCCCATTTTGGTATGTCGAGCGTTCTCTCCTCCACCACGCACCCATAGTAATGAAGGGCAATTATCTCAACAGTCGCGATCGCGCTTAAAATTGTGAAAGGAACCGCTCCGCTGAGGATTATTGGTATTGTGACAAAAAACACGGTTCCAGCGAGACAACCGGGGTGTCTCACTATCCCGTAAGGGCCGCTCTTGAGGAGGACAACAGTGTGGTCTTCGGAACGGCACCCTCCCTTCTTAAAATTAAAATAGAAAAAACAAGCCGCGAGCGGAATTGCAGCAATGAAAAGCACGATCGAGAGGTAAATCACAATTGCCGGGAATTCTATTGTGGGTAATTGAGCGAGGAAACTCAAAATTTCAATTTTTAAGCTCTTGGCGACTGCAGGAAGGAAACATAGAACCCCCCACACCACATATCCGATGGAATCCTTCCACGTTTCTTCGTGCCCGAGCCCCCTCTTTCTTAGTTCTCTTCGCGCCTCCTCTTGTGTAATCTCCCCTTTTCTAACCTTCTCCGCCAAGTCCTTCGCAGCGCCTTCTTTTTTCTGCATTCGCTCACGTTCTACCCATCATTTCGGGTTGAGGTGCTTTTAGATAATCAGGCTTTGTATCTGTCCCAGAAGAAACCGACGAGAACTCCCCAGACCAAGGCGGATATCAAACTCGACACAATGTGATATGCGTTAATCACGGTTCCCAAGCAATAGGAGAGCCCCAGCCCCATGACAAGCCACCATACTATTCCGATGGATATCCCCTTCAAGATACTTTTAGTCCCAGGTAGATGGGTGTAAGCTGCTGCATATATCGTCCCGAAAATCACTCCGATTATGGCACCAGCGATAGCATATCCTATTACGAGCGCAATCGCCCTTTCGAGGATTATCGTTTTTCCGGGCCCGAGCGTAGCATAGGTGTAGGCCCAACCCATTATTGCAGCTATAAACCCGAAAATGATTCCAGCCTTTGCACCTGCTGTCATACCTCTTTTGAACTCGGCCAATCGTTCACCTCCTTTGTTTTTTTCATTCCCCTAAAACAATCCTCCCGGCTGCAGCGTGATGTTTACATCTTTGATATTTTCCATGCCTACAATCAGGGGATTTCCCGCATACCTCCCAGCAGGTTCCTCGTCAACAGCATATACTCCGTCGTCATTCGCATCGTTGATAGCGGCAATCCATACCGCCCCGCAGTTAGCCGGAACAGTGAAAGAATACGTGCCGGGCGACTGTATCGAAACAACACCAATTGATTGTTGTAGAGGCTCAACGCCGGTGACCGACCCGGGAGGCATCAAATAGATGTTTTCGTATGCTCCGACGAAGATCCCTCCTTGGTTGTAATCATCGTAAATTATCGTGCCTGAAATCGTGACATGCTCCGATGCTCCCCCCTCCCCGACTTTTTCCCTTGTAAAAAAGTAATACCCCCCTGCTGCAACAACGCCCGCGATCACTATTATCACAACTGCCATCGAAACTTTCATACGCTCACTTCGATTTGATTTTCTGCAGGTCCGCCTTGAACTCCTCCCATCTCTTGTCCACTCCCGTGCTTTTCCTCACGAGTGTCTTACGAGCCTTCCTCCCATCAGGAGCCAAACCTGTTATAGTTATGTTGACTTCCTTTCCCATAAATTTGCGGGTCTTCAAGTCTGTTATCTTTTGAATTGTAATCGGCCGGAAACCGCGCTTTAACAACATTCCATTTTTGCTGAAGACAATTTCCCTAATCGCAGAGTAGGAGTATATCACGAAGGGGTACAGGAAGGCGACCACAGCAAGTACAGGGGAGATTACCACGAACAAATTAAATATTAATGTCATGAGCCAAGGAGCAGGACCCATCACTGCCCGTCCTGCCAAGAAGAGCAGAAATAAAAATAGGAACCCAATTCCCCCGAGCATCCATAGGAGTGGCCTTCTCTTTTGATAGGAATAAACTTTTTCCGTGCTGTCACCTCCTACTCATTTTTCATTTGTACTTATGATAAATATGTGTTATGGGCCTAACTTGACCCGCGCGAGTGTGCTATAGATCGGCCCCTTCGGAGAAAGTGTGCTCTGCTTCAGCTCTATCGCATCTGCGCGACACGAACCAAATTCGGCGTTCGTCATATTTTTTAAGAATGATACGAGCTTTTCTTTTCCTGCAGCAGATTTTGTCCTAGCCAATGTGAGGTGCGGCACGAAATCTCGCTCTGGCTTGAATCCAAATTTTGTCAAGTTCTGGTCGATGCGCTTCTGGATGGAGATTATTTGTTCTCGACCATCGGACACGCCAGCCCAGACAACCCTGATGTAGCCAAGATTTGGAAAGGCTCCGACGCCGTGCACGCTTATCTCGAAAGGTTTGATGCTCTCCACAGCCGCCTGCAGCGCCTCGGTTATCGCCCCAGTTTGGTCCTCCCTGACATCGCCGAGGAACTTTATCGTGACGTGGATATTCTCTGGCTCGACGAGTTTCATCTGCGCACCAGTACCGGTGAGCTGTCTTTGTACCGCCACAAGATTTTGACGAACTGCTTCGTCGATGTCGATCCCAACGAAGGCGCGCATCATATTTTTGCCTCCATATTCTCATCTAACCTTCGGCGCTTCAAAATTTACAACTTTTAGCATGTCTTTTACGCTGTCTATTATTGCATCTGGCTTCAACTTTTCAAAAGTGTCTAGTTCCATGGAGCCACTCAGGACGGCGACCGTCTTCGCCCCCAATTCTTTTCCGGCTTTGATGTCGCTCCAATAATCCCCCACTACGACGCAGTCATGCGGCGTGACGCCGAGCTTTTTCATGGCTAGCTCAAAAATTTCTTTCTTGGAAAAATGGTGCCCCTCGTTTAGGGCCTTCATCACATCCGCTCCAGTTACAACAGCATTAGCAAATTTGCGTATGTTATATTTCGAAAGTTCTCTCCCGAGTTTGTCTGGGGGCACGATGCAGCTTGTCGTAATGGCAATCAACGCACCTTTATCCGAAATTTTCTTCAGTACTTTATCCACACCACGGATCAGAGCATCTCCATCCGCATGTATGAATCTATACTCCGAAAGAAATTCTATCCAGAAACGGTGCAAAAATTCATTCCGGTCTTTGATTTTTTTTGGGGCTACGATATCGTCGAGCGTGTCTCTGCAATATCGCACGTAAAAATTTTTCCAATCTATAGGTTTTTTTTCATGCTTTTGGAGCATGCGATTGAAGACAGTAAAAAATCTCTTGGTGGTATCGATGAGGGTGCCATCGGTATCGAATACAACAGCTTTAGCCTTGATCACAGTCACACCTGCCTATAGTTTCATTTTATGTCAGGTTGACTCTTGGACAATAAAAGTTTGTGCCTGGCTTTCATCTTCTCGACGCACTCGTAGGGCACCTTGACGGTCCCGAGCGGGCTATTCGCGCCATGGCAGTCCGTACCGCCTGTCACGAGCAAGTGCAGCTCTTCCGCGATTTTCTTGTAATATTCTGTCTTCGCTGAATCGTGTTTACTGTGATAAACTTCTATGCCATCGAGACCAAATTCGACAAGGTCGGGCAGCAGATGGTTGGCTTGTGCGAAGACGGGGTGTGCGAGGATGGCGACGCCACCTACGCGATGAATCATGTGTATAGCAATCTTCGGCATGAGCCTGTATTTTGGCGCGTAGGCTGGGCGACCGTAGGCGAGATATTTTGCAAAGGCTGCATCTTTAGTTCGGACATATCCGCGTTGTGCTAGGGCCTCTGCTATATGTGGACGGCCGATGACACCGTCACCTGCTACGGTTGCTACTTCTTCGTATGATATGTTGATGCCGAGTTTGTGCAGCTTCTCCAGTATCTTCCCCGCTCGAACTTTTCGAGCCTCTTGAAACTTGTGCAATTCATCATTGAATCCTCTATCGTGCCAATCGATGAAATAGCCAAGGATATGAACCTCCGACTGTTCAAATTCAGAACTCAACTCAACTCCAGGAACAGTTTCAACTCCATATTTTTCGCTAGCCGCGAGTGCCTCCTCGATGCCTCCGACAGTATCGTGGTCAGCTATGCCAACCGCAGCTAGCCCTATTTCTTTTGCTTGTCTGATGACTTCTTCTGGGCTAAAGTCTCCATCGGATGCGCTCGTGTGAACATGCAGATCGGCGAACTTTTGAGTCATCTTTTCAATTTCCTGTTTGACGTATTTTCCGCGATTATTTTTCCACCTTTGATCACCCAGCGCCTGTCGGGTTGCCTTCGGATGGCGTCTTTGGGCGAGGACGCATCAATCACCACTAGGTCGGCGCGCTTGCCGACTGCTATACCGTAGTCATCGAGCACACCGAGCGTTCTG
>Ga0172364_10003309_pt1 | contig 12864 bp, 21 predicted proteins | sample LakKivSesite10cm_FD_114545 | JGI IMG/M metagenome (GOLD analysis project Ga0172364, IMG submission 114545) | Sediment microbial communities from Lake Kivu, Rwanda - Sediment site 10cm | ecosystem: Environmental > Aquatic > Freshwater > Lake > Sediment | place: Rwanda: Western Province, Lake... | reverse complement strand
TAGCGTCAATCTTTATTGGTATTTCAGTTGGAATAGAAACAGTATAAACTAGTGAGATAGTGTCACCTGAATTGTAAGATGTTCCTGTAAACTGTTGACTGCCTTGACTCCACCACCACTTAGGCATGTATGGACTCCAATTTCCAGGATCAATATCACCTGGAGGTTTCTGCCCTCTTCTCAATCCTTCCTCATACATCTTTCTTATCTCTTCTCTGAGAATATCCATTAGCTCTCTAGAGATATACATGTCAATAGGTTTCTGAATTATTCTGCCCTTGTAGTTAACAGGTTGAAACTTAATTGATACATTCTTTGAATTACGAATGCAAATATCACATTCCATACACTGATTTGGCCTATCATCAACTGAGAAGGCACAATTTATGCACATTTCTTTATCACTTCCTTCTCAGCTTTCTTTGCCTCTCGTTTCTTCTTCCTAGCTTCCTTCTTAGCTTGCTTCTTCGCTTCCTCTTCTCTCTTCTTTTGCTCTTCAGCTAGTTTTCGCTTCTCTTCAAAGGTAATACCATCAAAGTCATAATCATCTAAGTTAACCATTTCACCTTCCATTTCAAAGGATTTATAACCTAGATATTTTTGCTTCTTAAGTTTGACAATTAGTTTTCGCTTTGCCAACTCCTTACGGAAAGCTCTGATCTCATGGTTCCTCATATCTATAGTATCTGGATTTGGTGGAGGAACATAAGGACCATTTCTTCTCATCTTACCCTTACATTTAGGGCACTTGAAATATTCATCTGGGCCTTTCTTGCCCTTTCTTTTCATTTTGACTTTACAGATAGGGCACTCTACCTTACCATGAGGATTTCGTCTACGTAACATTCTCAACATCTTGATCCTTTCTAACATAATCTTTCCTTCTAAAGGATGGATTAGGAAACTCCTTTATCTTGTTTTCTTCAACCTTTGCTAGAGACAACATTGCTCGAGTGAGGATATCAGTCATTGTTTGAGGTGTATGATACATTTGGTCTGAGACAACTGTCCGAACATGATAAGTCTGACCGTTGACTTGCCTTGATACATCTACGGTGTATCCTATCTTAGGATCATACATAACTTCTACTTTGTATTGTCCTGCGTGTTCACTGAAGGTGGGGGCTGACATTCCTTCTTCTTCCTCCTTTTCTTTGTTCTCTTTTTCAATTCAGCTTTCAGTTCAGAAGTTGAAATCTCAGAGAGAACTTTCTCAGCTACATCCTTACTTCTTTCCTTCCAGCTATTCCAATATGCTCTTGATTCTTCAAGCATCTTCTGTTGTACACAATACATTCTCCAATTATTCCAAGTTCTAAAGATAGCAAATGAACCCAAAATACAAGTATCAATGAAAGAGAGAATAACTATTAGATCCAACTTTTATTCCCTCTGAATCTTGGCTACGAGATATTTCTTGTTCTGATCCCAGGCCGCCTCTACTAATTGTGTCTTAATATCATAAGTCTTGAAGAATTCTGTGCACCAAACTCTCCAATGTGTGGTCGCATAATCTTCTTCCTCATTTGAAGGTTGTAAAGCTAATAGATTCTGTTCTGGATCAAATAAAAGTCTAACTCGCTTGCCAAAGTACTTTCTGTATAGAGGAGGAATTAAAATGAAACCTTCCTTGTCGTATCTGTTTAATCTTAGGAGACTTTCTTTTCTTTTGATTTCTTCGAGGGGCATAATTTAACTTCCTTCCATCTAGGTTTTTTCACGACTTTAGTGCCTCCGAATCCAACTCTTTCTTCATACTTTGTTAGATCTAAACCAGTCAGGCCAGCATCTTCCAAGTTAGCCTTTTTCTCTCCTATTCCATAAGTTATCCTTGGGTCATCAATAACCTCTAGTGCTTCTCTGTCTGCATAGAATCTAACAAAAGGAGCACCAATCTTAGTGACAGGCATTGACTTTGCTTCTGCATATCCTAAGTTCTTAACAAAGCAGCCAGTAGTTAGCCAGTATTGCTCATGCACTGTTGTATAGAATTTATCATCTTTCTCTTTGACACCATAATAGGTTCGGTGGTCTTTGAAAATTTGGTGATTGTGCCCATGAGCGGCTAGTGAAGTATGTATATTGCTGAACATCTTGCTTAGCTGAGTAGCCTTGTAAGTTGTTGAACCAGTTGATCCGTGGATAGCATATATTGAATATCTTTGCTCACCTATTCTTACTACAAAGAGTTGACCCCTTTCAGGTCCAGGCAGTAGTGGTTTAATGCTCAAAGCATCTGCAACAGACTTGGATATAGAGTCAGTTCCTTTAGTTGCTCTCCAGAATCTTTCCTCATGATTACCTTCAAGCATTAGAATTATTCTATCTTTGATTGGCTCAAGTAATCTTACCACATCAAGCAATTGAATAGCTCCTACCTTCTCCTCAGAAGCTCCATAAGAACTTAAGCCTCCCATCTCAATAAGATCTCCCATCAGAACTACTTTAACTTCAGGATGTTGCAAGATATAGTTTATGTACTCTAGATATTGTCCTAGTGAGAAATTGCCTGATCCAAGGTGAAAGTCACCCATGAAGCAGATTTCTCCATAGCTAGTTCCTCTTCGCTTCTCAATATGTATCACAGGTATTTCAGATTCTTTCTCGTCTAAAACTACTCCAGGTATTATGTCCATTTATCTCACACTCACAACTTCTCTTCTCGGTCTTATAAGGATTACACTATTTGGTCAATTATTCCAAACTTGAGAGCTTCCTCTGCACTTAGCCACCATTCTCTTCTCTTTGTTTTCTTTCTCATCTTAGCTAAGCTTATCCTTGATCTGGCTACAATTATCTGGTCTAGCATCGAGTTAAGTTTATCAAGTTCTTCTGATTCATCTTTTAACTTGGAGGCTTCACCTGCTGCATTAGCACTAGCTTCATGTAAAAGAAAGCGTGTATACTTAGAGGCTCTCCTTTCAGTCCCAGACTGCAAGAGAATTACAGCCATACTTGCCGCCAGTCCTCTTGCTTCGATTATAACTTTGATATCCTTTTGGGTCAAGCCTCTTATTGTCTCATAGAGAAGAAGACCATCGAAGATATTTCCTCCAACTGAGTTGAGTATTATCGAGACCTCTTTAGGCTTCTTAGCTGCAAGAAACAAAAGTCTCTTACAGATTTTCTCGCAGAATTCTTGAGTAAGCTCTCCATGAACAACAATAGTCTTTTTCTTCAATAACTCCATTTCAATTACTTCATCTAGTCCAGTTTGTATTTTCTGATTAGCTAATTCCCAAGTTTCAGGGACTTCAGGAGTTTCTTCATTATGATTGTGGTTGTGGTTTCTCTTGTTCACTTTCATCTATCTCCTCTAAGGCTTTTCGAACCCAACTATAAAGTCCTCTCTTTGATTGAAAGACTAAGTTAGCATGGCCTAATAACCATAGCGGTACAGGACCAGCTCCTTCCTCTGCAGGTTGGTAAACTGCTATAACTGGTTTACCTAATATTCTACTACACCAAAAGATCTCCATTGAAGTACCTACTCCTATCCTAAACATGTAAGCAAGAACCATATCACAACTAGCTATGTCTTCCAGGTCTTTAGTGATTATATCCTCTGCTGCAGCTTTCTTCTCTTCAATTCCTGCCATTTCTAACTCTGACTTTGTTTCATGAACTGCTACTTGTTCTCGTTCCCAAGGATCATGAATCTTGAATTTAGGGGAAATCTTAGCTAAACCTTCTGTTAATTGTCTTCTATAATCTTGCAAGTCCTCAGCAAAAGATATTGGTCCAGCTAGATAAATATGAACCTCTGCTTTCTTTAAAATTCTATAGATCGGTGCAGTTCCTAATCTTCTAGGTTTGAGGATTTTTTGTACACTTCTTAGCTCACTTGGCATCTTTCTTCCTCTGTCTCTTCCTTCTGGGCATTCTTTCAACCAGTACTTTAAGTTCTGGTCCTTCCTCGACTGGAACCCCTCCGATATTTGGAAAGGTCTGAACCCTAGTCCAGCGCCCTTCCGTTTCATCATTTTCTTTCAGATATATCCAGAGGGATTTTCTTGACCATACTCTTCTAAACTGTGTGTATTCTAGCAACCTCGTAATATATTCTTTTGGGAGAATATACTTGGTAGGAACTACGTTCTTTCTTACTCCAACTTCTCTCATCTCTTGTCTGAACTTCTTGTTAATCTCCGATAATATATCCTTAAACTTCTCAGCCACTTTCTCTAATTCAACAAAGAATTCTTCTTCTTCAGTTTCATTCTCTTGCAAGTCTTTTTCTCCTCCACCAAATAGAGCCATAAGTACGACCAGGTAAGAGTTTCAAGTATTCAGAAATAGGTTCAGAAGAATATTTAGGAATGATTTGATCTTCTTCAGATAAGAAGCGAGTAAATCTTCTTAACGTTTGATATCGTTTGTGACTTTCTTCTACTCTTTTCCATTTTCTAGGATTGAAGAAGGGTTTACATCTGGCTTCCTTTAAAAGCCTTAGGATGAAGGGAGGGTTATGCAAATATACTCGAATTCCACTAATTGATGAGTTGATCTTTACTTCCTTTAGTCTTTCTTGAATTAGCTTTCGCCAATCTGCTTCTACAGAAGTGATCATGAAAGTAACAGTCTTGTGTTCTCCTGAGGTCCATTGGATGGAACCATCAGTTGAGATCAAGCCAGCAAGCCAGATTATTATTTGTCTTTCTCTAGGAGTTAACATATTGCCAGAGCCTCGAACTTCTCTTGCTTGGATTCTTATAACCATTAATGTAATCAAGGAGAAACTCTTCTACTTCCTCCCAACCATCTACCTTGATATACTCTAATCCTGTTGCAGTGTCTTTCCTTACTTGTTTTGCTTTCTGTAAAGGTGGATAAACAAGCTTGCCTCTCAGGTCATGCATATGATTATGCATTACATGTCTTAGGAGACCATTCTTGGTCTTATAGAAATATGGTGCTCCAAAGCAGAATGGGCATGACTTAGAGCTCATCTTGTTTGTCACTTACCTTCACCTTGGTTATTACACTCACTTGTTTACACTTATTGCAGTAAATGAATTCCTCTTCATCACCTAAAGGTAACGAAAGTACTTTCACATCTTCTGATTTGCACTTAGGGCATTTAGGCTTTGCTTTTGTTGACAAGTTTCTCCCTTCTAACCTTCCATAGGTTGTAAACACTTATGATAGTCCAAATTCCATTAAGAACAAGGAACGGATAGGCAGATGGGCCGTTAGCATAAGCGTTTGAAGTCAGAAGGATACCACCTATTAAACTAATAACTTGTGACTCGGTATAATGCTTGTGAGCCAACAAAAGCGTCAGTAAGATGAGTACCATTCCAACATATCCTGCCACCATAACGATTGTTTCTAACACTTAGTTCTCTCCCTCCTGTTTAATAGATTTTCCTCCTTTTTGAGGCTTCCCGAAGAGCACATCCATTCTCTTGCAATTCTCAGTTCTATGATATGGAGGTGCTTCAGGATTGAATCCTAATCGTTTACCTTCTGTTCGATACTTATTCAACTGCTGGAGATCTTTCTCATTTAGATTAATTACTTCCCAACCTATTTCCTTCATGGCTAAAGTGAACCGATCATCTGCATTGTTTCGTGCCCACATTTGATGCCAGATATGAGGAGAGGCTCCAACAATTAGCTTCTTAGCTGGAATAACAAAATCAGGCCAGAAGAATCTAGATTTATTATCCATCTTTACTTTAACTCTGGTATTATGAGTAAAGTCTAATCCTTCTCGAAGTCCTCGCTTCTCAAGATAACGTTGTACTGTCTGTTCTGCTGAGGTATAATGTGTAGGTGACCTATTAGGTGCCGAACCTAACTTAGAACAAAACTTTCTGAAGTTAGCTGAGACCGCTGTTGATGTCTTATATTGTACTTTGCATTTCTTGCAAAGCATAAAGGCGAATCCTTCTTTACTATGCATATATGGTAGATTGTAAGTTCCACACTTTGCGCATGGATATTCGACTTCTTCTGTCTTGATGTGTTCTTTTCTCAAACCAATCGCCTTAAATAAAATAATTCCCTTTGCTCCTCATAGAGGAAGTTATTATGAAAGAAAGAAAGATTAGCCAAGAACAGATCTCTGAGATGCTTCTTCTTAGAAAAGAGGGTTTCACACAGAAGGAAATCGCCAGGAGGATGCAACTCTCCCAGCCTACTATTTCCAAATTTATAAAGGGAACTCCTGCTAATGTAGAAAGATATTGGAGACCTTATGTTTTGCCAGTTGAAGAACTTGGTTACATTGCGGGTTTTATTGATGGTGAAGGTTGTCTCTCTTTCCACAAAGAAAAAGGGGGATCTCATTCTCCTTTTGTTTCCATCTGCAACACTAATCAGGAAGTTATTCAATGGTTTAAGAATAAATTTGACTGGGGTTACAAAGGCTATACGGACAATAGAAGAGAAAAGCCAAAATGGAATCTCGAGATGAGAGGAATGAAAAGAATTGTTCCTCTTCTTTTGGCCATTCAACCTTACCTTATAGTGAAGAAAAAGCAAGCTAATTTACTGCTTGAATTTTCCAAGTCTAAACTCGGAAGAATTAGGAAGCAGAAAGGTGAACTCGCTAGAGAGTTGGAGATTGTTCAGGAAATTCATAGACTGAACAAGAAAGGTAGATTCTAAATTCTCAGTACCGAAGTATGGGAACTTAGTAAATCTAGTTGGAGCTAGTTCCTTCTTCAAGAGCTTCCCCAAGTAATCTCACCTTCTCTTCATCAGACATGTATTTGCCCCAGAGCTTAAGTTTAGCTTTGTAATATTCCAGTCCCTTCTCTCGTTTCTCTATCTCTTCTTTAAATTCAGTTCTTAATCGAGTGCGTGCTGCTTTTCGTTCTTCTTCCGTGAAGTCTTCTTCATCTCCAAGAAGACAACCGCATTCAGGACAGCCCCAATAATGGTCATGTCCTTCATAGTAATAGTTGTTAGTAAAATGCATCACAGAACCACAGAATGGACAGGTTGGTCGAGTCTTGTGCTTCTCATAGTATCTAGAAGTATCAGCATCATCAGAGATGCTCAACTTGGTTCGTATTGTCTTCTTCAATGTCTTTAACCTCCCTACCCCAGCTTATCTTATTCCAAAGCCTATCATTAATGTAGCTAGTCAAAGCACAAAGCATTTCGATAGAAATAGCAATACCAGAAGCTAACTCATAGGAATTAGGAATCCCTAGGAAAGCGTAGATTGTTCCAATAAGAAGAGTATCTACAGCTATTTCTATGATTCTTGAAGTAACAGCTTTTAAGATGCTTCGCAAGTGTGTCTCGTTCACTTTATGCTTATGATTCTGCTTCATTCCTTATCACCATAGAGCTCTTTAACATATCTCTCAACTATCTTATTCCAGTCAAAGTATCCTTCAACGAGCTTCCGTCCGTTCTTACCAAACTCTTTCCTATTCAAGTAAGCAAGTTCTAGGCCTTGAGCTATTGAATCTATGTTTGTTCCAGTGATATGAGTTCCTGTAACGCCTTCAAGAACATTTTCTTTGAATCCTCCTACATCACCAACAACTACAGGAATTCCACATGCTTGAGCTTCCACAGCTACTATACCAAAAGCTTCATCAGATGACGGTGCACAAAGGACTGACGCATTCTGGATTCTTCTCAATCGCTCCTCAAATGGGACCATGGCAGTCCTTAATTCCACTCTTGCTTTCTTCTCAGGAGTGAGTGCATTGAAAGTATTGACCACATCAACATAAGAAGCCCCTGGAGCCCCTAGTATCTGTAATTTAACTTCAGGGTATTTGTCATTGAATCTAGACCATCCTTGAATAAGGTTAGGCACATTCTTTACTGGTACTAATCTACCAACGAATAAGATATACTCTTCAGGACTTCTTTCAGTGATAGGTTTAAACTTATCTACATCCACACCATTAGGTATGACAAGTTGTTTCTTGTTAGAATTCCAACCATGAGTTCTGCAAGATTTGTAAGTGTCAAAGGACACATAGTGAATAGTCTGGGCATATTGGCCTGCCAATTTCTCAAGCTCTAACCGTTTATCTATGAGAACTTGACTTGAGTCCCTCAAAACTGACATGTGAACAGAGAAGATTGTCTTACAACCTCTCCTTTTCCCTTCCCTAGCCCAGCCAACTCCTAGCCAATCATGAACATGTACAATAGGATTCTTGAGACCGTGTTTCTCTAGATATCTCCATGTAGTATAAGCGTGATCAAGTGTAGTAGTTCCTTCATACCCTGGATAAGTCAAATAGAGATCACCATTCTCTTCTCCAGCTAAATATCTCTGTATTTCTAAGCCTAAGAGATGCACTCCATTATGCTCTATAAATATTGGTGTTGAAGTTCTATATTCTGTCACTAATCTAGGCAGAACTAGGACTTCCCAATCTTTCTGAGCAAGACGTTCTGAGATATTCCTCACGACTTCTCCTACGCCACCCCAGAATTGAATTCTATCTATTCCAGGATACTCATGACTGCCCATGATAATGAGATTGTCTTTCTTGAGTAATTCTTCTAGTTCCATTTAACTCAACTCTGTTTTAATATTGAATTGCAACAGTGTGGTAAAAGTATCTCCTTTAGTTAGATGCATAGGTTTCAAGTTTACGCTCCTTGAGTAGAGCATTTCAGAGTCGTTCACTACACTAATCTGGATTTCATCTATCCAACAATCTTGTTCTGGCTTAAGTGTTATCTCAAAACACATAGCTTCTCGTTTCCACTTGTGAGTAGTCTTGAATCTGTAATTCTTAAAGATCGCACACCAAACTCTTTTTTCATCATTGGACCAGACTAGTTCCTTCTTGTAGAATACAGCAAAGTTCCACTCACCTGCTTCTAGCTTCTGTGCTACAAAGTCTCTAACTTCTTGAGCTAGTTTAGTCATTCGTATTTCCCGCATAAGTCTCTGTCACATCCTCTATTTCATTACCATGTATAGCATATACTTTGTTAACTTCCTTGTTCCATCTCTCAGGGCTTGAATACATACCTGGATCGTTAAAGATTCCTTCTGTTGGGTCTACGTGTATCCATGTTTCATTTAACCAAACTTCATTCCATACATGATCTCCTGCTGTTCGATTACCAGTTGCAATAGAACAATCAATTATTATCCTACTATCAATTCCATTAGCCAATAGCAATCCATTGTACAAAAGAGCAAACTCTCCACATCTACCTACTGCAAATCCAGACCGTTCCCAGGAACCAGCCACTATCTGCTCAATTTTCTCTCCTTCAGCCAAGAATACTTTGAAGGTGTTTGTATATGAGCAATAGACTGCATATCTGGGATAAGTAGAATCCTCTTTAAGAACTTTTAATGTACCCAGTAAGTTAGTTGTTAGAATGTCTATCGGCATCTCTGGTCGAACTTCAAGTTCTCCAGTCCAGTATATTAAATGTCTATGTAACCATTTCAATAATTGAATACAATTTAATCTTTCTATAGGATCATCGAGACCTGTTGGTATTAGCTCATCACCTGGAGGCGGTTTATTACTACAGAATTTTCTTAGTTCCTCGAGATAGTTGGAAGTATTCATCTCATTGTATCTAGCTCGATAGATTCCTACAATTGCCGGATATGGGAAAAAGATTATATCTCTAAAATTCACTAAGAGAAAAGTTAAGATAGCAACTATGCACAAGATAGCTATCCTCTTCTTAGAGAAGAGTTTGATTGCTTTACTAATCTTACGTTTGGTCTTCCTTTTCATCTTCCATCCCTCCTATCTCTCTCTATGTCTTTTCAAGGTCTTATTGTTTATTTCAAATCAGGAAATTTCTTGAAGAACCAATCAGCATAAGACTTGGTTTTCTGACTTCTCTTTGTTCTTCTCTTCTTCTTTAAAGGCTTCTTAATGACAAGATAAAGCAAGAAAAACATAGCAATCCATTCAGCCAGGATGATGAGGTATAAACTGATCTCTTGATAAGGAAAAATTAATTTTCCTTCGATTTGAGTTACTTTAAGATATGGTTCTGTATAGCCTAAAAGTGCTTGTGCTTCTTGACTTAATTGGATCCAAACAATTGTGGTCTTAGAAGGAATCTTAACGAATGTGTGCCATAGCCAAAATGCACTAGTTAGAAGAGCTGATTCAATTCCAAGAACTAATTTAGTTACTTTTCTCATTTTCTTCCCTTATCCTTTGTAAACATTTTGGGCACTCCCAATATTCCACATCCCTATATTGATGGAGGATTGTCCGTTTTAAGTCGATCAAACGAAACTTTAATTCTCGCCACCAGGGGTTACATTTTTCCCACACAATCAGACCATCTTTGGTAAGCATTTCACCACGTTCATCTACTTTCGCTTTTGAGTGAGACCAGTTCCCTACTCCGAAGCGGATTTTTCCACCATAAAAGCAATGTGTCAAAATCTTATGTTTGGTTCTAACATAAGGTACAAAGTCTTCAAAACTCCAAACATGCCAATATGGGAACGAGATTGTTGTAGTTTCTTCCAATTCTACTTCAAAGTCCTTTCCACAAATAGCGCATGTCCTCATAATATGAATAATTTTTTTAGATTCTGAAATCATTTCATCACCTGAATCGAGTTTCTTCTCCTTCTATTTCCTTCTCCATTCTTGGAAATATAACCTTTTTGAAATCCTTCAATAGCCCAAGAATATTTTTCCTGTAGAGATTTGGAGTAAACATCTTCAATCTTAAGATTAGCCTTCTTGCAGAAGTCCAAGACCTTTAGGGGTGAAATATATGAGGTGAGGGAAGTTGCTAGGTTCCATTCCGAAGTTTCTTTCAATAGCTCTAAGTCACAAGCAATCTTTTCAGTTCTTTTCTCTTGATTCCAGTATTTCTTGTAGTCAGCTTTCTTCATGGAATCTAGCTTCTCTTTCTCTTTCTTGTATTGGTCTTCCTTCTTAGCCAAACGTTCTTGGTAATTCTTAGGTAGCGCCTTTCGATGGTTCAGTTTCTTAGCTACTTCGAGATTAGTCATTTTGAAGAGATACTTTCTCATTGGTATACTAGTGTCTGAGCTTATCATTTGTAGATTTTCTTTAGCGTGTTTATCCCAGACTTCTCCAGCCATGTAAGTCCTAAAGACTTTAGCTGAGAGCCCTGGAATAACTTCTCTCAAGAACTTGGAAACCTTGTTAGAATCCAAGCCCTTGAAAATGAAATCCTCCCCTGCTATTTCTTTGAAGTGCTTTAGGTTCTCATATACTTGCTTTTCTACTTTAATTTCTCTATGCCATTTCACATAATCTTTTCCTATAAAGTCTAAGATGACAAGACCATCCTTGTCTAATTTAATATTCTCTGTCTTCAGAGTTGTACATCCGACAGTTCCATGTTCACCCGCCAATTTCTCATCACCTACTCGAATGGCTAAGGTTTTAATCAAATAGACTGCCGTTGCTAATTTTCTTCTTTCAATATCTTTACTTTCTAATTCTTCTTCTATGTATTCTTCTAGCTTTCCTATTGTACTTCGTAGCTTTGAAGCAAGGGAGAATTTCTTTTGTTCTTTTGCCTGTCGAATATTTGTGGCAGGCGAGAACCATACATATTTCATTTTCTCATCTAGAGGAGATTTCCAAGAGGCAATCCAAAGACCTTTAGGAACCCATACTATCTTTTGCCAAGGGAATTCCAGAGAACCTTCTAGAGAGATGAACAATGGTATGGCAGTTAGAACAAAGGACTTGAAGACTTCTGGCTCTTTCTGCATCAAGGAAATCTCTAAACCCTTCTCCTTTAGTTCTTTTGTGGAAACCAATGAGATGATGAAATTCCAGAACTCTGATATCAGAACATCCACATCTCTCGCATTTGTTATCTCGTGAAGCAATGAATTCAAGTTTCTTTCTAAGGAACGAGTGTCTTGATCTTCTGGAGCAATCTTGTTTATACTTTGCCAACCGAACTGGATCGAGTTTGAGAGCTGCATACCATCGATTCCATTTTTCCCGCATTCTCTCTTTGTTTTCTTTCCAATATTTTCTTTGACGCTCTCTTTCCTTTTGCATATATTTCTCAAATCGTTCTTTGTCTGCTCTAAGCCTTTCCTTGCTTTTCCTGTTGTACTTTCTTTGCTTTTCAAGATAGCATTCATAAGTTCCAGGATCTTTCCTAAGTTCTTGGCGTTTTCTAGCACACCAATTTTTGATATATTCTCTTCTTTTGCTAAGATCTTTGTAAGGCATAGGCTCTTTCCCCACAAAGGATCTGCCTCTTGCAGATATTTAAAGATGCTCAAATTGGAAAGTTTAACCTCACATGAAGGTATCCTTGCTTCAGGGCTTAAATTAAGAACAACCTCATTTTCTTTGATTCCTCTTTTCCATTTCCCTCGCAGTTTGTTAGAGCCCTTTGATAGGAAGATGGAAGCAGGTTCCGAAAGATAGTTTTGGATTGCAATCTTTTGCCCATCTACTGTAGCATAGCCATACTTCTCTTTTAATTTGTCTCGAAGCGCCTTCTTTAATTCAGTAGCTGTCTTGCGTTCTTCTTTAGTCATGGCTTCAGTTTTTGCTTTCACATCAGCTAGATATTCTTGAACATCAGTCCAATCATAGTTAACTGGATCAAACCAAGCCATATCATATTTCTCATTAGCTTTAAGTGGATGAATAGCGTGAGCGAAATCATGAAGGAAATTCTGAACAAAATCCTGATCTTGGAAATAAGGTGTATCAAATTTCCTTATAAATGCAATAGCCATCTGCTCAGCCTCAGGACTCAATGCATACCAAGTTTTATTGAACTTAACTGATAGACCAATTGGATTATACGTTGATATGTATATTCCATTGTGCTCTAGACTCTTCATGCTGAACCCTCTATTTTCTTCCAGACTATTAATTCTCTGTGCCTCGGTAAGATAAGCTTACTGAGTTTCTCTTTATTTCCTTC
>Ga0172364_10003305_pt1 | contig 12875 bp, 13 predicted proteins | sample LakKivSesite10cm_FD_114545 | JGI IMG/M metagenome (GOLD analysis project Ga0172364, IMG submission 114545) | Sediment microbial communities from Lake Kivu, Rwanda - Sediment site 10cm | ecosystem: Environmental > Aquatic > Freshwater > Lake > Sediment | place: Rwanda: Western Province, Lake... | reverse complement strand
TCCGTGGGTACTAGGACTGCGCATCCCTGGCCCGGCCACCTCCGTTTTCCGTACATAATGCTGTCGGAACCCTGCCTCTTCGACGGGCTCAGGCAGTGGTCGTTGGCCGTGCCGGAGCCAGCCGCCATCCTCCTCCTAGGCATGGCCGTGATTCTCGGGGGCCGGTCTTCCGCCGCCGGTCACGCCGCCTGATCGACTGGGCAGCACCCCCTATCAAGTCCTTCAGCGCTGATCCAAGGATCTGGTCGAATCCGTCTCCTGCCCAAGCGCGGTGGCCAAACCGGATACGTCGGTGAACCTGACCCGGCAGTTGCCCACCTTCCGCTGTCTCTCCTCGCCCCTGTAGAAGACCACGAAGGCCTCATCGGGTGTGTATCGCTCAATGAAGGAACGCATGCCCCTGGTGACCTGGTCGCTGCTGCAGGCCAGCTTCACCTCTATCGGCGCGAGTCCCCCCGGGCGCTCCACAACGAAGTCGACCTCCGCCTTGGCCTTCGTCCTCCAGAACCTGATCGGGTGGGAGAGCTTGACAAGCTCCGTGAGGACGTAGTTCTCGAAGGTTCTCCCATCGGGTTCGGCTTTGAACTCGTTGGCGATCACGTTTCTGAGCCCGATGTCGAGGAAGTAGACCCTCGGGCTCTTCGAGATCTCCTTGCCTTTGTTGGTGAAGAACGGCCTGATGAGGGTCACAAGGTAGCTCTTCTCCATGGCGGCTATGTACTTCCTGACGGTTTGGAAGGAAAGGCCAAGGTTGTCCGACAGGGCTTGGTAGGACAGAAGGGACCCGGCGTTGACGGCCAGGTATCTCCCGAGATCCTCCAGGGCTCTGATGTCATCGATGGCGAACGTCCTGGCCACATCCTTGAGCAACATCGTCTCATACAGATCCCTGAGGATGGTCTTCTTCATCTCCGTCCCGTCGGTCAAGACGACCTTCGGGTAGCCTCCGAACGTGGCATGCTCGGAGATCATCCTGTGCAGGATCTCGGGGGTGAATTCCCTCTGTCCCTTCGCCCTGGTGAATTCGCCGAGGTTGAAAGGGTGCAGCCTCAACACGGAGACCCTTCCGACAAGATGCGAGAGTACCTCCTTCCCGAGGAGGATCTCGGATGAGGCCGTGATCCAGAGCCTCCGGCCCACATCAACCAGGTATTTGAGCTTCGGTCCTGCATCCTTGCAGTACTGCACCTCGTCCAGGACCGCCAGCTCGTATCCTTCAACGTACTGGGACTCGAACTTCTTGATGTCGGCCTCGAACATCGACCTCGCATCGGGGTCGTCGAAGAGCACATAGGACGCGGAGCGTGCCCGCATCTGCTCTTTTAAGAAGGTGGTCTTGCCTGCCTGCCTGGCGCCCACCAGGGCGACCATGTTGTAGACCTTGAAGATGGACTCGAAACGCCCGGCAATGTCGCGCTCGACGTACATGATGGCTATGTAGGGGGCTAGACATATAAAGCTTGCCAAACCTAAAGATGAGCTTAACTTTAGTCGGGTAAAAGTATGACCATCGTGCAGTAATAGCGTGACAGTCCGAGATTGCGAGTTTCGCGAGAGCCCTGGCACGAGCTCCGCGGGGGAGAGCTCCATCTATTGGAAGCACTACGGCGACTTCGTGTGCAACATGGTCTAGTTCCTTGCCGGGCTCACACCGCCGTCCGTCACTATGGCTTCCCGTCTGCCTTCCTTCCCCAGGTAGTCCAGGAGGACGGCCGTGCCAAACTCCGCCATGTGCTTGGAGACGTTGAGGTACTTCGCGACACTCTCGTAGGTCCCCTCGCAGAATGCAGGAAGGGCCAGGGCCTCAACCAGGAAATCCTTGTAGACCCTCAGCCCTTCGCATGAGGTAGGTGCTTAACCTGAAGCGGTGCTCTCCTCATACTTTGCTTAACTAGAGCATCCAAAGCTTTCGGTTGCTCGGCTCGGGGTTCTTGATACTCACAGAGAAGGATCAGGCAGGTAGTCCAGTCAGGGATGCCGACCCGGCCGCCTCCGCAAATCTTTTTATGCTCATCACTTTTACGATCGACGGTGCGGGAATGGAATTCGTCGGCAGGGACGTGATAGATCTCAAGGATTTCACTCGTGACGAAGTTGAGTGCATCCTCAAAGTCTCCGAGGAGTTCGAGCCAATAGCCTCGGGGAAGGAGAGATCGAGGCTGCTCGAAGGCTACGTTCTCTGCAACCTTTTCTTCGAGCCGAGCACCCGAACCCGCCTGAGCTTCAGTTCGGCGATGATGCGCCTCGGGGGATCCGTCACAGGGTTCGCGAGCAGCGCCACGTCCTCGGCAAAGAAGGGCGAGACGCTCTCGGACACGATCCGGGTGGTGGAGAGCTACTGCGACGTGATAGTGCTTCGAAGCAACAAGGAGGGGGCTGCGCGGCTTGCCGCGGACATGTCCTCAAAGCCCGTCATCAACGCAGGAGATGGGGCGCGGCAGCACCCGACTCAAACGCTACTTGACCTCTACACGATGAAGAAGGAGTTCGGCAAGATAGACGGGCTGAACATCGCCCTGGTCGGCGATCTGAAGTACGGCAGAACGGTCCACTCACTAAGCTACGCGCTGACGATGTTCCCAGTGGAGCTTAGCCTTGTGTCCCCTCCGCAGCTGAGGATGCCCCCCGAGGAGATCAGCGACCTGGAGGAGCACGGGCTGAAGGTCAAGGAAACGTGGGACATATCCGATGTCATCAAGACCTGTGATGTGCTGTACGTAACCCGGATACAGAAGGAACGATTCCCCGACCCGACCGAATATGAGAGGGTTCGGGGAGCGTACTCAATCACCGCAGCCATGCTGGAAGGTGCGAAGAAGGAAATGATCGTGATGCATCCCCTGCCCAGGGTGGATGAGATCGCCCCGGACGTTGACCCAACCTCCCATGCTCGCTACTTCCAACAGGCCTTCTCGGGCATCGTCGTCCGCATGGCCGTGCTGAGCCTCGTCCTTGGGAAGAGGAGGGGTTGAGATGTCGACGCAGTCACCGGAGCTGAGGGTGAAGAAGATCAAGGACGGGACCGTCATCGACCACATAAAGCCGGGCTACGCTCTGGCGGTCTTGAAGATCCTCGGGGTGAGCAAGGATTCGGTCACGAAGGATTTCGACAAGATAGTGACGGTCGCGATAAACGTTCCCTCGTCCAGGATGGGCAAGAAGGACGTCGTCAAGGTGGAGGGCCGTGCCTTGGCCGCCTCGGAGCTCAACAGGATCTCCTTGATCACCCCGGATGCGACGATCAACTTCATCCAGGACTACGCGGTGAAGAGGAAGGTCACGGTCTCGCTCCCGAAGAGCATCGAGGGCACCGTGCGCTGCATCAACCCAAACTGCATCACGAACGCAAGGGAACCAATCGTCGCCTCGTTCAAGGTGGCCTCCCGCAACCCCTTGCGTCTGAGGTGCAACTACTGCGGGAGGTTCGTTGAGGAGAAGGAGATATTGGACCAATTCTGAGGGGCGCCGGAGTTGATTGAGGCAAAGAACCACTTGATCCTTGCCTTGGATGTGATCGGCATTGAGCGTGCGGCCAAGGTCGCCCAGGCGACGGCGGGCCATATCGATGCGATAAAGATCCACTGGCCGGTGATGCTGGAGCGCGGGCTCCACGGCGTTCGCGGGCTGGCCGAGGTTGCGCCCGTCATAGTCGATGCCAAGCTTTCCGACATACCAAGCACAAACCGGGTGGCCTGCGAGATCATATACTCGTGTGGCGCCTCAGGCGTGATATGTCAGGGGTTCGCCGGAGAGGATAGCGTGAGAGCCTGCGTAGAGGCCGGCGGCGATGTCTACGTTCTCATCGAGATGTCGCATCCGGGCTCGCTGCAGTTCATCTCGAAGCACTCAAAGCAGATGGCGGTGATGGCCAAAGAAGTTGGGGCCTCGGGAATCGTCGCCCCCGCGAATAGGCCCGAGAAGCTGGCTTCCTACAGGAAGATCGTCGGGCCATCCATGCAGATACTGTGTCCGGGAATAGGCGTGCAGGGAGGCAACCCCGGGGATGCCGTGGCCAACGGCGCGGACTTCGAAATCGTGGGAAGGGCGATATGCGGCGCCGAGGACCCGGCGCGCGCCGCCAAGGAGATCGCGCAGGCGATAGCCAGCAAGGTGGCAAAATAGCCGGGGAACCTGTTGAAGCTCGAGATCACCCTCGCCGGCTATTGTGGAAGGTACTGTGGGAGGTGTAGCTGCCACAGGGAGGGGACCTGCACCGGCTGCCGGTCCAACCTGGGATCGAGGTGGGGAAGGTGCTCGGTGTACACCTGTTGTGTCGAACGCGGGTTTGAGCACTGTGGGCTGTGCCCCGACATAGTCTGCGGCAGACTGTCATTGGTCAACTCCGTGTTTGGGAAAAGCAAGGGCACGCTGACCAAGTCCCTTAGAGAGAGGGCAAGGAGGGGCACCGCGGGCTGGATCCGATCCCAGAGGAATAGGCAGCGCATCTTCCGATGGACCGAGCGAATGCAGGTCGTTTGGACCTAGCGACTGCCGGCGCCGGATTTGGGGGTCGTCCACGAACAAAGGATCTAGATCCGGGCCGGGTTGATGAAGCCTCCTCTGATCATGAGATCCGCCAGGACTATGGCCACCATGGCCTCGGCCACGGGGATTATCCTGGGGACGATACAAGGGTCGTGCCTGCCCGAGATCCGTATCTCCACATCCTTCATCGAGACCATGTCGAGCGTGTGCTGAACAAGGGATATGGAGGGAGTCGGCTTGACGGCGAATCTGACGACCATGTCGTTTCCCGTGGAGATGCCACCCAGGATCCCGCCCGCCCGGTTCGTCAACAGGCGAGGCGACCCATCGATGTTCGCTATGGGGTCGTTGGCCTCGGAGCCCTTCAGGCTTGCCACGCCAAACCCCGCCCCGAACTCCACGCCCTTCACCGACCCGATCGAGAGAAGCGCCTTCGCCACCTCCGCGTCCAGCTTGTCGAATACCGGCTCGCCAACGCCAGGGGGCACCCCCCTTGCGATTACCTCCGCGATGCCTCCGACGGAGTCCCCTGACTCAGCGGCGGCCCTGATGGCCCGGGCCATCTCCGTGCCCTTCGCCTCATCGGCGCAGCGGACCTCGTTCTGCTGGGCTTTCAGGACAGCGTCGAAGTCGGCAGCCGCCGCCTTCACGCTCGCAATCTGCAACGTGTGGCCAGCTATCCGAATGCCGTGCGTGTGCAGAAGGAGCTTCTTGGCCACCGCTCCGCCCATCACCCGGCCGACCGTTTCCCTGCCGGAGGACCTCCCTCCGCCCCTGTAGTCCCGTCTTCCATATTTCAGCGCATACGTCAGGTCCGCGTGTCCCGGGCGCGGGCTATCAGCCAGGGGCTCGTAGCTGGATGAGTCAACGTCCAAGTTGTAGACCATCATCGAGATGGGGGTGCCGGTTGTTTGGTCCTCGAAAAGACCGGAAAGGATCCTGACCCGGTCCTCCTCCTTCCTTCTGGAGACGAGATCCGAGGTCCCGGGCTTCCTCCTGTCAAGCTCCGCTTGTACCTCCTCCTCCGCCAGCGGCAACCCTGCAGGGCATCCATCGATGGTTGCCCCGACGGCAAGCCCGTGGCTTTCCCCGTAGGTCGTTACCCTGAAGGCCTGGCCGATAGTGTTTCCGCTCATTAGAGCCCTTCCGCGTCAGGCAAAGCGCCGGTAATATTTAACTAAATTCCATCCGACCCTCACCGGATCGGCTTGCATGAGCTCGCAAGGGGACGCGCCGAGGCCCCCGGGGCAGGCACCATAGTCAATGCCATGGCGACCGGGAGGGGGGCGGCCTTTGCCATCGACCTGAAGATAGTCGCCACCGTCATCCTCGATGACTCGGGGAAGGTCCGCGGCAGGATACTCGATGAGCCGGGCGAGGACACTCGACTGATGGAGGCTTGCGTGAGAGGAATGCTTGGCAGGACCGATCAGAACCTGGGAGCCACCGTCGAAACGAAATCGGATATCCCGATCGCCAGGGGACTCAAGAGCAGCAGCGCCTGCTGCAATGCGACAATCCTGGCCGCGGCATCCGCCCTGCGCAAGCTGGGCCACAAGGTTCCGCCGGACCAGGAGATCCTGGGCCTAGGCATCGACGCAAGCATTGCCTGTGCCGTCACCATAACCGGTGCGTTTGACGATGCGTGCGCATCCTACTACGGCGGAGCCGTCGTGACCGACAATGCAAGAAGGAGGGTACTGCGAAAGGTCCCCGTGGCCGACCTCGAGGCCGTGATCCTCGTTCCCCGGGCCAAGTCATACTCAGGTAAGGTCGACGTGGCGACGCTCAGACTTCTCGCTCCGCAGGTCGAGATCGCCCACAGGGAAGCGCTCGAGGGCGATCTGTTTAAGGCAATGACGCTGAACGGCTTGATCTACTGTGCATCCCTGGGCTATGACCACAAGCCCGCGTTGGCCGCGCTCCGCGCCGGGGCGCTGGCGGCTGGGCTTTCGGGAAAAGGCCCGGCATTCGTTGCGCTGTGCGAGAAGGGCGATCCGGTGAGGGACGCATGGCGGAACCTGGGGGAGACGGTGATCACGACTAGGACCAACAACACGGGCTCGAAGGTGCTCGAATGACGGAGAATGATGACCTGGAACCCATTCGGACGAAGATCGCTAGCGTGGACGCGCGGATACTACAAGCCGTCGCGCAGAGGATGCGGCTGTCGTCCAAGATCGGGCACATCAAGTCGATGAAAGGGATCAGCATAGAATCGAAGGAAGTGGAGAGGATCGTCCTCCAGCGCGCCTGCGACAAGGCGGCCGAGCTGGGCCTCGAGCAGGAGCTGGTGGAGCGGATCTTCGCGCTGCTCATCGAATACAGCAAGAGGCAACAGAGGAAGGAGGTAGGGCATGCCTCGCATTGCCACCTTGGGGCCTGAGGGTTCGTTCTCCGAGGAAGCGGCGGCCGAGTACGGCAAGCGCTTCAGGGAGTCCAAGATCCTCCTCATGGACGATCCAGAGGACATCATCGGGCTGGCCCGGGGCGCCGACCTGGGCTTGCTGGCCATCGAGAACTCCCTGGAGGGTTCCATCGCGCTGACGCTTGACCTCATGAGGGAGATGAAGAGCGTCATCTGCGATGAGGTCGTTCTGAGGATAAGGCACTCCTTGGTTGGGAACTCCGACCTGCGATCGGTTGTGAAGGTCTTCTCCCACCCAGCCGCCCTTGCTCAGTGCAGGCGCTTTCTCAAGAGGGAGCTTCCCCATGCCGAACTGGTCGTTGCGTCGAGCACGGCCCAGGGCGCAAAGCTTGCTTCAGCTGAACCCCGATCGGCTGCAATCGCAAGCGTGAGGGCCGCCCGGATCTACGGCCTGAGGGCCATTGCGGAAGACATACAGGATCAGGAAACCTACACCAGATTCATTGTGGTTGGGAAGTCGATGCCAGGCCCCAGCGGTAGGGACAAGACCTCGCTCATCATCGTGGTCAAAGACTCGTCTGGAGCCCTCTATAGGGCCCTGGAGCCATTCGCCCGAAGAGGGATTAACCTCACGAAGATAGAGTCCAGGCCGTCAAAGAGGGCCTTGGGCGAGTATGTGTTCTTCACGGACTTCGACGGCCACGTCTCCGACCCGGGCAGCGAGAAGGCGTTGGCAGAGCTTTCCCGCGTGTGCGTGTCGCTGAAGGTGCTCGGCTCCTACCCCGCAGCTACCTTTCCCCAGCCCCCAGCGCCTTGAACAAGCTCCTTGCCCTCTTCTCAGCCTCGTCCGCGTCCAGATCCCCGAAGAACACGAAGCGGAACGTAACGCTCTTCTTGCCCTCAGGGATTCCGGGGCCAACGTAAACGTCGATCGGGGAAATCGATGCGAGTTCGCGGTCGTAGGCCTGAACCAGGCCGGCGACGACCTGCGGGTCGGCGCCCTTGTCGAAGGTGAAGGACGCGTCCCTCTGGGACGTGCCGAACTTGCTGATCCTCTGCTTTCCCGTCTCCTCATCCGAAAGGAGCGACGCGTTCGCAGTCTTGAGGCGCGTCACCCTCCTACCCTCCTCTATGGTCAAGCTCTCCGGCGTCATGTCCTTGAGCATGCCGATGTGGACGGCGCCCGTGACCTCGCTGCGGATCGCAACTTGCTTCCCCACGGACGCCTTCAACTTGAGAAGCTCGTCGTAAAGCGCAGACACGGCCCTGCTGGATTTGGAGAAGGCCGAGTCCAGGTCGTCATAATGCCTGGCCGCCTCAAGCATCATCCTCGAGAAAGCTGCGGAGTCCCTTGCGTCCACGGCGGCCTTCAGCCTCTGGGCGTTCGCAAGGAAGAGCTCCTCCACCTTGGCCGAGTACGGGTTCGACATCTGGATCTCGGCGTACATCCCCGGATCTCCCGACAGTATGCGGCCTATCATGTCCAGCATCAGTTCGTAGACAGGGGAGGAAAGGGATCTCGATTCACGGATGCCGAAATCCAGATCCTTCAGGGTGGTCCCGACCGCGAGGTACGTGAAATGGGTCAGGGACTGAACCACCGCGAGGGCATAGTCGTGCATCTCGGAGGTCGTCACGATGGTCCGAGCTTTGCTTTTTTCGAGGAAGGCCTGCAGCCTGGGAACGAGGCTGTCTCCCCTCACGGGAACGATTATCACGACCTGTCCGTCCAGATTCCTAACGGACGGCCCGAACATTGGGTGGACCGAGACGTACTCCACGCCCCGCGGGACAACCTTGTCGGCCACCGAACAGACCTCGGTCTTGACCGAGCATATGTCCATGAGGACGCTTCCCTTCCTCAGATGAGGTCCTATCTCGGCGATTGCGGAGGGGGCGATCCTGATGGGGGTGCAGATGACCACGAACCTAGAATCCGCCGCCGTGAGGTTGTCGGGGGAGTATGAACAACCGAAGCGCTTGGCCACCTTCTCCCCGGGCTCCTTCCTTGGCCCCGTGATGAGGACGGACATCTTGTCCAGTAGGCCCTGTCCGTGGAGGAACTCTAGTATCCAAACGCCCATCTTGCCGTAACCGCCGACGAGGGCGAGGCTGTTCTGGGCGGACCTCCGCTCCATCTTCTCAGTCAACCCGTCGACATCTATAAATCGGTTTCCGCTGGCATGACGCAAAGCGCCCCCTCCGTGCCTCACGAAAAGATTGTTATTGTGGATTCCCGGCGGGGAAGTTGACTTGACGAAGGAATCGAAGCCCGCGGATGCAGGACCCGGGTTGGCTTGGCTGATAGAGAAGATTCGCAAGAGGGAGGCGATCGAGGGCAAGGCCGAGAAGCCCCTCTTCGAAAGCATCGACGACAAGCTGCCCCTCTTCATCCATGCAGCGCTGCTCGATGGGCTCCACGACATCTGGAGGTTGAACTCCGAGAAGATGGTGTACAGGCTCGGCGTGATAATGGGGCACAAGCTCAGGGTGGAACTTGGGGAGAAGATGGGGCTTGAGGACGTGGGCAGCTGGGAGGCTTGCGTCGGGCAGGTCTCCAAGATGCTTGAGCTGTTCTCCTCCAGAGTGTCCCTGGGCAAGGTCACGAGGGCGTATGCTCGATTTGAGAGGGAGGGTTGTGCCTGCAAGAAGATGAGTTTCTCGATCGCGTACTGTCCGCAGGATACCCTGATATGCGGGATCATGGCGGGATTCGCGCAGCGGGCCATGGATAACGAGAAGATCTACTGCAACAACATCTCATGCGGAAAGGCCGCGGAACAGGCCCTCTGCGTGCATGACCTCAGGATAAAGGAGGAATAGCATCAGGAAAGGCGTGCTCCGAACTCCCATCGACTCCTGAGTCGCAAGAGCCCCGGCCTTGCGCGTCGGGTCGGGGCACCCGCACACCCACTATTCAAGCCTTTCTCCGGAACGAGCCTAATTATTCTGAATTCTTTCGCCTACACCTAGCATGTGGACCTGTTTCTGAGGATCATGCCCTTCGTTCTCTGCGGAACAGGGCTGGGGATCGTGACGGGCTGCGTCCCCGGCATTCACGTCAACATGATATCAGTGATGGTCGTCTCCCTTTCGGCCACATCCAAGCTGGACCCGATCCTCTTCTCGGTTCTGATCCTTTCGATGGCCGTTGTCCAGACCTTCCTCAACATACTCCCAGCCATATTCCTCGGCGCCCCGGACCCGGAGACCGCGCTCAGCGTGCTGCCGGGCCACAGAATGCTCCTGGAGGGCCGGGGCTTTGAGGCCGTCTGGCTGTCCGTGGTCGGTAGCCTGGGAGCCGATCTGCTGGCCTGCGTTCTGGCCCTGCCGATGATCGCTCTGTTGCCCGTCTTGTACCCAATCGTCTCGTGCGTCCTCTTCCCTCTGCTTCTGTGCATCGAGGCAAGCATCATAACGACGGAGCCAACGGCATCGAAGATGATCTACGCTGTCCTAGTCATCCTGCTCAGTGGCATTCTGGGAATCTTCATCACAAGCTCGGGCTTCATGCCCACGGACAAGGCACTGTTCCCCGCCCTGTCGGGGCTGTTCGGAGTATCCACCCTCCTTCTTAGCTCCGAGAGCGGAGTCAAGATCCCTACCCAGTCAATGGACACAAGCACTGTACTAGGCAGGCTTGCGATGGCCAAATCCACCTTTGCTGGGTTCTTTGCGGGGATGATAGTGGGCATCCTGCCCGCCATCGGGTGTGCGCAGGCCACGGTCCTGGCCCAGAGGATGACCGGGGAGAACGACCACAGGTCCTTCATCGTGGCCGTGAGCGGCGTGAACACCGCCAATATGATCTTCGGGCTCGTGTGCCTTTACAGCATAAGCAAGGCACGCAACGGGGCGGTCAAGGCCATACAGCAACTGCTCGGTGGCCACCTGGACTTCAACCTCCTGATGTTGCTGATCGGCGTGACCCTTATGTGCGGCGGACTGGGCGCCCTGCTGACCCGTTCCCTGGGCGGGGTGTTCGCGACCAACATAACGCGGATGCCCTACGTAGTGGTTGCCAGGGGAGTGGTCATCATGGTGTCCGTCATGGTTCTTGTCCTCTGCGGGCCCAAGGGGCTCCTGGTGCTATTTACCTCAACCTTCCTTGGCTTCCTGCCGCCGTTGCTTGGGGTGAAGAGGGTGAATAATATGGGCGTTTTGATGGTCCCAACCCTGATCTACTTCAGCGGCTACAGATCGTTGATCCTGGGACTGCTCTGAGACTGCGGCGCCGTGAAAGCCCTTGCCCATCTGGCTGCCTGACTCAGGCGACACACGAGCTCCAAGATGGTATCACAAGATATAAGAGAGAACCTTCTGGTGAGGAACACGCTTGCTGAGAGGGGACCCGAAGCTTGTCGCTATTCTCGTCACGTCGTTGATAGTGTCGACGCTCGCAGTCCTCACGGTCTTCCGTATCTCACAGCCCGATGACCTTTCCTGCCTGACAAACGATTACCCAGACCTGTTCGTGAAGGAATCAGCCCAGAAGGGCATCGAGACCTCGTTCTCCTTCTCGGCGATCTCCGGCCGCGAACTAGAGGAGCTGGAGCTTCGTTTCTCGGTTCTGTATGAAAGGTCGCCACCGTTCGACACCGCGGACTGGCAGCCCGATGAAGCGGACACCCTCGAAGATGTCGTGCCTCACCTTCCGGCAGTGGCGATGATGAAATCCGAGGTGTCGTCGCTGGGCGGGGAGTCTGAGGTCCTCCGCAAGGAGGTGGATATCAACGGCACTCCCTATGACGGGCTCTTCTTCGACTTCAGCCGATTCATGGGCATCTTCGATGGCGACCCGATGCTCTCAAGGTACATCTCAATGTACGCCATCCTGAAGAAAGGCAGCGCGGTCAGGTTCTTCGAGGGAAGAACGGGTTTCTTCCTTGCCCAGGACGACGTGGTGGAGTACCTGTCAATCTCCGCCGCCGGGAACAAGACGGAGTACGTGGGGGAGCGAGTGGCGGAGGCGCCGCTCGGCATCCTCAGGTACGCCGACCTCCCCAAGGACTCCAAGATCTCGGTCATCTATGAAGTGCTCGCGGATCTGGAATCGATACCTGAGATAGTCCCTGGTGCCAAGGATCGCCTGCTGCTCCAGATGACAAAGGGTTATGCGGATGGGGATCTAGCCCTCTTCGTGGCCAACCCCGTTCCCCTTGGATAGAGGTGTTGAAGCATGGATCCAAGGCCTTGTCTCTGCGTTCTCCTCCTTGTCCTGACCGTCGAGGTGGCTTTGGCGAGCGGCCCGAAGCCCAAGATCCTGGTCTACTCCTATGACATGCCCGGCTTCGGCCGGGGAGTCGCCGAGATCCTTCAGGGGCGCTTGGGAGAGCAGGTCGAGCTTGTAGTCCTGGAGGATCCGTCGGAGCTGTCTGCGCTGATGTCGATGCCGGAGGTTGGATGCGTCGTGCTAGCCGTCATGTCCGGCAACGAGGTGAAAACCCTGGTGGACCCCTTGGTGGCCTACTTCAGCCAAGGAGGCGCTGCGATAGGGTTCCAGGGTTGCTGCGTTGAGCAGCAGGTTGGCAGGCTGTCGAGGGACGTGTTCCCGGCTTTCGGGAACGCCACGGGCTCAGGCTCGGTGAAGGACGGCGTCCCCGTGAACGAGTATGTGAGGGACGCAAGCCTTGAGGCCTTCAGCGACCTTCCCGACCAGTTCGACCTGCTTGGGCAGTTCTTCACCTATCCTGCCAACGCGTCAAAAAGTGTCATCGAGCCGCAGATTGCAGAGGGGTCCAGGATGGTCCTCTTCAGAGACAAGAAGACCAATGCTCCTCTGGTCATTGGCTATGAAACTGCCGCCGGGTCCAGGTCTGTCTCCTTCACCGGTTGTTTCGTCCGCTCCCAGGAAACCGCGAAGAACTACTACGGGAACCTGCTGCAGGAACCCCGTTTCCAGGCCCTGATTGGCGATGCGGTGGATTGGGCGATGCAGGGCTCCACGAGACATACCCAGCATAGTTCCACCATCGGCGAGATGGTCCGAGAGGAGGAGGAGAGGCTGGACGCCTTGCGCAGC
>Ga0172364_10003304_pt1 | contig 12876 bp, 9 predicted proteins | sample LakKivSesite10cm_FD_114545 | JGI IMG/M metagenome (GOLD analysis project Ga0172364, IMG submission 114545) | Sediment microbial communities from Lake Kivu, Rwanda - Sediment site 10cm | ecosystem: Environmental > Aquatic > Freshwater > Lake > Sediment | place: Rwanda: Western Province, Lake Kivu... | reverse complement strand
ATGATTTTTAACTTATGAAAAAGGCGGAAAAGAAAACTTGAACGGAGCTTTGAGATATATGCCTCCTGACGCTTGGTAGTTTCCTGCAGGCGTTTCTGCTCTCTTTCCTGATAGGCGATAATCTCTTCCATCTGCCTGATATATCGCGTTGTGAGAATGGGGCTTGTCTGGTTTGAATCGGAAAGGAGACAGAGAATTTGCCCGGCAATTTCATGGCTGAGTTCATCTACAGCGCGCAGTTTTTTTATAACTGCCTCCTCATCCATTGGCGGCAGGGCTGGCGGGGCAATGGGAATGGGCGCACCTGTCACATCTGCAACAAGGATATGACGATATGCGGGTTCACGGTCGTCATCCGCCGCCCAGAGTCTGCTGAAGCGAAGACTCAGAGATGACTTGACAGGAAAAAGCATGGGAAAGGTTTCAAGGAGAATCTGCACCGTCTCCATAATAAACCATGAGATAACGGCACCATTGGGGAAAATGACCACCGATGCACCGCTCCCCTCAAGCGCCCCCCGCACAGCATCAATCTCAGGCAAAACATTTTTGATATGCTCCGCAAGCCAGCTGTATGGTTTCCCGAAACATCTCTGATAAAGGGTGTTCACCCTTTCCTCCGCAAATTCCACGGGCTTGCTTTTGAACGGCGCACCAATTATGACCCAGCGTCGGCTGACTCGCATCATCTCTTGGATGGCGGGCATTCTTGAGTCGCAGTGTAAATGTTCAAGAGTATCCGATGCGATTACTGCATCGTAACTTTTTTCTTCAAAGGGCAACGCCGTTGCTGAACCGACAACGTAGCCCGGTCTGTCGCACGGGGGGACATCCAGCGTCGTGCATTTGACGTCAGGGAAGATGGCGGCGAAGGCATCTGCAAGCGTGCCCGGATATCCACCAATATCAAGGACCGCCGCGCCCTTCTCCAACCCCAGCGCCGCAATGATGCGGCAAATTGCGCTGAATCTCTGGTAAACATCAAAGCTCTGAGATTCAAGAGACTGGAGATTCACGAACGGCAAACTCAGTTCAGGAGATTGAGGCGGAACGCCGGCATTTTCTTGCGGCGCGGTGGCTGGCGTCTGTGGAGTGCTGGATGCAGGGCTATCCGATTGTGGCGCATGTGGATGTTGTTTGTGCCTCTTCTTCTTAGACATCCGCTACTTCTCCTGATAGAACCAGTAATGATAAGAATGGAAAGATGGCGTGCGGCTGGATGCACGGTCAAATTCCACCTTCACAATGCTTTTTTCAGCCGTGATGACGTCCGCGGGAATATTGATAGAAATCTCCTGCCAGTTGCCTTTCTCCCCCGCCGCGGCAAGAAGAGTCCCGACCCTGATGCCATTGACGAATACATTGGCGGCGGAGGCATCCGCACTTTCCGTGCGAGCGATGAGGCGTGCAGGGCGTTCGGGGGCAAGGTGGACTGTGAAAGACTCATATCCGGTCAAATCACGCCCGCCATCTGCAATAATTTTCTCCCCTGTCTTTGCCTTGAAAAAAAAGTTGCGCGGATTGGGAAATTTCCACCCAACGGGGCGTTCTGCCGCCTCCCGCCAGACATATCCGTGCGCCTCCTCATCCTGCAGGTCAGCCACGTCAAGACTATCTGCGAGCACCATGCCGTCAGGCAGAAATTGCGGCGCATTTCCACTCTTTAAAAAAGACCAGTCCTGCTGATACACAACAAAATCATTGGACATCGTGGTGATATTTTTGCGCAGTGGGGCATTATGTATAGGTTTGCCCAGAAAGTTCATCTCACCCCAGACATAAGGAAACGTCACAATGTAACCGGGCAGAGATTCAGTCGGCAGATGTTTGAGTCGTTCAAAGGCGGAGCCCAGACCCTGCCTCCAATGCCGAGCCTGCTCAGGCGTTGCCAGACCCACAAAGTCATAAATGCGGCGTCCGCTGAAATAACCAATGACACCCGTGTCGGTCACCCCGATGACGGCATCCGTCGGGGTGGAGTCCTTCAGCCACCATGAGGTGCGCCGGTGCTGTTCAAATATATCGTTGCAGTTTTCACCGTAGACGTATGCCCAGTAAAAAATTGATGGCGCAATTAGAATCAGCATGATTGCCCCAGCAAGACGGAAAATTTTGACCGCACTGGCTTCAAATAATTTGGAAATTTCATACAGTCCGATGGCGGCGAGAATTAAAAAGATCGGCTGGAATGGTGCAAGGTAGCGGAAGCAATGAATCGGCACCACCTCAGAATTGGTAATGGCGGCAAGTCCGAGCAATAAGCACAGGGACAAGAGCAGTACCGTTCCAGATTGTGCACTACTGCGCTCACGTGCACCACAAAGAATCACGCCCGCGCATGCCAGTAGAAAAATCCCGGGGGGAAAAAGTAGGAAGGGATAAAGGGCGCCGGTTGGGAAACCCGGGAACATCGCCCAGTCCGGGAAATAGTTGTTGGAAAGATTATGGTAGTAAGCGGAAAAGATATAGGCGAAGTTATCCACGAGGCGTGCAATCTTTTCCCAGAAGGTATAGTAAGGGGCGGCACAGACACTCTTGGCAAGCACGCCCGCCGTGGCAAATCTCCCCGTTTCAACGCGAACAAGGAGCATGTATAGAAAAAAGGGCGCCGTGGAAAAAAGAGTTAACAGTGCGCGTCCACCATGAATGTGCCATGCCCGCGCTAAAAGATAAATAATGACGCCCACCAGAATGATGAATCCCTCCGGGCGCGTGAGGGAAGCAAGGGTAAGAAAGACAAATCCCCAGCCCAGAAGCCCCCCATGTTTCTCCCCCCACCAGCGGACGATAAAATAAATTCCGGAAAGAATCAAAAGACCGAAAAGCCCCGTCTCCATGCCGGATAGCTGGTTCCATGCAAGATGTCCATTCAGAAGGAAGAGAAGCGCCGCAAGAATCCCTACACGCTCATGGGCAATCCCGCGCCCGATAAGATAAATCAGGCATGAGGAGAGAAAAAAGATGAAAACGCCGATTGCAAAACTTACCGGAATAATCCCAACCGCATTCACCCCAATAATGAAAAATGGGGCAAGAATGATGGGATAGAGAATGCTGGTGTAGCCGGTGGAAAAACTGCCCCCTTTTGTATATTCAAAAAAATGACCGGTGGCAATCATCCGCGCATACTGGTAATGAATATAAGAGTCATCAAGGGGAGCAACAAGATGACCACGGGTTACGAAAAGCATCCCCAGCCCGTAAATAACAGCCACAAAAATTGCAAGGAAGGCAAAAAGTCTTAAGTATCCGCGCGGAATACTATTATTAACATTGTTCATCGTGACAATCGCTCTTATCCGTTTATATCACCCAATTTACTCAGGCAAGAAGGGATTGGATTTTCGCCTTTAGAACATCCCTGGGGCTGAGACCGACAATCCGGTCCACCTCCTCACCATCCTTAAAAAAGATAATGGTGGGAACGCTCATTATGCCATATTTGCCTGCGACTTCGCGGGAATTGTCCACATTGAGGGCTCCGATTTTGACCTGCCCGATGAATTCATCCACAAGGTCCATGACGATTGGTTCGAGTGCACGGCAGGGCGGACACCAGGGGGCGCCAAAATCCACTACGGCAGGAATATCCGACTCCAATATCTCTTTCTGAAAATTATCATCCGTGACCACAATTGGTTCTCCCATCTCTAAGCCTCCTCCCAACCCAAATTTTTATCTAATACTTTTCACCCTTAGCTGGCGGCGCTTCCAACGGGTTCCCACTCCCGTCCTCAAGACGATACTGCGGAATGTATCCAAAAAGGGCATCATCGGTTTTTACCAGAAAAAATTTGATTTCCCCCGATGCTCCAAGAACTGTTATGGCGTCAAGAACTCCCAATCTTTCCTTCACCCTTACAGAGTTTTGAAAGAGGTTATCAGGAACATTATGCCCGCCATACCTTCCCTCAATTGTCTTCTCGGGGTCCTGATACAGTGCAACCACCTCAAGACCATCAATGGAGTGGGCATACGCCGTAAACTGGACTGGTCGTTTGAGAAAATCATCCTCAATACTCTTCACCTTTAAATGACGGACAACTGTTATAACAACCACTGCGACAATGATAATAAATACAATATAATACTTCCATCTAAACATTGTTAAAAACCTCTGTATTTAATTTTTTACAATATTGAGCAATATTTAATAAGCTTATCTCAATCATGCAAGGGGAAAAATAAAGTAAAATAATGAGAGGATATCTCTCCAATTCGTGAGATGTGTCTGATTCCTTGCTTCATCGCTAAAGCTCTGGTGCATTTATGACGAGAGTGCCTCCCCGGATTTAATCCTCCTGAGGCGGAGTTTCAGTAAGTGAAACTGCTTCCTCCGATGAATTCGCGAAGTATGGAATCCTGCGGAACCTTGTCATCGGGAACATCAAGAAAATAGGATAGGAATTTCAAAAGGCGGCATGTTTCTGAATAGATGGGGTCACTTCTGGGAACTTTCCTCAGATGGGGCTCGGCGTATTTTTTCAGAACACCAATCTCATATATCAGGGCGGAGTTGAACATAACGTCGGCATTTTCCTGATAGGGAAAGATATTTATCTCCTCACCGCGGCGGACGCTGGGCCACCGGGCAACGGTCTCGCTCGCAGTATAATTCCTGAACTGGCTATCGCGAACTATCCTGCGAATCAGACGTGAATCCGATGTTAAAATGCGGTTGTGGTTGTCAATGCTCAGGGTGGTAAGAGCGCTCACATAGATGCGGAATTTCAGCCCGCATGGAATTGTGGAGAGAAGTCTATCGTTCAGCGCATGAATCCCTTCAAGGATGATAATCTGGTCTTTGTCGAGGTGGATACGGGAACCGGGCATTTGCCTGCCAGCTGAAAAGTTAAAACACGGCATCTGGACAGTTTTCCCCTTGAGAAGGTTGCTTATCACGCGGCTGAGGAGACGGAAATCTATCGCATCGAATGATTCAAAGTCCATCTCCCCATTTTCCCTGCGAGGGGTGTGCTCACGGTCCACAAAAAAGTCATCCGTTGAGATGACCACCGGACGGAATCCATTAACGCGAAGTTGGATACAGAGTCGTTTTGAAAATGTTGTCTTGCCGGATGCGGATGGACCCCCAATCAGGATGACACGGGGTTGATTGTGATGGCGGCTAATCGTGTCGGCGATATAAGCAATCTTTTTTTCCTGAAGCGCCTCCGCCACTTTGATAAACTCCTCAACCCCGCCGGCAACAATAAGGTCATTAAGCAATCCCACGGTCTCCAGTCCAAGAATCTCTGCCCATGCCTCATACTCCTGAAAGACCTGGAACATCTTCTCCTGCTCAACAAAAGGAGGGAGCACATTGGGATTTTCAAGTGTGGGATAACGCAGGATGAAGCCGGGGGGATAATATCTCAGGTCAAAGACCTTGAGATAGCCCGTGCTGGGGACAAGGTAGCCGTAAAAATGGTTTTGTTCCGTACCGCAGTGATAAATACTGACAGTCTCACCATCCTCATTATTCCTCTGGCGATAATGTAGAAGTTTTGCCTTGTCCTGCTGTCCCCGCCTCTTGAAAATCCTGATAGCCTCAGGCAGGGGAACTTCACGCCGGATAAAGGGCTCATCCGCCTCAATAATCTCACGCATCCTTTGCTTTATAATCTCCACATCCCTCTTCGTCAGACTGAAGGTCTTGATATTGGTATAAGAGCCCGCATGGAGTTCACAATAGATGCCTTTGGATATAGGGTGATTTATATAAACCTGCAAGTCGGGATAGACTTCCTTTACGGCGCGAACTAAGACAAAAGATAGACTGCGTTGGTAAAGACGCATGCCGTCCACAGTGCCGAGGTGCATTGCGTTCAGATGCCCACCATACATGATACGGCGGTTGAGCTCAACTATCTTGTTGTCCAGATATGCGGCAACAACCGGGTAGGGATAATTATTTCCGGAGCGCTCCAATGCCTCTTCTGCCGTTATCCCGCTGGGGAAACGCACAGGCGGATTGTCGTCAATGAAAAGTTCTATCTCCTTTGCTTTCCGCTTCATAATTCCTCATCTCCATCATCAAATCTTTTGACGCCGGCAATTCGCAAGCCCTTCTCACTGTGGCTTGCTGGTCGGTGTAGGTTGAGGCGTCGGTGTTGGATAAAACTTCTCCGGCTCCTTGAGAGCCATGAGTTGTCCGCTGAAAATCACGTGGTCTGATAAAGTTTCAGTCGCCCGGCAGTATTCCTTCATCGCCTCATCCCTCTTTCCGGCTACAAGGAGGGCGTGAGAAAGGTCCAGACGCGCCGCTTTTTCCTCAACCGTGGTAGTGGGCTCAATTTCCTTTATCGTTGGACCTTCTGTTATAATTTTACTCTCCTTGGCTCCTTCAACCCAGGATGAAAGCTCTTTGCGAAAGGCATCATTCCTGAGGTCGGGTTTCGCTGGACCCCACACCAGATTCCCCTTCTCGTCCACAAGCAAAAGCGCAGGCAGATCTTTCAGGTGAAAGAGAAAAGTAAATCTGAATCCGCTGTCCACAAGGCAGACAGGTCTGGGTTTTAAAATGGATAGAAAGGGCTCCAGTCTCTCCCGTCCCTCCATTGTCTGGGCGATGAGCAATAACTGCATACCCTTCTCAGCCAGTTCACCCGCAAGACGATTCCATTGAACGAGGTCATCCCGCCCCTTGTCCCAGGGAGCCCAGCACAGTATGAATAATTTCTTCCCATTGTATTTTGATAATGAGACTTTTTCACCAGAGGTGCTGGGAAGGGTCAAATCCGGCATCGGGATGGGATGAGGGACATCAACGGGGGGTTCGGGTGTCTTATAATAGTGAATTTCACCGGACTTCTTATCAAAGGCAAAGCGCACATAGCCAAATGCCTCGCCCACCTTTGAGGCAAGTAGCATTGGCTTCGCCTTGCGCAGAACTACGGTGTGCTGAGGGTCATCCTTGTAAAAGGGCTGGCATAGATTCTCCTTGCAGAGGATGACCAGATTTTCCCCTTCCGTCTTGAGTGAGGCGCCGAAAAGGGTGCCAAGTGCCTTCTCACCCAGATAAACATTCCCATTTTCCAGAACAAGCGCCTCAACGGCGGGAAATGTGGTCGACTCATCCCGCACCTTGACAGTTACTAAGTCCTGGGCTGGCGCAAAGGTTATAAGCCCTGCAAAAATCATAAGAAAAATTACAGAACGCATCTCTTCTTTCCTTTAAAAAATACAACATAGGTTAAGTTATATAAATCCACCGGAAAGCCCGCGTCAATAAAAAAACCGGCAGGTTGATGAATCCTGCCGGTGAGAAGAGAGGAGTTACTCAATACTTGCCTTCACTATACTTCTGATTCCGTTCGATATCGCCAATACTGACCGTACCATTGGTTGGGTCATACATGATTTCAAAGTAGTCAGGCTGCATATCGCCCGCCATATTTGCATTAAAGATTAGCCGGTCGGGACCGCAAGATGTCAGGCGCCACCAGCCATATCGGTCGAGCACATAAGCCGCACCCAGCGGGATGACGCGCGCATCGTCAAAATTGCGATAATAATACATACGAGTCCACCAGTATAGTTCGCGACGCGTGCTGCGGAACGGGTCCATAAGGAGGGTTTTGCTGGTTATGTAAGCCACAGGCGTGGTTATCCATCCGGGATTCAGGGCGTTCACATCTAAGTAATCCTGATAAGGAGGCTGTCCAAATGGCGGATAATGATTCGTATCTGCCCGATAAGCCTCCAGTGCGTTGGCAGTGGTTCGCATATCGTTTCTTACTCGCGAAACCTTGGAACGAACCTGAGCCTCCAAAAAGTTGGGAATGGCAATGGCGGCTAAGATGGCAATAATGGCGACTACAATAAGAAGCTCGATCAATGTGAAGGCAGACAATTTCTTACTATGGCATGGAAAATCAGGAATCATATAGTTATCCCCCCATAGACAAAAATCTACTCTAATTTTTAAAACCGCTATATTCTATATTATAAGTTAACGGTTTAATTATAAAGATACCAATCCGGCTCACCCGACGTCGTCCGGACATTATCTATGGCGAACTGCGCACCTACTATAGAAGCAATATATGGATTACAGGAGTTCCCAAGAAGAATCAGCACGGTAGAACCATCATTAGGAAGTGTCACATTGTTTAAACCGACCGAATAAAAATTGTCAAGCGTTCCATCGGTATCCGCCGTTCCAAGGGTAGTCACATCAATATTGCAACCGGTGTATATCTCATAGATGGTTGCATTATAAAATCCGAAGATGAGCCCTCCACCCGACCAGTTGCCATCCCTTGCAACATCCGCATAAAGGGACAATGTTTGTCCCGTTGCCGTGATACCAATACCCTGAGAGAGAGAGAACCCACCGTCGAAGTAAGGGTAAAAACGGCGGAACCCGGGGTTGGTGATGTATCACCACTGGAGTTAATTGCCTGCCATGTCGCCGTTCCCTGAAAAGCATCCCAGCTCGAGACATCGTTGTCAAAGTGTCCATTAGTGATTGTGTACTGAGAGAAGCAGAGGTTGCAGGAAAGAATCATAAGAGTCGCGAGAACCAGATACCCTGTCCTTAAAAATCCTTTTTTGTTCATAATAAACCTCCTTACGGAAAAATACGCATTAATTGATTGAAACAATCAATGACATATATTTATTAAATTTCTTTGACATTTGTCAAGAAAAAAATGCGTCATTTTATTAAACTATGGATACTTTTCACGCCATCCGAATGAGTCATTCCAAACAATAAAGTTGATTCAGATAACACCGGTTTGCTATAAAAAAATATCATGTGTGGGAGATTTGCTCAAACTAAGGAATTAACCCTTCTCATCAGCCGGTTCCGCTTTATTGCGGAGGACTTTGAGATTCGGAGGCGATACAACATCGCCCCCGGACAGGATGTCGCTGTCCTTGTCCTGCAAGGCGGCGAGCGAAGAATTAAGATGATGCGATGGGGTATTATCCCTTCCTGGACAAAACCGGATTATCCCACAAAGCCACTCATCAATGCCCGCACAGAGACAATCGCTGAGAAGCCGAGTTTTAAATATGCTCTGACGCAAAGGCGCTGTCTTGTCCCCGCAGACGGCTTTTATGAGTGGCGGAAAGAACCTGCCGGACGCCTTAAAACCCCTTTTTTCTTTGCACTCAAGAATGGCGAGCCGTTTGCCTTTGCAGGTCTCTGGGATGAATGGACATCGCCAGACGGCTCTCCCCTGAAAACCTTTACCATCATCACGACAATTGCCAATGACCTCGTGCGCCCCATTCATGAACGCATGCCAGTCATTCTACCCATAAAGAACGAAGAGCCATGGCTTGACCCCGATTTGAAGAAACCTGAACGTCTCCTCTCGCTCCTGAAACCTTACCCAGCGGAGGAGATGACATTATGGCGAGTCTCGTCCCTTGTCAATTCCCCGCAGAACGATTCTCCCGAATGCCTCAGGGCTGTCCGAGATATTTAAGGATTTCTTTCATGATGGCGGAGCGGGTGTCTTTCCCGCAGATGCACTCAAATGGGAACCCGAAAACGACCAGACGGCGGGGTTCTTTCATCGCTACGGCGGCGCTCCAACCATCATCCTTGTATCGGAAAATGGTCTCTGACTTTTCAAACTCCGTAGCCCCTCTTGGCTTCTCTGCAGGTTTGAGCGAATCAGGTAGTTCCACGCCATAAATTCCATCCTCACCAGTGCCAGAGCTGAAATGAAAATCGGGGATGTCTTTGAAAAATCCCTCCGGCTGGGCAAAAACGTCATTTGTGTGACTGCCATGATTGGTCGTCCAGTAAATTCTCAGGACATCGCTCAGGAATTTTTTATCCACAGCCGTTGAGCCCGGACCATCTGCAAGGTCGGTCGCTACATAAGCCCCGGAGATGAATAGTCGCCCCCCATAATTGAGATACTTCGTGAGCAATTCCTGTTCCCTTGGCGACAGGGTCTTAAAACCAGGTTTCATCCTGTCAGAGAGACCGGAGGCACCGGTCGTGGCAACCGGCGTCGTTGCCCGTTCCTCTCCCAGAAGCCAGTCCACGAAGGGATAATCCAAAAGGACAACAAGACCATCCCGCACGGCTTCGTTGCTGGCGGAATCAAATCCCCTGCCGCTTGCGGCAATGGCGGCGCCATGGCGAATTGTGAAATCAAAGGTATTTCCGAGTTCAATCTTTGTTTCAAGGTCGCCATAAGAGGCGCCATGTCCGGGGGCATCATTTGTGCGGAAGGGAGATGCAGGGTCAAAGTCCCACTGGTCGCCCGTTAGTCCAAGATTCGTCATATATCCTACGCCGCGGTCAATGCGGTTAAAGCCGGAATATCCCTTTTTAATTATCTGTGAGGGACCGGAAAGACGGTCAAAGGCATTGACAATAAGGACACGCCCGCCCTTTACAATTCTCCTGCCCAACTCTCTATCATGGAGACCAACTGCACGGAATGCCCCATCCCCACCTGTGCGGACACAGAGCGTTTCCGAGGGAAATCCCTCCCCTCCTGCATTAAAGCCGGTAACGCGGAAGGAATAGATTTTTTCAGGGGCGAGGTTTTCAGCAAGAAAGCGGGTCTCCATGATGCGCCTGCCATTATCAAACCCGCTAACAGTCTCATCCGCCCCGATTCGCATGTAAACTATATAACCATCAGGCATGGCGGTGGGTTCAAGCGGGTCGGGCTGTGGATGCCATGTGATGAGGGCGGAAGTCTTTGACTGACGGATAACACAGAGGTGGGTGGGTGGCAGGGGCTGAATGACGGGTTGATAACCATTTTTGAAGGCAATGAAGCGGAGGAATGCCTTATAAATGGCGCGTGAGGCATCGAAGCGGAAACGGGGGTCAAGGGCATATTTCATGTCCTGAAAATTCTGGTGTGAGAGAAATTCAAGGAGAGACGAGGGCATATTACCACGTCGGGTCTCGCTGTAATCTGAATCTTTTAACTCCCTGCGCGTCCACGTTGAGCAGTATTTTGCACGAATATCAGAGACCAGCTGGGTCTGAATAAGGTCTGCCAGCATACGGTTGTCATTGAGGCGTGAGGTGCCGTCAGGGAATGTCGTCATGTCCTTATCATCCAGTTCCTTGTAAACTGAGAGCGTTCCACAAATGCCATCCTTAATGCCGGCATCGGTATGGAATGCGAAGGCAATGTCAATCGGCACGTGGAGTCCGGCAAAGGCGCGGTTGGGATTGGGTCCGAAGGGCGCCCCTTTCAGAAAGTTTGCATATTCTGCACGCGAGACATAATCCTCAGTGTAATCAGGTCCATCAATACCGCCTCTAAAAACGAGTTTATAAACAAGTTCTGGCACAACACCCGCATACTGTAGCCAGTAACGCGCGCCCTCACAATAACGCGGATAGCCGCTCGTGCGACCACCGCGGATGATGTCACCCATGCCACCACCAAACTTGACACAGTCCGCCGAGACCGTTGCGTCAACATTTTCGGACTGATTGGAAAGTTCCACAGAGCCCCTTTCTGCATTAAGCCCCTTTTCGAACTGGAAATATCCCAGAAACAGCCATGTATTGCCGCCCATTCGCTGATTGACGAGGAACTCCGTTTTGCCACCGAGATGGAAAACAGTATATCGGGCATCAGTGGCGCGATTCTCACCCATGTTGTAGGAGACATAGACGGCATATCTCCCGCACTCAGGTATGCGTGGTATCCAGCGTGCGCGTGCCGTCTCTTTTGCGGCGGTCTTTGCAATGCGGTGATGCCCCATCTCATGGGGATTCATATCATCAGGATAAGGGGCAAGTCCGTTTTTAAACCCCGGACCGGCATCCTCTTTCCATGCGGAGGATGGAGATATCTTAAAAATGCCTCTGGCGGGATATTTACCCATGTCGCCATCATCCACGAGCACCTCATGAGTCTGAGTGTCGCGTTCACGGCAGTAACATGTCACTGCGCCAGCTCCCTCCAGCATGGGCAGGAGGTATGGTAGCATGAAGGACGTGGGCAGGAGGTCCTCAACAATGGTGAACATACGTGGACGCTGCCATTCCCATCTGATGTCGGTAGCGGAGTCATAAAACCATCCATGACTTCCCCAGAGACAGAGATGGCGTCCATAAAGACCGGCTTTGGGAACCGGCGCGGCGCTGGAGATGCGGCGCACCCAGGGAGTAACAGCGGGCGTCGGCGCCTCCATCGCCAGAGGTTTCATCTCACGATATATGGGAGGTACATAAGCCGCAAGTGGGCGTCCACCCGAATAGACCACAACTGCGGCGCCGGGAATGACGGGTGCAATAACGGATTTCAGGGAATCTGAAATCTCTTTCACCGATTCGGGGCGCAAGGGATAATTGGTAATATCTCTTGATAGCTGGACGATGACGCCCGTGGTGAGGATTTCAACATTTCTCACAGTCGTTCGCGGGGGGAAAATACGGTCAAATTCTTTTTGCGTGTGACTTTTCACGTAGTCCTGAAGCGCAAGCTGAAGTGTCTTTGTAGAGACCTCCGCAACGCCGGAGAAAGATAAAGAGATAATTAAGGCAATCAAGGCATAAAAAATCGTTTTTCTCATGCGGTAAAAACCTCCATTAATCATTTGGTCGCTATAAACAACGTGCATTGAGAAAAAGCAAGGTATTTATTCGTGGGAAAAAAGATAAATACACAAATCGAAAATCTGCCCTGTGGATTATAAGAATGTTGTTTCAGATGCTTCAGGGAAAATTGCCCTTGCATTGATGAAATATCGAATAGCAATATTCATTAACTTTACAAAAATGAGGTGGTGAAGAAATGAAAAGATGGCTTTTCACGAGTCTGATGGTGATTGCGGTGTTCAGTGCGGTGGCGACAACCACGCAAACCAGCGACAATTATGCCATTCCCCTCAGTGCAATAACCTGCGGAGGCGGGGCTGCTGAAACGT